>Ga0209389_1000289_pt1 | contig 31505 bp, 20 predicted proteins | sample CowpearedBW_FD_187526 | JGI IMG/M metagenome (GOLD analysis project Ga0209389, IMG submission 187526) | Root nodule microbial communities of legume samples collected from California, USA - Cow pea red BW (SPAdes) (version 2) | ecosystem: Host-associated > Plants > Roots > Nodule | place: USA... | reverse complement strand
AAATAATAAAGTTAAAAAAAAGAAGAAAAACTATATATATATATATATATATCTGATGTCGACATCCGGTAACGAAGAAAAAATGAAATTCCGGATGTCAACATTCGTAGAATATAATTAAATATCTGATGTCGACATTCATAGATAAAAAAATTATAACACTGGATGTTGACATCCGTAACGGGTAAAAATTGAAAAAAATAAAGTTTCGAGTGTCGACATCTGTAGAACAAAATAAGGTATTGGATGTTGACATCCGTTGAAAAAACAATTTGAGGGTGAATCAGTGAGAGAGAGAAAAAGTAGTTACTTTTACTGAAGGGAAAAGTGAGAATTTAAAAAAAGAAATTGGGATGCAAAAGAAGTGTTTGGAGGTAAAGGGAGAAGCCCCTAAAATATACAATGAAATATAAATTTTGTATTTTAAAGTATAAAATTTGAAATAAATTTTTTGGTTTGTATTTTAAAATATACAATTTAAAATGTTATGTTTTATATTTCAAAATATACGATTTAAAATACAAATATTGTATTTTAAATTATATGATAAAAAATATATTTTGAAATGTACATTTTGAAATGCATTATTTATTTTGTATTTTGGAATATATAATTTAAAATATATATACTTAAAATAGAAAAATTAACAAGGAGGATGCATGTCAAAATTACAGAGGTGAGGAAGAAATGACACAAAAAAAAAGTAACAACATATTGTGTAAAAAAAAATTAGAAGGAAACCTTTTTTTTTCGATGTTTGTTCGTTTACATATAGCAATCAACCAAATATTTTCATGGGTCACCAATAGTGTTATCCCTAACTAAAGCAAATATTGTATCTAATCTAATATACAAATGAGAACCTAACAATCGGAAGGTTTTGAATATTGTATTTTTTTTGTCAACAAAAGTATTCAAATTTTGTTTGCCACAATGGGAAACCATGTACGTTTCATTTGGTGATTGATTTGGAGTTGAAACAAAACAACTCTGACCCTCTCTCTCTCTTTTCGACTCAGCCTCATTTTCTCTCATTTTACTCCTCATTTCAACCTTCTTCTTCTCTCTGACTTCATCACTCTCCGTGCTCCATGCTCTCAGATCTACCATTTTTTGTTTCATTATTGTGTTGGATTGATGTTTTGCTTTCAGATCTTCTTCTTTGTTGTCATTCTTTGTTGGATTGATGTTTTGCTCTTAGATATACTTTGTATTTGTTCTATTTTTGTTTTCGATTGTTGTTTTGCTCTCAGAATCATGAGCACCGTCAAAAACACCAAAAAGGAAAAAAAATTCTATGATTCTACGACCATATTTAACTAATCTTCTTTGTTTTATTTCTCTATTTTATGGATGTTTTGCTCTCAGATCTACTTTGTATTTGTTCTAATTTTGTTTTGGAGTTATGTTTTGCTCTCAGAATCATGAGCACCGTCAAGAACACAAAAAATATAACAAATTTTCTGCATTTTTTCCTTCTGTTGGATTGTTTTTATTTTTTTTGTACTTATCTTTGTTGTATTCCTTTGTTTGATCGTTATTTGCTCTTAGATATACTTTTCTTTGTTGTATTTCTCTGGTTGATGAATGTTTTTCTTTCAGATCTACTTATCTTTGTTGTATTTCTTTGTTTGATCAATGATTTCCTCTCAGATCTACTTTTCTGTGTTGTATTTCTCTGGTCGGTGAATGTTTTTCTTTCAGATCTACTTATCTTTATTGTATTTCTTTGTTTGATCGATGGTTTGTTATAAGATCTACTTTTCTTTGTTGTATTTCTCTGGTCGATGGATATTTTGAATATTGATCTACTTATCTTTGTTGCATTTCTTTGTTTGATCGATGATTTGCTCCCAGATCTTCTTTTCTTTGTTGTATTTCTCTAGTCGATGTATGTTTTTCTTTCAGATCTACTTATCTTTGTTGTATTTCTTTGTTGGATTGATGGCTTGCTTTCATATCTACATTTCTTTGTTGGATTTAATTTTTTGCTCTCATATCTAAGTTTCATCGTTGTATTCCTCTATTGGATTCTAAGATTGGTGGTATACTGCTTGTGTTTGTAACAAGGTTGTTTATCTAAATTCTAAGATGTTTTTTTTTGCGAGAAGTGTAATATGCATGTCATCAAAGTTTTTCCAAGGTAATATTAAATTGATGTCTTAATATTCATTTTATTTTACAAATACATCTCAGTAGTAACTATTAACTTTTAAATTATGTGTAATAATTTGTCAAAACATCGAGTTAAAATTCGAGTAATTGACTCATCATATTCAACAACATTTGTGTTGTTTGATAAAGATGCAATTGCCCTTCTGAACAAAGGTTGCGCAGATATGTTAGAAGGTCTTGCTAAGGTAGAATGTTGTTCCAAAGGTCTTCTCGTCTATGTTTATTCTTGGATATAAACTTTTCTGGACTTTTCAAAATGATATAAACTTTTCTTCTATATGTAGAATGTTGTTTCTGGACTTTTGCCAAAGAAATTTGTTGAATTGGTGGATAAAAGTCTATTATTTAAAGTCGAGAGTAGGAATGATCAAACCTTTAAACTTGAATAATCTTTCAGAGTTAAGAAAATATGTTTTGATGATGCTATAATTGATAAGTTTAATGATTCTTCCATGAAGTCAGTGGTGAGAAATATGTTTTACTAAATTCTGTTTATAATTTATAATTATATTATTTATTTATTTCTTTACAAACACAATTTATTTCATTAATTGTTATAAATGTAAATGTTTTTCAAGGATATATATGTTGGCAATGGAGAATTCAATAGGGAAAAGGAGCGTATAATTAAGGATTCGTGTGTAGATGTTGCAAAGGTATAGTTAATCTTGTAATACATTTTTTTAATTCATTTTAATATTTTTTCAATCTTAAATTGGTCTAATATTTTTTGTGTTTCATAAGATTTATTGAAGAAATTTACAAATGAATCAACTGATTATGATCCCTCAACTATTTAGGTACCCTAAGATAATCCAAGCATTGATGATTCGAATAATCCACTGAAAAAGGAATCAACAAAAAAAGTGCTATCACTGGACTCTATTGAAGAAGACAATATTTCGTTGAAGGTTCTCAAGCGAAATATTAAAAAGGAAAAGTAAACAAAAATATAGTATGAAGACGTATCTTTATTTAATTTATTTACTGTTCCCACTACAGACATATTTAACTTTTATTTAATTATTTTATTCGTTTTTCATTTCAAATAATCTTATTATTTTAATCAATTATTTATGACGTCTTACATCTTATACATTATTTTATTTAAATGACTGTTAAAATTTCTTTATTTGTTGGCTCACCAAAATATTATTGACAATAGAAATGGTTATTGTCTAAATAAAAATGGTTCTAGCTACAATAAAACTTTTTTCAAGTTATTTTTCCGTAACCTTTATAACTGGTTACCATTTAATGTACTTTTAAATTATATTTTTTTCGTGACCTTTTTTATCAAAATAATTCGTTAAATTTTAAATTTATACTTAATTTTAAAGAATTATTATATGTAATTCCATTGCTTTATATTTTAAATAATTCAAATATTTATAATTATTAGTATATTCTTTTATTTTTGTTTATGCAGATATTTTGGACTAAATTATTTTTAACGTATTAGTTATTATTTTTCATATCTTTCTCTCATTAAATGTAAGACGATGATTAATGTTTAATTGTAAAAAAATTATTTGCTAACATAAGTACGTTAATATCTGTTACTATGTTTTTAAAGTTGGAATTTGCAAAATCGTTTTCAATTATTCAATTCAAATTCTCATTTTGAACTTTGATAAATATTTTTATTCACGTATATTGGTTATTTAGATAATTTTAATAATTAATTTTTTCTATAATTTATTTATGTATTTTATTTAATATTTAATATATTATACATTATATCATATATATATATATAATATTAAATTATATATATATATATATATATGTTTTATATTATATTTTGGTTAAATATTATATATATAATTCAACATCTATTTTTATTTTATTTATTTTAAAAAAACTTTCCTTTTTCCTGAATAGGTAATAATGTCATCAATTTGACCATTCTGAACATATATCTTGGACAGTGTTTTCATGTGATATATCTTTTTCTATATAAATGTCATTCAAATTGATCAAATGACATAAGTTTATTTTGCACCCAAACCTTGACGGTTCCAACCCGCTTTCTTTATATTTGTGTTTCTTTGTTGTCAATCTTCATAAAGAATGGAGAGCAACTTCACTGATGTTGATAAACATTGTTACATCTGTAACACAATGACTAGGTATCAATTTTCCATTATTCATTTGAAAGATGAGGTAAGTTATTTCAAGTCTTTTTTTATTGTTTTATCTAAGTACATCTTTGTTAAAAAAAATATTATTTTGAACTAACTCTTGGTTCTTCAAGGCCGTTGGTTTTGTTGATTGTGCTTTTGCAATTCTTTATGATGAAAATCTTGAAAACCACTTGAGTCTAACTAATGTTGACGGCAACACGCATGTCGTCATTTACAAAAAAAAATTAGAGAAACCATTGTTAATTGAAGGATGGTATGATTTAAAGAGTTTTTACAAACTACAACATGATCATTGTATCTACTTTGGATATGTGGGAAATTCTTGCTTCCAGATCACTACTTTTCCAGGGAAGTGCGAACCTTTGTGTATTGGTAGGTTTTATAGCAGAATTATGACAGATGAACCTCTTTCTAGAGGTCCAAAGAGGCATTTTACCATAGGTCTAACCCCATTGCAAGTTCGCGCTAGCCATCTGGTGATTGTTATTAATTTTTGTTACATATTTATATTTACATATTGATATTTAATAAAGTATTTCAATTTGTAATTAATTTTTTTTAATATTTAATCTAAAATTTTTCAAATACTCATCTAACAAATTATTTTTTTTAGCATTTGCCTGCTGATATTGGCGATTATCTACGACAATGAAGATTCAAAAATATTTATTGGTCTTCATGGACCCCAAAAGATTTTCAAGTGAAAACTCATTTTGAGGAATACTTCAAAGAAGTTCAACAAAATTGGAAGTAGGTGGAAGCAATTTTGTACTTTTCATGGACTTGATGAAACTATGAACCTGACCTTTGAAGTTGACGAGATGAAGTGCAATCAGCATGTCAAAGTGTTGACTTATTCTAATTATTAATAAGATTTTAGTTTATGTTTTTGTTTTTTTAATTGCAAAATGTAGCAAAAATCATTTTTGAATTATATGCTACTCTATATGTACTTTTGGAACTTCTACTTATAATATTGGTACCAATGGCTATGTATATATATGCTGAATAATAATTGCTCGTGTCCATTTTGTTTTACTATTTTAACATACTTTGACTGCACTTCTTCAAATTCAAATGAATACATTACATTTTAATTTTTTTAAGTATTACACTTTTGATTACAACCATTGTTGTTGTTATATAATTGTTCATTGGTTTTAATTTTCTCTACTTCTCTGTAATTTGTAAATGTAAATTTCAATTTTAATGCTTGAATTGGGTTTGATTGAGGTAATTTTAGGAAAGAAAATTTGATATAAATATTGTTAAGAAGATATTGAAATTTGTTTCTTTTAGTAGATGACCATGTTATGAAATAAAGAAACAGGTCATATTTTGCATGTTTCAAAAATAGTTTACTACAATCCATAAACAAACAGGTCATATTTGCATATCCTATACAATATGTGTACTACTTGCATGAAAAAGAGTTCTGTTATTCTCTTGTTGCAAAAAGGAAAGAAGTATGAAACATTTTATATTTATGTTATTTTCTGACATATTACCCGTGTACAGTTTTTGTGCTTTCTATTTGTAGGATATAATTCTGAAAGAAACATTGTGCAGAAAATATCAGCTATACAATATACCTCTTTCCACAATAGGTCTTACTTGTACAATAAAGCATGTCAACACAAAAGGAAAATAAATACATTCATGGATATAGAAAGAATCAGTAACCACATGAGAGTAGTCAACTACTGATGTAAGTTTGAATGGAGGAAACCAAAAGACAAAGTCCAACAAAGATGCTTCTAGATATAAGTTTGAATGCAATGAACAACAAACATTCCGGTAAGATTACTTCAGTTTTGCATGTTTCATTAACATACATAATAGTTCAAGTATGAAGTTTTCATTTTTCACTTCCTCAAATATGAGTTTGCTTTCAGATAACCAATAAGAAAACATAATAAGAAAAAGGAAATATACAAACAATGATGGTCAATGTAGATACAGATCATGTTTGATATATGTATACATTGTTATTTCAATTTCAATAAACCCTAAGAGTGAATCTAAATATCCATATTAATATAGTTTTATCTTTTTTGGCAAAAAAAACCATTCACAACCACCTATTCATGAATAAGATTGTATAGAGGAAGCCATTAACTGAATTGGATTTGAGTAAGTTATTATTTTTCATAAACATTTTATTTTAGGTAAATGAAGTTATTTTATTTATTGTGATACTTTAAGGAAAATAATTTGCAGATGTGGATAATCAAGTCAACAACTTTGAGAATATAAATGGAATATGTGGAAGAAGTAATTGTAAGTGTTGTTTGTTTTCTTCATGAATACACATCAAATTTGATTTATAAAATGACCACTTGAGTTGAATGAAAATGTAGTTGTTAAAAATCACATACAAAGTTGTGCAAGTCCTATCACTAACAATGATAACACTAAATGAAACTTCTCACAAAGTTGAATTTTTAAATGCCCACCCGTTGTATGTTTATTTGCATATTTGAATTTCTGTAAGTTAACTTATTTTCAATTACTATCATTTTGTGTACTGAAATACAGTTGTCCATAGTACTATACTACAAACTAATTCAAGTTCTAATGACAATGGTAAGCGTAATGATACTAACCAAATAATAAAATATTATGCATGTTAGTCAAGTTTAACAAACATATATATATTTTTTCTGTTTATATCTATTATAAGATTCTACTAAAAACTACTTTGCAAGGTGAAAGTTCTGAATATGTAAATTCAGATTGTGTTGTCCCTAAGAAGAAGTCTGTTAAATATCCTTTTAAAGTGATTCAATCACTTCAAAACAAATTCAATTATGATGATGGAAGAAGAACAAATGGAAAAAGTTTAGAAACAATCAACCATTCAGGAGGAACAAAACCGAATGATGGTAATTCAAAACTTACTTACAAATAATAATTGATGTGGACTTGGTCCAAAATTAGAAACATTAATTTTATTATTTTGATTTCACTATTAATAGACTACACATTTACAACGAAAATTTATTGCAAAGCAGAGATCCAGAGTAAGTATATAACTTTATATGTTAATACATGGATCTGTTATGATTTCTCTAATAGCAATTTATTTGGTTCAAAAAATAGAGTACTTTGGTATGGTATGAAGAAAGAGTAGAAAAAACTAAAACATCAAACAAAACTGACTTCTCATTGTGTTGCCAAAAAGGAAAAGTTCAACTTCCACTCTTACAACAACCACCCACTCTGCTTCAAAATTTTCTAAATGGTTTTGACGATGGAAGCATAATTTTTTTACAAAATATAAGAATATACAATAGTATGTTCTCATTCACTTCAATTGGAGGTAAGATAGATATTTCGATGAATAATAGTTCTGCACCACCTCAATTCATTCTCAATGGACAAAACTACCACCGCATTGGAAGTTTGTTGCCACAAGATGGCTGGAAACCAAAGTTTGCACAACTTTACATTTACGATATTGAAAATGAAATCAACAACAAAATGAAGTATTTCAGGTTAGCTTTCATATGTTTTATGCTCTTATAAAAAGTCTTCGAAATTTTTTATTAACTTAAGTTTGTTTAAATAATTTTTAGGTCAAATTCGGATCAATCTTTTGTAGATCAATCATTGATTGCTGACTTGATGAAAATGATTGATGATCACAATGTTCTTGCAAAATCATTTAGAAGAGTTAGAGATTTGATAGTAGACAATTCTAAATCTGAATTCACACTAAGACTATTTAGAGGCAGATCAAAAGATCTAAGAGTATACAACACACCTTCATGTGATGAGATAGTTCAACTAATAGTTGGTGATTTTGGTAATATGGATGTAGGAAGAGATATCATTGTGAAAAAATATTCTGGTGAATTGACCAAATTGCATGAGACTCACATTGCCTTTATTATGTTGCAATATCCTCTAATGTTTCCATTTGGAGAAGATGATTATCAAGAAGATATTCCAATTAGAGAAACTCATTCCAAAAGTAAAGCGAGTGTAAGAATTTGTATTTCTTTGAGAGAATTTATAGTCTTTAGAATCAACAGAGGTCTTTAGAGTTTGGTAAAATTGTTAATGTGTGTCGATTGTTCCAACAATTCCCAGTCGATTGCTACACCATGATTGAAACACAACATTTTTGTCATATTCTTAACGGATTACAAGATGTTATTAATAGAGGAGAGACAAATCAATCTTTAATTGGAAGACATATAGTGTTGTCTGCTTCATTCACTTGTGGTACAAGGTATATGTTTAAAAATTGTCAAGATGCTATGGTAATTTGTAAGAAATTTGGATATCCTTATTTGTTCATAAATATAACATGCAATGTAAATTGGAGTAAAGTACGTGATTTTGTATCTCCAAGAGGTTTATCCACATCAGACATACCTAACATTGCGTGTAAAGTTTTCAAAATGAAACTTGATCAAATGATGACAAATTTAAAAAAAAATGATTTCTTCAAAAAGATTACTGCAGGTATGTTTTGTTTACAATGTTATATTATGTATTTATTTATTAAATTAAAGAAATTGTGTGTAACTATATTTTTTTTTACAATCAGGTATGTATATAGTAGAATTTCAAAAAAGATGATTACTACACACTCACATACTTTTATGGTTAGATGGAGAAAGAAAATTGAAGACTCCAACAGATATTGATAAGGTAATTTCAACTGAATTGCCTAATCAAGATTTATACCCCAAATTGCATAAAGTTGTTTCTAGTTACATGATACATGAGTTGTGTGGACCTGCACAATTTAATTCTCCTTACATGAAAGAAGGTAGATGTTCAAAATATTATCCAAAGAATTTTACAAGTTGTACTACCATTGATGAAGAAGGATATCCGTCATATAGAATACGTGTTGATGGCAGTTTTGTTGAAAAAAATGGAATTCAGCTGCAAAATTTTAGTGTGGTTCCTTATAGTCCACCTCTTTTAATGAGGTATCAAGCTCATGTCAATAAAGAGTATTGTAACAAAACAAATGCAATCAAGTATTTGTTCAAGTATATCAACAAAGGTGCGGACAAAATTATAGTTAAAATAACTAACATTGCTGCAAATTTGAACAGAGAAACAATTATTGATGAAATTAAGAGGTATTATGATTGTAGATACCTATTACCATGCGAAGCAGTTTGGAGAACATTTGCTTTTGATATTCATCACATGTGGCCTATTGTTATAAGATTAACATTCCCTCTTCTAGGCACGCAATCAACTTTGTTTAAAGATGATGATGATATTAATCTTGTCTTCAACAGATGCGAAAATAGTAACAATGTTTTTAGGTTGGTTTGAGGCTAATCATAATTATACAGAAAAAAAAAATTGACTTACAGGGAATTCCCAAGAAAATTTGTTTGGATGTCAAAAGAAAAAGAATTGAAACCAAGGAAGAAAGGCTACAACATTGGTAGGCTTACTTATATTCTGCCTGACTCTAGAGAACTCTATTATATGAGAATATTATTGACTATCCAAAAATGTTGTGTTGATTATGAGAGCATAAGGACAATTGAGGGACAAATGTTTGAGACATTCCAGGAGGCTTGCTATGCATTAGGATTATTGGCTTATTACAAAGAATTTGTTGATGCAATAAACGAAGCCAGTGAAATTGCTTCTGAATATCAACTTAGAAGATTGTTTGTTACATTGCTGGGTATGAATACAATATCCAAACCTGATGTAGTTATGTGATGGAATTTTATACCAAAAAAGAAAGGACTTGAACTTGCCAGGTAATGTACACTGTAATTCGTTATTTTGTTCTCTGTTTTTTTAAGTGTCATGTTGTTTTAGCTTATAATCCAATTTCATCCATAACTTTGTCCTAATTTGAGTACAAAATTAAGATGCATCTGTTTAGATATTTATGAAATTGTTTTAACAATTAAAGTTATTGTTTTGGTCAAATAATTTAAGGAATAAGTTGCTGAATAGAATTTATTGATATCATTTACCGTTTTGTGCATAACTTCAAATGGAAGAAACTGAATTACAGAAAGTTTGTCTTCTTGAAATCGAAAAATGTTGATGTCAAATGGAAGGTCTTTAAAATATTATCTTTTCTTACCTTAACTAGATAGTTTAGATTCATTTCCATTTGAAAACAGATTTATTATTGATAAGCTGCAATATAATAAAGAAGACATGACTAAAGAACATGAAATGCTCTTCAAGTTACTCACTGATGAATAAGTGTTAGAATTAATTGACGAATTAATTCTATTAGTGACTCATTTGAAATATTATGATGGGCCCAATTGTGATTTAATAAAATATAAAGACTTATTGGTTATTATTATGGGAAGTGATAATAAAATAAAATAAAGATAAAGATAAAATAAAACCAACTTGATGGACGTTGGTTTATAAAAGGAATTAGGGTTCTGTCTCTGGCCATAAGGTTCTTTTCACTGTAACCCATCAAGTACGTGTGAGAAGAGAAAGAAAGGCAAAGAGATAGATTGGGAAACGGTGGTTGAAGAGCACACAAGATTATAAACAGAAGAACGCATATTCACAAGATCTCTCATGGATCAAGGTTAGTGCTCTATTATGATTTATCGTGTGAAAATTATAAATCTTAAAGATCCTCAATTAGTTTTACATAAGTGTCACTCCTTACAATTTTCCAAAATACACAGAGATAAAACTAAGGCACACCACAATGCCATTAACAAAAGAAGAACAAGAATAAACGTTTTGACAGTTATCCAAAATATATTCTCATAGAGCAAGGGCAGTATGTACGCCTCAGCCTTAAAGAGTACACGAAGTAGAGAATCCAACCCAAGAATAGCTATGTAGCGGAGTTTCCTTCACCCTGATGACCACTAGGGGTTCCCACATTTGCTCACATCAATAATTTGATGATCATCGCAAAAGAAGAAAACCACACACAGAATACACAAACAAACAGAAAGGGGTAAGCTAAAGTAAAAAGGTTTTATCATACATTTGAGCATGCAATTTAAAAGTCAAGAATACATGAACCAACCAAGCATGTGATAGCTACCAAGTAAGACTCTAAGACTCAATTATCTAGATACATATAATCAATCAGATTCATTGGATGCTTGCACTTGTTGTGGCCTTTACTGCTCTATAAAGCCATTGCCAATGCATTCCACCCTAACACGCACAAGGTTAGCCTTCAAACATCTAAGGCCATTATCCTGCCAAAGACTAGGGCCTCCTGCTACTCTCACCACTTGAGTCAGTATGCTCTACATGAGACTAACTGACTCTTTAGAGTTTCAGGATGCAATTCTTACTTGAATCCTTACTTAATTATATATTGAGGCACCACCATGAAACCTTACTAAGAGGTTCGTGGAATTACGTCCATTACCTGAGGCATCACCATGAGCTCTCACCAAGAGGGTCATGGAATTACGTCCATTACATGAGGCACCACCATGAGATCTCACCAAGAGGGTAATGGAATTACGTCCATTACATGAGGCACCACCATGAGATCTCACCAAGAGATTCGTGGAATTACATCCTTTACATGAGGCACCACCATGAGATCTCACCAAAAGATTCATGGAATTACGTCCTAATCCATACCGTAGTCATGTCTCACCAACCAAACATAGAATTATCATGCATACCAAATCTCATGCCAATATTCAACCAACCATCCAATCATAATCCATACGCAAAATCATACCAAACTCATCAATTCCACCCCATAAACCATTTGATACATGCATATTCACCCAATTCATGCTTTAACAAAGTAATTCAATCAAACATGTGACCATCAACCAAATACAGAGGAGAAAATAGCAACTGAGCACGTCCCTGCCCAGTTCTCGCTCAGGCTAGAAACCTTCACTCAGGCGAGAAAGGTTCTCTCGCTCAAGCAAGCTCCTTTCGTCTAGGCGAGAGCTCGAACAACGGAACAATGACACTTTCACGTTTTCTCGCTTAGGCGAGACCTCTTTGCTTGAGCGAGATGACTTATCGCTCAAAACTGGAGCTCGTCGCCTGAGCGACAGCTTACACAAGCACCATGGAGTACTTCTGGTACTCTCGCTTGGGCGATACTCGCTCGCCTGAGTGAAGACACCAGGTTGCTCCACTGTTCATGCGTGCAACAACCAGGCATTCGAAACCAAACAATGTTTTAACAGTTCCCAAGCAATCATAATAGCAAACCAGCCACACAATCATGAAATGAAAACCAAAGTAAGCAGAATATCGAAAGCAACAAGCAAACTCTAGCTTCCCTTACCTTATCAAACACTACTGTGAGGGGGGTTTAGGCACAAGCAGAATAGCACCACAACTCCAAGAACACCAAAGAAATGGAGGGAAACATTCACCAAAGAAATTAATCATACTGTAATTTTTTCACTTTAATTATATAAATAACTTTTATTTACTACAATATAAAAATTTAATGTAATTGCTATGAATATTTTTTGTCACTATCCAACATATTATTTTTATGTTTATTATTTTTTCTTCGTGTCATTTTTGATAAAGTGATGTATTATAACTTTTATCAGTGTATAAAAAAGAGATTCATTAGAATTTAAAAAATTGAAGTAAACAAACATTTAAAATACATTTTTATTTGAATATTTGTTTTCCTTTTATATTTTTTTTAAATATTTTTTAATTTTATCAACTAAGTTTCATTAATGTTTGTAGTTTGCAAATTTAATAAATGTTTTGGTTATCGTGAAATTTTATTTGGTATTCTAATCTAAAATGTAAACAATTATAATTTATTTCAAAGTATTTGATATGGAAGAAACAATCATCCTCCTAATATTGAATATTTGATAATATTATTTCTTTACCGTAATTTTTTTTTCTTTTATAAAAATTAATATTGAAGTAGTTAGAACACGAGTACAGGTATGGGTACGAGATTATACCCGTTACCCAGTGGGGATGGGACAAAAGTTTGATACTCGTTAGGTTTGGGTATGAGGATGTGGATGAATTTTTTCTGCGGGGATGGGTATGGGATAGCGAAACCCGTCCTCGCCTCGGCCCGTTGCCATCCCTAATCTCCATAACTCATTAGATATGATTTTGAATCATTAGGATAATTGCTTAACAAATTTACAGTAAAGGCAATATCATAGTATAATTAGTGTTTCGATCTCAAGACATCGTTAGGGTCAATCACCCCACATCTAAGGTATTGTCAACTTTGGAGTAGGGATGACAACGAGGCGAGGATGCGTTTCGCTATCCTATGCCCATTCACAGAGAAAAAAATTTATCCTCATCCCTATACCCAAACCCAACGGGTATCACGTTTTTGCCCCATCTATATACTCATACCAGTACTCATACCCACTTTCTTTCTGTTTCAATATCAATTAATTAAGTTTTATAAAATAATAAAAAATTACGGTATAGGAAACATAATATTATTAAATATTCAATATTAAAAGAAGTGTTGTTCCTTCAATATCAACTATTTATAAATAAATTATATTATAATTATTTACATTTCAAATTAGAATACCAAATAAAATTTCATATTTACTAAATTTGCAAACATTAATGAAACCTAGTTGATAAAATTTAAAAATAATTTAAAAAATATGTAAAAGGAAAATAAATATTCAAATTAAAAATTATTTTAAATGTCTATTTCCTTCAATTTTTTAAATTCTAATGAAATCTTTTTTTTATACTAATAAAAGTTATATTACATCACTTGATCAAAATCTTACAAAGAACAAAAATTAAAATAATAATAATAAAATTTTATCATAGATCTTTCACCTTTTGAACTTCAATATATGTTGGATGGTGATAAAAAAGATTCATGACAACTATATTAAAATATTAAATTATATAAAATAAAATTTATTTATAAAATTGTAGTGATAAAATTACGCGTATGCTAATGAATTAGAAAATAAAATAATTATATAAAAAATATCAAAATACTATTCTACATTATAAAAATAAAATAAATAAAAACATTAAAAAATTATTGAAGGTGTATTTTAGAAATAATTTGAGAGACCGCTGAAGGAAATCACACAAAGGAAAGCAAATGTATAATTAAGGGTAAAAAAAGATTAAAAATATCATAGACATCTAAGAAAACTTTTCAAATGTCAATTTAGTCGATGATTGATATATAACGAAAATGATTTTAGCAAAATAAAAAAGTTCTTCAAATGAAATAAAAATTAATAATAATAAAATAAAGAAGACATTTTTTCTATATTACCTAATAAATGAAAGATTTATATTATGGAATACTTAAATTGATAGTGTAAAGCATTATCATGTGAAAAGAAAACATAAAATAAATACAAATATTAAAATAGAGTAAAAATATACAAATGTGAGATATAAAAAATATTTAATTGACATATATCATTTGAACATAATTGCATAAAAGTTGGGATAGGATGAGAAATATATTGGAGATAAGAATAAATTTCATGACAAACCAAATAATAAAAAGAAATAAAAAATAGAAAGTGTGTGTATACATACACACACACACACACACACACACACACATATATATATATATATATGGATATAAGGTTACTTAATAGACAATGAGTATTTAATAATTTAAAAGGGGACGGTGATATGATGGGGACGAGTATTATGACAGGTATGGGGACGAGAATGAGGTAGATATGTACATCCCCATCCCCATCGCTATAAATAATTGAAAAAGTCGGGTATTGCCCATACCCATACCCATACCCATACCCATACCTATACCCAGTTAATGCGGGGATTTTCCATCAAAACAGGGACAAATTCTGACAATATCCATGATGACAGGTTTATTTGCCATCTCTACTTTGGAGCATCGATTCCATCATAATTTTCTCCTTAAAAGGTGCCTCAGAGGGTAGAAGGAGGAAGGGGTATTTAGACCCCCTTAGGTCTCGACTTCTAAGCGATGTGAAACTTTTAGGTGCCGTAGGGATGACAATGGGTCAGGTTGAGCGTAGATAGTGCCTACTACTTGATTCACAAATAAAATTCACCCGTTACATGCCCGTTTACCTGTTGGGTACTCATTTAAAAAATACTAGTGGATTTTTTTAAAACCCGTGGGTACCCGCAAATATTTAAAAAAATGTATGCTTTATACATTTTTTAAATAAAATTTAAATAAAATTATAAAAAATAAAAAATATAATATAAATGAAATTAAATATAAATTAAATTTTAATTTCAATTACATTTAACCAAATGAAATATAAATTAAATTTCAATTTGAATTAAATTTAACTTAATAAAATATAAATTAAATTTCAATTTCAATTTTTTGCGAATAACGGATACCCACAGGTATTGGTAGTATGATATCCACACCAGTCTCGTTTATAAACTGTAAATAAGTCTCCTTTTGATAGTTCAAGATATTTTATTATTGATGGAAAATCATATCTAACATATATTCTCAATCGTCTATGAGGACCCATCATAATCTCTTTTGGTGGGGAAATTGGAATGTATACACCACACCCTAAACTTCTTAAATGAGAAATATTAGGTTACTGACCAAAAACTATCTGCATAATAAAGTATTTGTGATAACCTGTTGGCTTGATGTCAATCAATACTGCGACATGTAAAATTGCTTATAGCCAAGTAGCTAGTGGAAGATTAACTCTCACAAGTAATGATCTTGCAACCAATTTTAGACTTTTATTAATGATTTTGCAAGTCCATTTTTAGTATGAACATGTGCTACTGGATGTTCAATTTCAATTTCAATTGATATACAATTCCCATGAAATGCATGAGATGTAAATTCACTAGCATTATTAAGACAAATTTTCTTAATTGGATTATCTGGAAAATGCGCTCTTAACCGTGCTAATAACTTTGCAAATGCCTGATTGCGAGTTGATAATAAACAAATATGTGATAATCTAGTTGATGCATCAATTAAAAGCATGAAATATATAAATGATCCACATGATGGGTGTATTGGACCACAAATATCACCTTATATTTGTTCTAAAAGGAGATGGTCTCATTTCTAATTTTTCTGGTGATGTTATTATCAACTTTCCTTTGTGAACGTGCAATACATGAGAAGTTATTTGACTGAAATTTTTTTTGACTCTTAAGTGAATGTTTACATTAATTTTTCAACCATGTTTCGCATCATAATAGAATCATGATGACCCAACTGATCATGCCAAACACGAAATTCATTTTTATTCATAAGCTTCTAGCATACAATGACATGTGTTTCAATTGCACTAATAAATGTGTAGTACAGGCCATAAGGGAAGGCTGATAATTTCTCGAATAAATATTTTTTATTCAGCTCAATTCTCCAAAACACATTTTTTTATTCAACTCAATTCTAGTGATATAAAGATATTTCATATCTCTTTCATTGTTTGTCCCAATATGATATTTATTTGGACAAATATCTTGGAAACTTAATTAGTTTCTATTAAACTTCTTGGTAGAAGTATAATAACTCTTCCGAAGCCTTCAAATATGTTTGTAGTACTAGAAATAATGCTAATATTGACTTCTCACATAACCAAACAAGAGAAAAAAAATTACTATTGAAAATTGTATTTACTATCAGCAAGACACAATATATGTATTAGTCAATACAACATTACTACATACCATATGATCATATATATAATTACATTTTGATGGACTTAATAACCTTAACTCATTAGAGGTACGTCCCAAAAATAATCAACTATGCAAATCATATAATATCAAATAAAATTTAGTATAAAATATCATCTCTGAAAAAAAATTTGAACCTTTATATATGTATATGTATTGTATAACAAAATCAAAACCACAAGTCCATTTCAAAATCCCTATTTCACATTCTTGCACATAATATGTATATATATTAATATATCATTAACTTAAAAGATATCCATTTGTAACATACATATAATGTACAATATTGATATCCATATGTAATATATCTCTTGATAAATTAGATTGTCTTAAAATTAAGAACATAATATATGAAAATATATTTCTCAACACTCCCATCACCAATGAGGTGATCAATGTTTCCACCTGGTTTAGCAAAAAAAATAATATCAAAATGAGTGACATCCATATGGTCATAATCTAAATCACCATCTTCATAAGCAAAGTGTGTTTCTATGTTCTTTTCCTTATTCTTTAAGATGCTTTAGTGTAGGACATGTACAACTCTAATGGTCTTTACCACCGCAATGATAACTTAAATTTTCATCTTGTTTGTGATTATTTTCACCCTTTTTTTTCCCTTTTTTCACATTATTGTTCTACTTATGGTGATAAAATGTGTTTTTGAAATTTCCTTTATGAGCATGTCCAACACCATGATCACTAGCGTGACCACAACCATGACCAAAGTTATCAACACCATGCTCCAACCAACTAAGGGCTAGTGGGAGTTTTTTCTCTATAAGGAAAGTGTTCTGCATGTCTCAATCTAGGCTCTTTCTAATCCATTCTTCATTTACAATTTTATCTTATATTTTTATTTTTGTGATAATAATTGTTTGGCTTTATCTATTTTCATCTTTGTCTTATTATTATTATTTTTATTATGATGATTATTATAATTTTGATTATTATTCTTATTATTATTTTATGTGATAATTATAAACATGTCAAACCTTACAAAATTTGAATTTGTGACCCTCGGTATTATAAGGAATAGTTACTTATATTGAATATTAAATGTTGAAACAAATTTAGATGCAATGAGTCTTGGTGATGCCATTAAAGAAAGAAATAAAACATCTGAACAACTAATTTGCTCCCACAACAACAATATTGTGAAAAAGGATTTCATAAATATTTTGAATTTTTTTCATGTCTTTTGTGACTGAACAAAACAATGAATTTTTAATGAAAAATCATGAGACCCGCCCAACTGGGTTTTTGTTGTTGTATACAATTACGAAAGTGAGAACAATGTTGTAAGACAAAGATTGTTGGAGAAACTACAGTTACCAACAAGCTTTCATCCGAATCAAGCATAGATCAAATTCACTACAGGGCAATGTGTGAAAAAAGTATTATGTGATATTGCTCCTATGAACTCTTGTCATATTCTTTTGGGATGGTCATGACTTTGTTTTAAAACACTCAATCTTGATGAACATTCGCTTTATTTGAGGCATGCGGGACATAAAATTAAGTTGAAATTTGTGACACCAAGACAAGTCAGTAAGGATCAACATGGGTTGAAGGAGAAAATAGAAAAAGAAAGAATAGAAAAAGAAGCAATAGAGATTGAAGAAAGAAGGGAAAATGAAGAAAAAGAAAAGGAAGTAGAGCAAAAAGAGACAAAAAATTTATTTGTCAATGATTTTTCTTTTACAGTTTGTGATGTCATTTTACAAGAATAAAAGAATAGGCATGTAAGTGAAATACACCAACTTCCATGTTTGAAAAGGAAGCTTGTTCATAGTGCTTTATTATGCATCCGGTCCGCTTATGAAAAACAAAGTCTTCAAACACATCACATGGAGTTATTTGTTGTTACATATCAAGGTGGGGGTAGTGTTGGCAAGAGAGGTGCTCCACAGATAGCAACCATCGGAAAGGAACAAATATGAATTTATTCAAGTTGTATTTGATCCTGGAGGAAGAGAATTAGTTTCAAGTTATGGAAAAATAAAGTCCTTCACATGTGTTGGCATAAGCAAGCTTGAAGCAAAGAATTGATAAAGACATGTGCATGAAGATTGATGAAGATCCTCTTGAAGATTAAGTTTTAGTGTGTTAAATATGTATATAACATGTTAAATGTAACATGTTAGTGTTATACATTGTTGATAGGCTATATGACATAGGTTAGATGTCTTGTGTGCCTTAGTGTGTCTCTTTTAATCTGTTAAAATAGGTTTTAATAGGTTAAAAGGCTTGCTGTATATAGTTTCTGGTATGAATGCATTCAGTCAGTTGAATTATTTTTCAATCGACTGATTTCACTTAAGTTAGGTGAAATCAGCTGACTACGGAAAATTCAATCGACTGTTTTCACTTAAACCAAACTAAGCTGTGTTTTCGCAAGTAGAGGTGCGAATATGAGTTTTTCTGAACGAAACCTTGTCATTCAATCTCTGGGAAGCGTTCTCTCTCTATAATACACAACTCTAATTCGTGTTTTGAAGATCTTGATTGATCTTGGTTGATCTTGGAGGCATTTTGGCTTGTGAGTAGCTTGAAGCACACATGTATGGTTGGCTAGGGACATCCACTATTAGGTTTGGATGTTCTTGTGCCTCTGGATGGTTTGCCTGATGTGATTTCAGGTCTACAAGTGTGATTCTTGTAGGTTGTGTGTCTAGATTTTTGTGTGAGTCAAAAATCTTGTGTGTTTTGTTGTTCAAAAGTGTAATCTTGGTTTGTGGTTTATAAAACTTTTGAATATAGTGAAAACCAGGCTCAGGTTGTCCTGGTAAACTGGATGTAGCTCTGTGATTGAGTGAACCAGTATAAAAACAGTTGTGCATTCTTCTTTCTCTCATCTCATTCTCTTTGAAACTCTTTAAAAACTCAAGAAAACCAAGCAATTTGATCTTTGGTGTGATTTAATGTGTTCTTGTGTAATTTGAGGCTTTATACTTGTTATAAATACTGATTGGAACAAGTCTTGTATGCAAAAGATTGCTGTTTGAGTTGAATTCGCAAATTCTGCATTCTGCATAATTCTCCAGTATTTTAGTCGACTGATTTGTCTCTTTAATCGACTGTTTCATAGCATCAATAACAATTTAGTTTGCTATTTTATATTTTAATCGACTGAAAGTGTACTGGTCTACTGCATTTACATCCAAACTTTCCAGTCAATTATATTCAATTGAAAAGAGGTTTAAGCTTTCGAAAAAGTTTTATAAAGCCAATTCAACCATCGCCCCCCTTCATGGCTAAACTCACCATTTCAAAACTAACAACAAGTACATAATAAACTTATATTAAAACTAGTAGAAAAATAAAGCTTTAAGATTCAGGACGAATATTTCCGAAGGAGGGTATGATGTGAATTGCATCATGACCCAAATAGAGAAGGACTAATGCACCAATTTGCTGTAGTTTTTTCTAAGCTATTAGTTTGTATAAATAATGGCCCGATGCTTTGTAAAATTGACTGATCAAATTATGTTTTGGTTTAATCAATTAATGGGCTCTAGTTTGGTTTTATTTTAAGTTGTAATAATGACCCAATTTGCAACTTAGTCATCAACCTTTGGGAGACTCCGTAGATGCATAACTGAATTATTTTTGGGTGACTTTTGGATTGCCACAATTTCAGTTACAATCCGCCATTAAGTAGTGAGATCATTAATAGCTTAAGTGAGACGTAATTGCAATTTATGGGTCTTTTTTAATTCCAATGGTTAAAGTTTCTATATAAGCTGAAACATTTTTTTTTATCAATGAAGACAAGTTAAGTTTTATTTAGAAATATTAAAGTTCATCTCTTCTATCTTAGTAAGAGTGATTCTCCTAAGTTCTTGAGTGATTCAAAAACCCTTGGCTATATCAAAGGACTTTCCCATCCTTTGTGTGTTGCCTCATTCGGAAAGAGTGATTCTTTCCTTCCACCTTTCATATTCACCTCTTATTCTTTCTTCTTCACCCAATTTTTAGAAGAAAAGCCAATTCTATCCAAATTTATCTCGTGGTTATAACTTGTGTTCTATTCATCCAAAATTAGTGATTCTTAAGCCTAAACTAAAGTTCAGAACGTGAACTTTCACGTCGTTTTGGAATCACCTCAGTTGAAGTTATACAACACAAGATATAAAAGATTCTAAATTACTGTCCATACTGAAATTTCAGCCACTTTCCTATTTACCTTTTCACTAATTTCCAAGTTTCCTACAATTGGCGTAATTCCAAAACGAGGTGAAAGTTCACGTTTTGAACTATAATTTAGGCTTAAGAAACATTAATTTTGGATGCGTAGAATGATAGTTATGACCATGTGATAAATTTAGACAAAAGTGAGTTTTTGATTTCGAGTGAAAGAAGAAGATTTGAATATGAAAGGTCGAAGGAAAGAATCACTCTTTCAAGGGAGGCAACACATAATGGATGGGAAATTCCTTTGATCAGCGAAAGGTTCTTGAATCACTCAAGAACTTAGGAGAATTACATTCACTAAAATAAAATAGATAAATAATTTTCTGAATAAAATACAACTTGTCATCATTAATAAAATGGTTCAGCTTATATAAAAGCTTTAACCACTGGAATTACAAAAGACCCATAAATTGCAATTACATCCCACTACTTAATGACTGATTCTAACTACAAATTTGACAACCCAAAAGTCACCCCAAAAGCATTCAACTATGCATCCTCTTGGTCTCCTAAAGACTGATTCTTAAGTTGGCAAATGGGTCCTTATTACAACTTGAAAATAAAGTAAAACTAAAGCCCATTAATTGGTTAAGCGAAAACATAATTTGGTCAACCAATTTTACAAAGCATTGGGTCATTATTTAAACAAACTAATTATTTAGAAACTCCAACAAAGTGGTGTGTTAGCCTTCCTTCATTTGGGCCATGACGCGATTCACATCATAGGTTGAGTGTCTAAAAGTGCTTCACCAAAAGCTTTACATCAATTTTTTAGAATAAAAATTATCAAGTTTACTTGTTATATTGATTCTAGAATTGAACCATCTACATTGCATTGATGAATATTGAAAATTAGTTCTACCATCATAGGAAATCATTTTGGTATGTGCATATTGGCTGGATTTTATTGCATGTTTATGTCTTTCCATTGAGTTATATTTCAAGTTTTTCTCGTGTTAGTCTTGCTAAAAGTTTTGTCAATAAAGTTTTTTCATATTATGCCCTTCATTGCTTTTCTGCTTTTCTTGCTTGTCATAAGATTATCTAGTTTTGTCTTTGTGGTTTTCTTTTTCCATAAAAATCTTTGAGTGGTTGGTTAGTGTGCATATATCCACTTGAATGAAAAATTTCAAGAACTTGGACTTGAGAGGGTTTGAACACTCTTGAACTTTAGCTTGAGAATTGAGTGTACACCACCTTGAAATTTTGGTGAGCTGGCCAAACAAATTGAGAATTTATTTGCTTTGTTTGTTTTTGCTAACTTTGACTTGTTTTCTAGTTGTTTGGTTTCAATTTTTAGTGTTTTATAGGTAACATGACATATTCATCTAACACTTTCACCCAAATTGGAGAAGCCTTGAAGACTTAATTCAACCAATAGTAAACCTTAGTGGAGCGTTTGAAAGAGATCGAAATCTCAAGGAAAGAAAATGAGAAATATTTGAGAGACACCATCCTAAGGTTAGAGATGGAGAAGGCCGAGAGAGAAGGTACGAGAAGAAGGTTTCATTCACCACATAGCTCCCAAGGAGAATGGAGCTACCATGGAGGGAGAACAAGTTAAAGATGTCCAAGTTCTATGATGATAATGATCCTAATGTATTCCTTGATTGGGAGGAAAATGTGGAACAAATCTTCAATGTAAACCCTTAGGGTACCTAGAACAAGTGGACTTGGTAGTTATAAAGTTTGAAGGTTATGCCATGACTAGTGAAATTAAATTTGTAAGAACAATTACCAAAAGCCACCCGTAGCTTCTTAGATGGACATTAAAAGTTTGACACACGCTAGATTGTTCCATCTTATTATAGGATGAATCTCCTTTTGAAGATCCAAAGGTTTCAACAAGGACACATGTATGTGAATGATTATTTGAAAGAGTTTGAATCATTAATGCTTAGGGTGGGCTTTAATGAATCAAATGAAGAAAAAATGTCTAGGTTTGTGAGTGGTCTAAAGAGAGACATATAAGACCTAGTAGAGGTGTATAAGTACTGCACCCTTGAAAATGTTTTACACCTTGCCCTAAAGATTGAAAGTTAATTAAAAAGAAAAAAATGGGGCAAGGAGGAGTCACTCACACAATGACTACTATAGTCACTCATGGAAGGAAAAAGATAAAGAGAAACATGATAAATCCCCTAGCAAGTCTCACTAAGAACCACCATTACGGATAAGTCACCAAGTTGTCATACTCCACATCATTCCATTTCTCAAAGGTCAAGTTCCATAAATTGCTTTAAGTGTTTAGGATATGAGCATATTTCTTTGACTTACCCAACAAAGAGAACCATGACCTTAAAGACAATTGTTGAGGTAGATAGTGAACACTCATCTCCCCTTCTACTTAAAGAGAAGAATCTTTTTCCTCAAGTGAAAATGAAATTAAACCTTATGAGGGAGACCTTTTGGTAGTGAGGCTTATGCTAGGCCAAGTTCGAAAGGAAGTGAACCAACTCAAAGAGAAAACATTTTCCGCTCTATATGTCTCATTAACAACAAGGTTTATTCTCTAATTCTTGATGGAGGAAGCAGTACAAATGTGGCTAGCACAAGGGTGGTGGAAAAGCTTGGCCTAGAAACCATTCCTCATGCCAAGCCCTAGAAGCTTACTTGGATAAGTCAGGATGGAGAAATTGATGTCAATAAACAACTCATAATTAACTTCTCAATAGGAAGCTACATGGATGAAGTGCTTTGTGATGTTGTCCCATGGAAGCCACACATTTATTACTTGGTAGGCCATGGAAATTTGATAAACACACCCTCCATGATCGTCATACCAACAAATTTTCTTTTCACTTTCATGGGAAGAAGATCACTTTAGCACCTCGATCATATCAAGAGATTAATAGGGACCTTAATAAAATGAAAGAGAAAAGAGAAAAAGAAAAAGAAAAAAAAAAGAATAAGGGAAAGCTTCCACCAAGTGTTACTTGTCCATAAAAAGAGAGTCCCAAAGCAAGTTGACCACTTTCCTTCTCATTCTCTATTCCCTCTCCAAACCAAAAGGAAGGACAAAGACATACTCATCACAAAGGGAGGAAAAAATAGCTTTTACAAAGCTAGGGTTTGGATGAGATGTCTTGGGAGGAAGGGGAAATTACTTCCTCATATGAAGTCAAACACAATGAAGAAGGGCTTCAAAAATTTGCAGTCAAATTCTCTCCAAGAAAGGGAGAATGATGAACTTTTAACCCCTGCCAAGGATGCTGGCACATGCTTAGGGAAAATAAACATGTTTAGAAAGGAAACTTCTTCACCTTCTTTCTTTTATTTGGTTTAGGTTTTCTTGTCTTGGATAAATTCTAGACTCATGATTACTCTCTTGTTTTTGTAGAAGTGCTTTTAGACACACCAAGATTAATAAATGGCGTACCTTTTTGAAAGAATTGAGCTTGGAATCAAGGCCTAACACCTTGGGGCTAACCTAGGAGCCAAAAGAGGACATCTTTGACCTCCTAGAAGTGGAAAAACATGCTCATTGTTCTCCAAGACAAGGGACCCATATGTTTCCTTAACTTCTAGAAACATGGCTTTGTAATTGCTAAGAGGTCCTAATTACTCCCCAAGACAAGGGAGATGCCCATAGGTTGCCATAGTTTCAGAAACATGTTTATCATATTCACTTAGAGGTCCCTACCCTTGCCTATTTAAGAGAACCTCTAGAACACATGCAAATGGTTGATTAATATTGAATTTGAGACAACTTTGTGTGCTTTTGTGATATTTGCTCTTATGACGGTGTTCTACTTTTTGTCTTATCTTGAACCTTGATTTAAGATACGTCATCCACCACTTATCATGGGTAGCCTAGTACCCTAATTGGCGTGCCTTCCTCTCTTCCCCATCCCTTTCTATTCTCTTCATCTTTGTTTCATTTTTCAGCTTATATGTCCTATGTTTATTTGCATGTTTCCACCATTTATCTTGTGTTTCTTGTGTTGTCTTCATTTCTTCCACTCAATTGAATCATTTTCTTCTCTCTTTTGTTCTCCTTTGAAGTGAACCTTTAAATTTGGATAGCCTTTTGGTTATCTTAATGTCCATTGGAAATTTTCTTGAAACTTTCTTAAGAAACATTAATACAAACACCTTACACTTAATAAAGTTGTAAGATGAGCATACATTAGTTACTTTGTTGTAACATATAGTCTTCATTTAAGGTATTTGATGTGGTTTTGGATTTAGTGCCATTAACTGTTCTATATATGGATGAAAATAATACAGAAAATACAACAACAAAAAGGAAAATGTCAAGTTATTTTGTGAATTATTTGGCTTCAATGCCATTAAGTGCATATGTTTAATAGATAGAATCATTGAGATCAATTACATAGGATATAAGGTATTGTTTGTTTTGGGTTTTAGTGACTTCGTCATGATTTTGCTCTTAAAAGGTATGTCGAAGAACAAGAAAGGAATGTGTATATATGAATGTAGCGAAATAAAACCCCAATCAAAAGTAAAAGCAACTTATTGCCATTAAAATAGATATTTAAAGTTATATTGATATACTTCAAAAATTATTTTAGAAATTTTCTAACTAAAACAAATAACATTTTTTTAATTTAGAATTACATGGCATAAGTGATAATTTATTTAATCTAACCATTATTTTCAAAATACTTACACAAAAAATTGAATATACTAACTTATGTAGCAATCAATTGTTAGCATTAGACGCTGGAAAATCCTACCGAACAAGCCTGACAGTAAGTAGTTTTTATGATAACAAAATTATAATGAACAAGAGAATTAAGTTGGTTAGATAATACTTTAGGATAACTAAAGATGTTAGACAATACTCTTAGATAAACACTAGACTTAAGAAAAGTTTGCTAGCTCAAAGACATCATTAGACGTGAACTTATGACCATTAGACGACCATGTTCTTTATTGTGAATATTGGATTTTGTTCAACTAATGTGTGTTTAGTGAGTGTAAGCAAAGCATAGCAAAACACAAGTAGCACAAAGCAAATGATGGTTGACGTCTAAAGCAAACACCAAAGAAATTGAACCTTGTTAGCACAAGTGACCTTAGTGCATGGATTTGATGAAGCTAGTGCATGAGATCATATGTGATTGATGAAGAATTGAAGTGATTTGTTGTTGATCAAGCTTGAGGTATACATGAAGATCACAAAACTTGAAGATTAGACTCAATTTTTAGACTATCTCGCATAATATAGATGTTTTCTTTCTTATGTTGATACTTTTCAATATGTTAAAATGGTTTTTAACAAGTTAAAAGGCTTGTTGCATATATAGTTCTAGTATGAATATATTAAATCAGTTGAATTGTTATTCAATCGTCTAATTTCACTTAAGTCAAATGCAATTAACAAATTGTACAGACAAATCAACCTGTTGAATTCACTTGTGATAAACCGATATTAGCTAGTTTTTCAAAGAGTGGAGAAACTTCTGTAATTTTAGAGAGCAAAAATAGTGAAACCATTTTTGGAAACTCTCTCTGGATTATAAAGTGTGCAACTTGTGATTGAAGATCTTTGAACTTTGGAGCAAATTTTGCTTGGTTTTGAAGCATTTAAGAACATGTTTTGGTTGGCTAGGAAGAGCCACCACAAAGATTTGGTTGTTCTTTTGCTTCTAGGTATTTTTCTCGTGTGACTCCAAGTCTGTAGGTGGGGTTTTGTTGTGTAGGGGTTGAGATTCTTGTGGGAATCAAGAATCTTGGTGTTTTTCTTATATTCAAAATTATAATCTTTTAGAGATTGTGTAACTCTTTTGGTATAATGTATTATCAAGCTCAGGTTGTCTTGATAAACTGAATGTAGCTCATATTTGAGTGAACTAGTATAAAAATGATTGTGTGACTCTCTCTCCCTTATCTTGTTCTTCATTTAAATCTCACGAATATTCGTTAATCAATCTTTATAAGGATTTCATTTATTTTCATGTAATCTGGGTGTGCTACTAAGCTTGATATATTGATTGGAATCAATCTTGTATGATAAAACATGTTGTTTGACCGAGTTTGTTGATTTGCATTGTTCTGCATAATTTTTCCAAAATATCAATTGTATGATAAAACATGTTTGACTCAGTTTGGTGAGTTGCGCTGTTCTGCATAATTTTTCCACAGTATTAGTGGATTGAGTATATTTTTCAACCTGTTGAATCATATTGTATGAACAAATTAATCTGTTGTTTTGTTTTTCAATCGACTGAAATGTGTGGTCCTGTGGCAATAAACATATAATTTTTTTGGTCAATTAAATTCAAATAGAAAAGTTTTTACAAATTTTAACTAAGCAATTTTTAAGTACTCAACCAATTTAAACCCCCTCCCTCCTTCTTGGCTAAGAAAGGCATTTAAAACCTATAATGGGTGTCATAACGGGTTCTTGAAAGGTATTCGAGTTTGATTCTAAACGTGTTTTTGAAAATGGGTTAAAATAAACTTCCTTTCGTAGAAGGTGCTTCTATACATAGGCCTCCTATGTCTAGTGGTATTGACTATCAATTTTGGAAAATTTGCATGAAAATTTGCATTGAATCAATTGACCAAGGAATTTGGGATGCAATTATAAATGAACCAAACATTTGTAAACATGTTGTTGATAACAAGGAGGTAGAAAAACCTTGGAATCTTTGGACAGGGGAAGAAAGGAAGCTTGCTCAATATGATAGTACAACAAATAACATCCTAATGTATTCATTGAACATGGATGATGTTTTTAGAGTTTCTCAATGCAAAAGTGCAAATGACATGTGTGACGTAATTGAAGTGATACATGAGGGAACTAATGATGTGAAGAGAGCTAGGAAGCATGATTTGATACAAGAATATGAGTTGTTCAAGATGCAACACGGTGAATAAATTGTAGAAATTTAAAAGAGGTTCACACACATTATCAATCACCTTATAAGCTTAGGAAAAGAGTTTGACAAAAAGGAGCTAAACATCAAAGTGTTAAAGTCTCTTAATAGAAGTTGACAACCCAAAGTCACAACCATCTCAAAATAAGGGATTTATCCACTATGACCACTATTGCATTGTATGGAAAGCTAAGGGACCATGAGATTGAAATTAATATGCTAAATGAGCAAGAGTCACATGAGATAAAGGTGAAGAACATAGCCTTGAAGTCTAACACCAAAAGGAGTGATGAAACCGAGGAAGAGGTGGCTAAATCAAGTGAGAACGAGAACTTGAATCTACTGGTTAAAAGGTTTGGAAAGTATCTCAAGAGGAAATATAGTAAAGTTAATCAAAAGAGGTACAATCCTAAACTTAATGATATAAATAACATTCTTAGTTTTTCTTGTTATAATTGTGGTAAGGAAGGACATATAAAATTGAATGTTCAAACATTAACCAAGGAAAAGAGAAGATTGTTGATAGGAAAAAGGAGAACAAGCCCAAGGAAAGGCGTGCCTACATTGCTTGGGAAGATAATGACGATTCAATAAGTAGCTCATCACAAGATGGAAGTGAAGAAGCAAAGTTATGTCTCATGGCTGGATATGAGTCATCATCATCAAGCCAGGTAAAATCTTTGTAATCAAAAGACAAGAATGATTATAATCAATTGTTGCATAACATTGAAGAATTGCATAGTGAAGCTAACAAAATTGTTGACATACACACTTGATTGAAAGGTCTAAACAATTGGCTACAAAACAATGTTAATTAGCTAGTGATGAGTCATTATTTTCCCTTTATTCCATTGTCTTTTGTGTTCATATTGATGGTTGTTTGGTGCTTAATTGTCTATTTTTAGTGCATTTTCATCAATTGAGCTTCATTTGGCCATTATTCCGAATTTTGATTAATTTGGAATTAATTGGTCTCATTTTCGTTTCTAATGATTTTTAGGTATTTTGTGAAGCAATTTTGGAACTTGAATGCTAATCATAAGGTGAAGAGAGAGTTTCAGCGTCATTCCCACATCATTGCCATGTCTGTTCCATGTCAATTAGTCTATCCACGTCATTGGGCCATAATTTTGGGTCTATAGAGACATTTTTGTAATTTTACTTACTAGAATGATATTTTTGAAAATATGTGGATTTGTGGTGATGTGACCACGGAAATTTAGGTCTCCTTGGTGGTAGCAACCAGCTTCTTCTTCCTCACACTCCATTTTTACGTTTCTTTGCTTTATATGGTGACCATGGAGGCATCCATTCACGTTTTAGACATTTTTGCACTTTGAATCAGCACCCACTTGGGGATTTTGACATTTTTGCATCTTGGAACAACTTGTGTATCATTTTATTGAAATATTGTTAAATTTCTTCACTGTTTTCGTTTATAGCCATCTTATTGAAGCATTTTGGTTTTCGTTTCTGCCATTTTACGTTTTGATTTCTACCATTTATGTTTTGTTGTTTTTTGCTGCATTGAAAGGATGAATTTGATTAGTGTTATATTTTAATGTAACTCCATTTCTATGGAGGGTTAATTTCATGATTGATTCCCTGAAGAGAATGCATGGACTTTGAGGTTCTTTGTTCCATAATGTTGATTCAGTTATGTTTTGGTTAATTTTTCATCTTTTAATCTTCTAGGGTAATTTGGATTCTGTGTTTGCTTAACATGCAGTGAATAATTTGGTGTTTAAGTTAATCTGTATTCATGCTTAATGAATTTGGGTTGCTTGTTCAATGGTAGATTAATTGATGTATGCATTGCTTTAATGTATAATGAAGCTTTTCTTAATCTTTGCTTAATTGATTGGGAATGAGTGGATTAAGAGTTAATCTAACAGAGCTCCAATTCTCATGACTAATGACAAGTGGAAGTGCATTTGAATCAGGCAATCTACACATTTTAATCACTATTTAATTTCATTTAATCTGTTAGCCGATTGTTAGTCCTTGAATCTGCGAACCCCCCTTTTATGTTGAATTGTATTCAGAAAGCTTTGAATGAAAGGTTTGGTCACTGGGAGACGACCTTGGGTTAACTCCTGAGTATTACATTTATATGTTTTATTTGGCTGGGTACGACTTCTATCAAATTTGGCGCCATTGTTAGGTGATGAATCTTTATTTTCCCTTATTCCATTGCCGTTTTTGTACCCATCTTGATGATTGCATAGTGCTTAATTGTCCTTTGTTAGTGCATGTACTACACCTAGGCGGCCTAACCTGACTACAACCATGAGATCCGCCTATATAGCCCCTTAAGGATGTAAGACCCGTGAAAATTAATTAATTAAATAATTAATTAATTAATTAATAAATGCGGGTAGAAAGAGCCTTTATGGCATTAATTATTGTTTGATGTGACGTGGAAAAGTACTAGCTCAAGTGGTTGAGAGTACTTTAGTTGTGTGAGAAGACTTGGGTTTGAGTCCTATGTATGCCTGTTGTGTGTTTTTTAATTTATTATCGTTTTGTTAATATAATTGTGAGTAGTGAGTGATATCATAATTATAGGATTATAATGGTTATCACCAAATATGAATTGGCATAATGGTTGTGCTTTGGCCTTATGAGTGGAAGGTCACGGGATCAAACCTTGATGGACACTTTATTTTTGCCAACTTTAACTTAGAGTGAATGTGAAAAGGTAGAGGTAAACCTAGCAGAGGGGGGAGTCAAAAAGGGACTGAAAAACCATTGAGTAATTACCCTTGAATAGGAATTAAACTCAATGTAAATCCCTAAGGAATATTACTTAAAAATAAATAATAAAAGAAATAAATTATATCAAAAGACGCATTAATAATCATCCCAATGCGGGAAAATTTAAATTTATGAAAACACGCGCCAAAACTTATAACATAAATAATTAAGCGTTACAAGTTCTCAATATTCGTGTTCAGAAATAAAAACATAATCCTAGCTCTAATCCCAAGCTAGCCCTCACTCCGTCGCCTGGACATCCTCAGCACCACCTGTATCAACATCTGCTCCCGTGCAACGAATTACACGATCATCGCCATACATAAACAGAAAGGGTGAGTTGAGAAAAATAAAATAACAGGTATATAAAACACAAGATAAATCATATACCCATCTTATTCATCCTACATAGTTCTTGGCCAAGACCTTAAACCCAAGGCTTTATAGCCTTCAAATCACACAACTGGTTAGCCTTGGACTCGGGAATATGATGCTCATACGAACCTGCCCGCTCGTGGTCCTGCCTCTACGAACCTCCCCGCTTGTAGTCCTGCTCTACGGACCTGCCCGCCCGTAGTCCAACACATGTGATCCACCAGCCCCGTACCTCCCCGCACGTGGCATCTCTCAACGTGAGCACGAAACATTCGAACTTACCTCGCTCGTATCCCCACGTGAGAGTAACTGGATATGAACCTCCCCGCTCATATCATCACATGTCATCCACCATCCATGAACC
>Ga0209389_1000286_pt1 | contig 31778 bp, 42 predicted proteins | sample CowpearedBW_FD_187526 | JGI IMG/M metagenome (GOLD analysis project Ga0209389, IMG submission 187526) | Root nodule microbial communities of legume samples collected from California, USA - Cow pea red BW (SPAdes) (version 2) | ecosystem: Host-associated > Plants > Roots > Nodule | place: USA... | reverse complement strand
AACCGCGCACCGTTGCCGGCCGCGTGTTCCCGCGAGCCGCCTCGCGGCGGGGCCTGTAGCTCAATGGTTAGAGCCGGCCGCTCATAACGGTCTGGTTGCAGGTTCGAGTCCTGCCGGGCCCACCAATGAAATCAGTGACTTACAGGCCAAGTTTCGTTTCATCGGAAGCACCGCACCAGATATCGCACCAGATACGTGCGCTTTTCGTTCGCTGGCTGGGTAGCACTTGGCGATTCTGTCGACGGCATCGGACAAATCGTCGGGAATGTGATGGCCATACGTGTTGAACAGCACCTCAAGCTACATCCCGAGATACTCCGCTGCCTGCCACGGATCCGCGCCTCGCTGCATGAGCCAAGTCGCTGAGGCCTGTCGCAGCGTAGCACCGATGGATGCTCGTAACTGGACGCGGCGGTAATCGCTCCCTTGTCTCGAGGAGCCCTCGTCCAACGACAACGCAGGCATAAGGGAGGGACTCGTTCCCCAACATGCCAACGCGAGCGCGGATACCTCGGTCCGGTAGCTTTGGCCGGCGCGACCCACGTTTCTGGTTTCAGCCTCCTGCAGGCCAAGCAGGCGGCCGCCGTCGACCCCGCCGAGCCGTCGTCGTAGCGCGGAAAAACTCGCGGCGAGCGTCGAAATTCGGAAGGTCGTCGACAGATCGCCCGTCGAGAACGCGCCGCTGCTTCCGCCGGCTGGCCCACGCCGCTTCGCTGACGATGTTTCCGGAGGCGTTCGCGTAGTCCCACAGAGCCGGGAAGGACGCGCGCGACAACAGCACGCCGTTTTCCTTGACGTAGCCGGGAGGCGCGCTCGTACTGTTGACGTAGATCGTCGACCCGACCGGCATCGCGTCGTTCGACATCGAAGGAGCGCCGTAGTCAGTTACAAGTGACGAGCGTCGTTTTGATGGAAAGCAGACGCTGTCGTTTGATAAGCTGGTTAATGAGGCGACTTGTTGGAAGGCAAAGGCTCGAGGGATTGGGATCTTTGGTATTGGGACGACGTTCGACTGCCATGCGACCTTTCACCCTATTCGGATCTAAAGCTGATCAATAGAGAGCAGGTTGTTGATGGGAAGATTCAACCACGCAAGAGCTTCAAAGGCCTCTCATGGCTCGGTCCAAGCGGAAGAGTTTCGACTAACTTGAAGCAATGAAGAAAAGCAACTACGTGGCCTCGTGAGAGCCAGCGGCATCGGACAGCGCCAGTGAACCAAACTGGCCACGCAGTAGGCGCGCAAGCGGCCGGATCTCGTGCGGGAGGATCCGTGCCCAGGTGAGCCGACAACGAATTGCGCACTAAGGTGGAGTGCGCCACAACAATCCGCGCGAAATGTGGATTGCTCCACGGCCAGCACCTACACGATCATGTTGCGTCGGGTGGAGCGCGTGAGAACTTCACCCGCAGACAGCAATCGTTTCCTCCAATTCGCTTGCAATAGGTTGCTGAAATGTTTTTTATGACTTTTTTTCGCGCCAAGTGACTTTATCTCCGCGCCATGGATCTCAGCGATACCCAGAACTACGCGATTCAGGCAAAGCTAGCAGGTGAATAGGCGCGACTGTGTGTTCGCCGGCGTCAGATTTGCTGAAGTCGATGGACCGCTCTTGTACGTCTATGCGAAGGACGAAGCACCGCTGCGGAGATTGAGGATGACTTCGCTTTGGTGATTGCTGACTTAGCTACAGAGATCTTGAAACAGGTGATTGAGGTCATCGTCGTGCTGCCTAAGAGTCCTTCAGTAGCAGCACCCCGCTCCCGTCGAAGCGCAAGCATCGCTCAGATTTGTGGCCCGAACCATGCCCGTAATGAAACATAGCGCCAAGTCTCCATTGTGAACGTGGCCAGTCATCGGGCCCGCTAGGGGCGGATTGGATCTCGGAACATAATGCTGATTGGCTCGATTGCCGCGGCGGAGTCGAGCCGCAGTTTCCCCTGCCTGCGGACAATGCCTGGAGGTTTATTGATTGTCCCGACCGGCTCTTAGCTGGGATAAAGACGTGCGCCCAAACTTCTCCTCTCTGCTGAACGACCACCTGGTAGGCGCCACCGAATCGGTCCCGGGAAGTGTTGGCAATGCTTAAAGCGCGCTCCTCGTCCGTCTCCAGAGCTATCTTTCGAGCGAGCATGACGTCGCCCTCGACCAAGCCACCCAGCGGGACGAAACACCAGCCCGTGCCGAGCCGCCCGTACTCGTCGAGCTCGTTGAAATTCCCGGATGTTCCCTGCCGGATGCGGTAACGCTTCCCGCTATCGCATCCTACCACATCGAAGTACCCCCTGGTATCGAACTCTGCCCTTTGCTCAGGCGAAAGCCAGGAACGCAGCAGTCGCAGCGCACAAGCCTGAATCGTCTTCTCGGCCTTAGCTGCATGATAAAATCTGCCAATCGGGACGCTTCGATGGAGCGACAGGCCGATGCGTTGAAGCCTTCTCGTCACCAGATCATCACCCGCCCACGAGCCGCGGGAAAAACAGTGTCTCTTCGGCAGTCGGATCGAACGCGGTGATCCTGGTTATCTCACCGGGCCCCTTCCGCACCGCCGCTGTATATCCTTTGAAGGCAAATTGCAGAAAACGCTTCTCCGCCTCTGCCAATGCTTCTGCATTGGATTCGTCGAAGAAGTGCTGGCTGTCGCCGCTGTGATCCATCACGATTTGGATTGCCATGCTGAGGCTCCCGATTGCACTTCAGAAGGAATGTGAAAGCCGACGTCTCGTTCCTAAGTTCGCAATTGACAGCTGTGAGACTTTCCACATTGCGGGCACCGCGTTGCGCTGGGTGCGGATCGCTGGCCGAAAAAAACGGCCCCAGCACAACCCGCCGGAGCCGTTGGAGGCCTCGACAGTAATGGGGGGCCGCCGAGGCATGCTAAGGTCTAGGAAGATCCGGCAATCAGGTATGTATGCCTTTGGATATAACCGGTGCCTCAATCGCTCTCTCCGAGTGACCGACAGGCTTTGCTTTTCCACACCCACAAGAGGCTGTAGCTCGCGCGGGTTCGAGGCCACCATCGATCTATAATTTGCGAGGTACTTGTGATGCCGCTTAAATGGCGGCATGCCTCGCCCAGTCCGACGCCCCAAGCCCACGCATGCTGACGGTCGGCCGTACAAGATCACCCGCTGGGCTGATGACGTCCTGCTGTCAGATCTCGAGCCGCGGTTTGTCCGTCAGGGGTGCGGCTCTCGGGGAGCCGACGTTCGGCCCCGACTTCGAGTGCGGCGATGCACGACTTGCAATCCTAGACCACCCGGGCAGTGATCAATTCAGATCGAAGTCACAGGTGCAAACCGATAATAAACCGGATGGCGAAGAATGAGCCAACGGCGACAACAGCCGTCGCACTGATCGCAAACAGGACTCTCCAAGTCTCGTCCAATCGACGCCTCGTACGGAAACGGCGCCCGTGGTGGCCCCAGCATCGGGCCGGGGGGCATGATGATGCTGGGGCCTCCGGACAGGCTCTTGCCTCCTGGGACAGAGGCCGTCACCCGCGAGACACAAGCACATTTCCGATCAGCTGTTTCTTCGCTTTCCGATTATTCACGGATGTGTATCCAAATTCCCACAGCTCTGCTGATAAAGGGGAGGGCCGCAGGCGCCGCTCTGGTACGACCCTTGCGGCCGGCGCCGCGACGTTCCGCACAATCGGCGCGGCACTCTTCAGGGCTCTAAGATGTCGCTCGTGTCGGATCAAGCTTCCTGCGTTCCCGCAGGCGAACATACGGTTCCGAAATCAATGTCATTCGACGGATTGCACCTTGAGAGCGAACATGGCACGGCTTGTTTCCGAGCCCCAATGCTCCCGGCTGCCGATCCAATTGCGGGTCAGAGCGCCGGGGACGCAAAAGTTCCAAATTCCGAACTGGCGAAATGATTCGCGACTGGCAGCGTACATGTGTTAGAAAATTCCCGGAGCTGGCGCATATTCTACTTGTTCTACTTAGATCCTCTTTTACCCAGCAATGTTTTGAGAAGTGGCCGCAGCAGGACGACTGCTGCGGCGTTTTGCTGACAGCCGCTCCGGCCGAACGTTTTCCGTTCAATTGACAACTTTGTGGTTCGTTGCCGTTGGAGACAATACCTATGCCTGAAGAAAATTGCGTGATTGTCCGTGCTGCCGGGAGGCAACTGGACCTTTTGCGCGACGAAGCCTTTCGTATCGCGAAAGGTGCAAATGTTGGCTGGTGGACAGACCGCGCGCAGGTCGGCACTAAGTTCTGCTTTGAAGACGCCAAGGCAAAAGCGTCATTCGCGGCGGCCTGCAACAACCTCGGTATTCCGTACAGAGAAAACTAGTCAACGAAAAACCCGCCGGCCTCGATAGCCAGCGGGTTCTCAATGCCCATGCGTACCGCGGTACTCGTCACCAATCCGCGATGATCTATCGTAAGCGGGATCGGTTGATGCCCGGTTACCGCTCGACGCCGGTGGGTCATGAGGCGCTGCCAGTCTCGTTTTTTGGGTCCTCCGCCGCAGCAACGCGATACTTTGCCGATCGACCCCGCCGTGAGGGTCTCTGCCACTGGCGAGACATGCATGTGAGGCGAGTGATGGCCTGAGGATTGAAGCGGTAGCTGGCGAAAGAGCAATGCGAGGCGGTAAGGTTTAAACAATGTGCAACTACGGGAAGAATTTCCCGCTTGTTCTGCTCGCTTGCCACCGCTGCCTCTGAAAGCGCTGGAGGCGAGCGTAAACCGACCGACGTGTTCGACCCAGCCGTTCTCCAATTTCGCAGTGGCTCCGTCGCCAACACGGGAGATTAATCGCCCCTCCTCTTCCGGTGACCAAGATCGGCTCAAGTTGCGGCTTTTCGTCGACGTGGCCTCGTCCGAGCTTATGGGCGCGGGGGCGCGGGCCGACGCGGTTTATCGAGAACTCGATTGGGTTGTTCAGCCCGCGTCGGGTGCGGCGATCGACTAGGCTCAGATGCGCGGTTAAACCGCACCATCCAAGCGGCTAGACCGGCATAGCTCTGTCTAAGAGCGGTCCCACCCCCCGCAGGTACATCATCGTCGTCCATGCCACAAGAATAGCTCAGGACAGTTTAGAAGAGGTTGCCGAAGGTCCGACGATAGAGACATCATGAACATGCCACATCGCTCCATTCCGGCCGACACTTTGTGCTGACCGTCCAATCCTTTTGCAGATCTGGATCCTATGATCTGCGTGTTTATGCACCTCGCTTCCGGGCATGTTGCTCAAGCTGCTGTTCAGCAATTGCTGCAGTGGGCTCCAACAAATTTCGCATAGATCGCGGACTTCGTCCGGCATGACCTGCCGATCCCCATCGGCCCAATTGACACTGATATGAGCCCAACCAACACGATTATCCGCTTTCCGTAGGCAACAATCGCAGACGAACGTCGTCTCGGTGCTCATCACCCAACCTCCGGTTCGCTCAGCCGAACAACACAGGCCGGTAGCCCAGGTTCACGCAGAGGCAAGTGGTCCATGCACGTTTGGAGAGTGGGGCTCTTCGTGCTTCCCGGCCGCCGCTTCGGCCTCTCCGCCATGCCGACGGCTATGTCGTGGAAACCAAGCGCCGCACCTAAAACGACGGCCCCAGCATCGGGCGCGCTGGGGCCGTGGAACGCTCCGGACGCAGGGGGGCTTGGGCCGGAGCAGTAGTACGCCAACCCGCGCGATTGCCGATTGTTCCCGATTCGTAAAAGCTTCGCAGTTCGGGCAGACAAAAAAGTGGCCGATTAACGGATCCGGAGTGTCTCGCACCAACTCCGAGCGGAACCATCTCATGGTGATCCGGCAATTCGTACAGTGCGGGACTTCGAGATGCGCCAGTGCGGCCAGGCGTCATGATGAGCAGCATTGTTCAGCATTAAACCGCCAGACGGCCCGGCGGCGAGGCATTTGGGGTGTAGGCCGGGGCCGCTGTGCTTGGTCTCGATTGCACAAAGCAGACGCGAGCCTACTCACATGGCGAAAAGCACCTCTGCTCACTTTCGCATATGGCAACAGATGTATGGGGTGGCGCGATCTCGGCATGTTCGGCAGTACGCACGCCGCCGTCCCCGCCCCATCGGGCGAGCATTAGGGCGACTGCCAGCACGAAAGCCAATATCGCATGCGCTGCATACCTTTAAACGCCTGGTCGGCCGGCTGGTTGCCGATCACCTAGGAACGGAGGGTGGCATTCACTCATTATCGCCCTATGGAAAACGCCCCCAACCCCGCCAGACGCCGGCGGATGACCCTCGGCAGCAAACCGGCGAGGCCACCCACAGGCAGACCAACAAGCCGTGGACGGGCAATCCCGAAAAGGACCAACTTCCGCCGGACCGGCCGGATCTCGATCTGGAGAAATGGCAGGAGTCCAACACCCACTGAGGCCTGAGTAGCGTGATGTATCAAACGAGAGAGTATCTGGAGTGCGCCGAGAACTGCGCCGAGCTGGCGGAGGAGGCCGAGACCTCCTCCGCCGCGCGCCGCTTCCAGAGGATGGAGGCGGCGTGGCGCGCTTTGGCCGAGGAGCAGCAGTGGCTAGATGGAGAAGTGCCCCCGGTGCCACTCGTACATTCGCCGGTGTTACACTCCTAATGGCGTCGCGGTAGCCTGCGACTAAGAGCGTCTTTTGAGTAGGTCAACGTAGCGCGCGTGCAATGTTACAAAGCGCTTGGCTCCGTCGAGGAGCACTTTGACCTGAGTCGCGGGTTGCCCCTTGGCCAACGATAATACCGATCCGACCACTCCGGCGCGGCCCGGCCGAAGCAGCAACAACGATCCTGCGCCCAGTCATCAGCTCTTCTTTGATGACAAATAGGTCTGCTGACTTCGGCAAGTTGCGGTTTGTGCTCCGGGGCATGGCCCGTTCCTTACCACCATCTCTCGACGTTGAGCCCGCGATTGACGGTGCACGCCTCGGTCGCGACCGCAAAGAGGCCGACAGGAGCGATCCCCAACATAAGGCGGTCCGCTACAGTTGTGACACCGCCTGCTTCGCGAGTAATCGGCGCATAATCTGACGAATCCGGTGCTACCATGTCAAACGCCATCAGAATTGCCCCTTTGCGTCACGAAGAACTGCCCCCACCATCGGGATTATGATCTCGGTTGAAGGTTGTTTCCGCCGGTGACGGGCCGAAGAGAGGCGGAGCCGACCGGAGGGCCGTCACCGGCGGTCGGCATCTTGATGAGGCCGCTTTTGCGCTTGGCGCGGAGCCGGTAGCTGTCGCCGCGGATCGTCAGCACGTGGCTGTGATGCAGGAACCGGTCGAGGGTCGCGGTGGCGACCACGGGATCGGCGAACACTGTACCCCATTCGGCAACGCTGCGGTTCGACGTGATCAGCATCGCGCCGGTTTCGTATCGCCGGCTGACCAGTTGGAAGAACAGACGATCGTTACCGCCACGCGCTGGCCAATCAGGCGCCACGGCACTGAGTAGCTGTTCGTGTCGATCTCGACGGCGCAATCATGGCCGACGACGCGGGTCAGTTCACGCAAGGATCCGAACGACGGCTGCCCGCCGAGCGGCTTCAACCGATTTAGCTCGTCACGCGCAAAGCGAGCGATCGGCGCCTCGCCGGTCGTGCCGTGGATACGAACGTTCGTAACCTCACGCTCCCATCCGGCCAGATGCGCCTCGAATGCCTCCCAGCTCGAAGGAATGCCCCGCAATCGCGTTCTTCTTCACGTAACCGACGCCATTCTCCGTCTTGCCCTTCGTGCGCGCCCGATACGGCGCGCAAGCCGACCGCGCCACGCTCGAGCAGGTGACAGACGTGTTCTGCGCCTACCTCAAGGACACCCGTCGAAACGGGACGGCCCGCCGGCGATCATGTTCCCCGCCCCCCTGAAGAGCGCGTGGCCCTGTCCCGGACGGTGAGGAGCGATGGCTGACTCCGTGAGGAAGCGCCGCGCGCGGATGGAAGCGAACTCGCTGGCCGACATCATCGCCTGGCCCGGCGACAAGAGCGACCTGTTCCGCGATCGGGCGGTTCGAGGATAAGAATTGGCGCAAGTAAGTAAGGCGAGAAACCGAATCTTCTCCTCGTGACGGCCAAACCGGCGTGTAAGACCGAACCGATGTTTTGAGCTCTTGCCGCCGACGTTGAATCTATCAACCCGCTGAATAACGATGCGACGGAAAGCAAACTGAGTTCGTGCGCGAGGAGAACCATATTCGATGAAGATATATTGAATGTCCAGCGATATGAGAACTTTGCCTTGCAGCTCTACTGCGTTTTCTCGCAGCCGCGAGTCTTGATAGCGGTCACCATTCTTAAGTGAGGCTTCCGCGTTACGAACCAAGTGATAGGCTGCCTCGACGAGACAAATCAGGGCATGTAGTGCGCGATGTCCCTCGGTGGGCAATTGCCTCGGATCGGCCCCCTGACAGAGTGCTCCGAGATTGACGTTCGCAACGCGCTCGCGGAGATCGTGGCGGCCAGAAAGGGTATGTTCGAACCTGTTCCGTATCTGCTGCTGAACTTGGACCGGAGAGCATCCGCGCATCGCTGGCCGTTGCGGATAAGCCGGCACAAGTAGTAGCGGCTGCCTGTCAGGGTTCGAGCAAGCCGCTCGATGCGGCGCGAATTCTGACAGGTGGTCGTATCTTTTTTGGGCCTTTTGGCGGGTTGCGCTCGGCTCAGGTCGCAGTAAGGCGCAACATTTTCCGCGAAACCGCGTTGCGGAATTTTCGGATGTCTGTCGCGGTAGCTGTTGACCAGGAACACAATCGTGAACCGCTGCTCTCGACCTCCGGATTCGGTTCTGCTCTGAGAAGACAATGAACCTGCTCTTCAACAAGTTCTAGCATTCGCGAGGCGTACGGCGCTAACTCAAACTCGTTTGATCAGGTTCATTCGCCGGATCTCCCTTGTCAGTCAGCTCGGAGAGTTCTCTCAATCCACTGGTCAAGATCAGCCCGGTCAACTTTTCCGAGCAGATATTGATCGCGTTCAACGCGCTCCAGTGCACCACTCGTCAGAAATGACGTGGTTACGATGATGCCCTTGCTTGCACCATGTTCTAACCGCGTGTCGGCTAGCTCACGTACGAGCGAGAGTCCAACCTTCCGATCAAGACGGTGCTTCTTCGCCTGCCAAACGGACTTAAATAGCCCGGCCTCGCCGAGGTCTTTGATCGCAACGACGTCAACGCCGCCATCCTTTGAGCCCTTCAGTAGTTCGACCAAATAGCCGTCAGCCTCAAGCATGCTGGCTATTAGTTGCTCGAACTCTCGCCAGGAGAGATCATCGATCTGGATGAGTTTCCGTTGAATCCTCTGCAACAACCCGACGCTGGGAGCATACTGCTCAAGCCGGAAGCGAGTGTCTGGTTCGGCGAGCGCGTCGCGCCCAAAGAACTGGAAAGTAAATTGAGTGTCCACCGCAATAGGCGGTGCCTCGCTCGCGACAACAAGCGCCCGAGAACCAGGGAAGCGGCTAAGCGCGTCAGCCACAATCGTTTCGACTTGAGGGCCAGCCCAATCAACTTCTTCAAAGAGAAACAGCCATCGCGTTCTTGGTGCCACATCCTTCCAAATCCCACCGGGATCTTCAGTCAACGCAGCGTATGTTGTGGCTACGAATGCGGATTCTGAGGCAGTCTCGTGCCCTAAATCACCGTTCTTGAGAAGGCGCTGCGACTGGTCTACCAGCACACGGTGACCAGCAACGAGCAACACGCGGTCGACTAGACCTCGTGCCAACATCCGGACGCCAGCCATGTTGGATGTTACCGTTTTACCCGAGCCGGGCGCTGCCACGAGCAGAGTTCGTGCATCGTTCCGCCCGAGAAAGCTGTTCAGGAACTCTTCCTGCTGGAGTGCAAGCTGAAATGAGGGCATGATCATCCGGCTCAACGGCACAACGTGAGGGGGCGCGACCTTCTGGCTAGCATTGAGCACGGGAAGCCAAAAGGGGCAACCTTGTCCCGTAAAAGGGCCGCTGCGGACGCTCGCGGACCGGCGGCCTTCACGTGTGTGAATCTGGGAAGCTGCTTTTTCGTCGATCTGTCGCTAAATGATTTTGGGTTGTGCTGGACGGCCGAGCTTGGAATGTCTGGCGAGTGCGGCTTCTAGGGCCCTGCAGGGGCGCAGCAACTAGCCAAAGCCTGCGAAGATAGGGGGCGCGACCGACAACACGATCGAGCGTGCGAACTCCATGTTGGGAAGCCGAGAGTAAGAACTACCGATTCCGCGCGCAGTTGCGCGCGCTTGCTCGGCTGCACGGGAACATGCTCAATCCTACGATCATGGCAGGTGCGGACTTTTCTGCAGTAGCCGACCAGGCGATCGCCCAGCTGAACTGGAAACACGCTCGGAAGCCGGTTCCGGCTGAAATGCACCTGTAGTTTCGCACCGGACAATTTGGCGGAATAGGCAGTGGGCGCGCAGGATCGAACTAGGGTCCTAGATGACCGCGCGCGGCGCGAATCCCTGCGGCTTGGATCCTCAGACTGACCGGCTCAATCGGGATGGGCAAATCCACCAAGCGTTCGCGAGGCCGGCGTGGCCGTCTACGACGCCGATGCCGCCCTCCATCAGCTCTATGAAAAGGCGACGCCGCGCCTGCATGATCGGGGCGGCGATCGCATCGATCAGGGCTCGAGACCGTGCTCCCGGAGAACCTTATGCATCAGCTCGCCTTTGATCTCGCGGGCGATTTCGCTGAGGATCTGGGCTCCGACTACCCGCCGGGCATCGACATCATCTGTCAGGCCATGCTCCGCGAGTCGTTCGTTCAAGCGCGTCGGAAACTCATCTTCCAGCGCATCGGCAAGCCGGTCTCGCATCGCGGCATGATCATCGGGGGCGATCCGCCTCACCACCGTATCCCAAGGTTCCCAGCGCGTTGCCAGAAAATCCGCCAAACCCGCCGCTTCCTGTTCCCGTACCGACGTCTCAGCCCTGGCAACGTCGTCCGGCGTGACGTCAGCGAGATTCAAGAAGCGCATATCCGGGGCGATGTGGCGCAGTTCCAGCTGATCCCGTAGTTGGGTCTGATAGGCAAGATAGACCTCGATCTCGTCGATATTTGCCTGCGGGTCGGCGCCACGCAGCGAGCTGACCGTCTTGCGTGCGATGTCGTCAAGCGCCTCCAAACGAAACATAACACGGCCGTGTTGGAGCAGTTGATCGAGCCGATTGTCATAGAGCCCTTCCTTGACATCAGCGTTCAGGCGTGCGGTCTGCATGCCGTTCCAGGTCAAAGTGATGCGGTCCTCGCACGACGCAGTCGATCCATTGGCCAGCTCGAAAAGCCGCTCGCGCAGCGCCGGCCTCATCGCGGCCTGTAGCAGATTCTCGGCCACCTGCTCGCGGAACGCCTGATGACCATAGTTTACGGTGCCCGCAAGTCTTTCGAGAAACAGAGCGAAGTCCTGCGCACCCGGCTCTGCGGCGAAGCCCTGCCACGCGTCCACTGCGCCAGGCTGGTCCGCGAGCCAGTCCGCGACAACCTCGTGCAGGGGCCGCGACTGGTGTTCCATCGGTTGTAGCGGCATCGACAGCAAGACTTGCGGGCCGGCATAATCCGCGCCACGCGTGGCTGACGCCAAATCGGCCAGCACCGGCGCCGGTATCGGATTAGACCGCAGGTCAATGCTGGACGCGCTACCGAGCTGCGTCAGCACGGTCGCGGGCAGGCCGGTCAGCTGGTTGTTACTGGCGCCGAGCATTTCAAGCCCGACCGGGAGTGTCCCGGGCAGATCGGTCAACTGATTTTCGCTGACGTCCAGGTATCCAATCCTGGCCGGGATGTCGGGCAGGCTCGTGAGCTGGTTGTCGCTTGCGTCCAGGTAGCGCAGTCTGGCTGGAAGATCGGGCAGGCTCGTCAGCTGATTTTCGCTGACGTCCAGGCGGCGGAGCCTGGCTGGAAGGTCGGGCAAACTGGTCAGCTGATTATTGCTGGCGGAGAACTCCTCGATCGTTGCCGGAAGGGCGGGCAGATCGGTCAGCTGGTTGCCATCGACAGTCAAACTGCGGAGCCTGGATGGCAGCTCTGCCGGCAGGCTGACCAACTCGTTGGCCATGAGGTGGAGATGCCGGAGCCTGCTAGGGAGGGCGGGCAGACTAGTCAGCCGGTTGTCAGAGGCGTAGAGGTCCCGGAGTCCGCCCGGAAGCTGGGCCGGCAGGCTGCTCAACTGGTTACCGATGACATTGAGGGTTCGGAGCGTGGGCAGGAGTGAGGCTGGCAAGGCAGTCAGGGACAATGACGACAAATTCAGCTCGTCTCTGACATCACCCTCGTCCCGCCATGCCCTCGTCCGGCTGACCCCCTCTTGCCTATTCTCCCCTTCGCCCTGCCCCTCTTCCGCTGCCCAGCTCGCCAGGACGCGGTCTTGCGACGCGACGCGGTCGGCGGCGGCCGCTCCTGTGGCCCACCGAGTCAAGGCTGCCGCCCACTGGGGCAGGCAAGAGAGGGACTGCCCGGCGGCCGCAGACGTTGGCTCGGTGCTTTCGGATTCGAAAGGTATACCAGCGCGAGGCTGGGCCCGTTCTGTATTCATTGAGCTCCATGACATGTTTGGTCTCAGCCGATAAGGCGGCTCTATCGGCTAAATCGAGACGTTCGCATGCTAGGAAGCTCAGCTGTCTATAAGCTGACGAGGTCACAGGTTATCCGATCGGCTTCCGCTCTTCTTTGGCGCCGAGTCCGGGTTGGCTACGATGCAGAACGTTCGATATGTGTCCCAAAAGGCGCACCAATATGCCAGTAACTTATCAGGCGTCATTTCGCCGGATCGGAATCACCGCACCAGATAAAGCCGGAGATACGTGCGCTTTTCTTTCCCCAGCCGGATCACGACTGGCGATTTTTTCCACGGCATCGGACAAATAGTCGGGATGGTGATGGCCGTAGGTGTTGAGGAGAACCTCAAGCGACATTCCGAGGTAACCCGCTGCCTGCCAGGGATCCGCCCCTCGCTGCATAAGCCAAGTCGCTGCGGTATGTCGCAAAGTGTGAGGGGAGATTCCCGGGCCGAGCCCTGCGAGCCTGACAGCACTCTTGAATGCCGTCTTGACCGAGGTAACAGCCTTCCCATTGTACTCCACGAAATGCTTCGCCTCTGGATTAGCTCGGTGCCAGCGCCGCAGGTGCGCGAGCAAGCGCAAGGGGATCGGCACGGTCGGTTGCCTTTTGTTTGTTTGCGCGCTGCCCTGCTTCAGGCGGTAGTAGCGGCCGCGCTCTAAGTCGACATAAGAGCGACCAATCGCGGGAATGGGAGATGCAGCTGCTATAGCTCCAGCACGAGTTCCGCTGTAGATCCCCAATAGAATAAACCGTGCAAGATGGCGCAGTGGACGCTTGCTTGTCGGGACCTTCAGGTCGTCGGTCGGCCGACGCGAGCCCTTTTGCATTTCGTGATAGCGCCAGCAGGTCCAAATCAGTTTGGCCGCATCGCTTCGCGTCAGCCACTTGTCTCTAGGTTGGCCCTTCTCTGGCAGCGATATCTTGACGATCTCCCGATGATATCCTTCGGCCGCATGGAGACCAATGGCTGCGCGGAGGTCTTCAAGGTCTCGGCGCGCGCCTCCCCTCTTGGCGCGCTTCTTGGCGTACGAGCGACAGGCCTCCCCATTTACCTCGCCCAGCATTTTTGCTCCCCACCAGTCGTTCAACCGCTCGATCCGCTTTTTGAACTTGCGGATATCGGGGATGGTATCTTCGCTCTCGCTATCAACATTGAAACGGGCGCGAAGCTTGTCCAATTGCGCATCCAAATAGATAGAGAGGACATCCGCGACGGCGATATCGTCAATGTGACGAATTCGTCTCTTGGGCGTGTGTTTAGACGTTATGTAATCCCTTAGTTTTTCTTCCGCGGCCGCAATCTCATCTGCAGCGCAGCCCGTGCAGACATCCCGGCCGTTGTCTCTGATGATCCAGGTCGCTTGGTGGGTGATCTTTCCGCTCTTATTTCGGCGGGCGGCCTTAAGCTGGAGTCTGGCCCCCTTGCTTCTTCGCGGCATAGCTCTCGCATCCGTTCGATATGAGCCAGGGTCGTAAATTCCTTCCCGGCAATCTTCTCGATAACCAATCGGTTACGATCGCGCTCGCGACGTAGGCCCGCGACCGTCATTCCTCCCAGAGGGAACGCGATCTTCACGGCATCAACAAGGCGAAGAGGAGTATCGGGTGTAATTTCAGGTTGCGCTCGATCTGACATCGACGCTTGTTCAGCTGTTGTGGGGGCTTACACGAGTAGTCCCACTATCTTCGCAAAGGCCAATCTCCGCATAAAGCCACCACGCTCCTTAGTCGCACAATTGAGTGCGTCCTCGACCAATCGCGTAGGTGAGCGTAGCCGCGAGCAGAACGGGCTTGAGTTGTGGACCGGCTGCATGTACCGGCCAAAATTTCTGCGACAGAGTGCGCTCAGCGCCCCACGTCGGGCGGACGTAGCAGCCCCCGTCTCTTCGTCGCTCACCTCCGGCTTCATGAATACCTAATCGCGGTGTCCATCAAACCGGCAGCAGCTCAATTTCTGGGAGGATACGACGCATTCGCCCGCCAGCGGGTCGAATACTGACTTGTCAATCGTCTCGTTCGCATTCACATGGGCTCCGTCATCTCGGACGTCCGGCTCCAGGCCGATCGTCCGATAGAGCGGCTCGGTTAGCCTCGAGTATGGCCGTAGGCAAACTCTTTGTAGGAATCCGCAAGCGGCGCCGACAGTCCGTCACCGTCCAGATCCACCTCACTGCGGAATGCTTGTCCTCTGGGCCTTCTTCATGATCCCAGCGCAACGACACCTGAGGCAATAGGTCGGTCGCGTATCCACCTCCAACGTTGGGGTGCCGTTGCTCGACACTGGAGATGGCCTTGGGAGCTGCGATGGCTTTGGGGTCATTCGGGTGGTGGACGTCCCAGTGCGTCGGCGCGAAAATCGCCGCGATGTTCATCGATGGCCAGCGCATGGTATCCGTTGAGGATACAAATCCGAAGACCTGTTTCGAGTAAATCGAAGGTCGACCTGCTAACCATGCTAAATGCTTTAAGACGGCGACTTGGGATAACGGGCAGGTTTATCCCGACATGGTCACCGGAAAGGCGAAGTGAAAGCGCGCGCCACTTCGTTTTCGTCAACCTGAGAGGCGGTGGCGGCGGCGCCGACGAGGCCTCCATCGAGATGCAGACTTGAACTTGGATGCCACCATCATGACGATATGCCTATCGTCGTCGTTGCGTGACGAATACGCCAAGCATGCGATCTCGATTGGCGAGAAACGCGATACATTTAGGCAATCTGGGAGCAAATCATCGGCCAACGGTCGATTCTGTGATCGCTGCATTTCAGAATCAGATCGCATAAGCCCGCGTTTAGACCTTCAGCAACTCGAGGCGCATCGCAATATCGGGCTGTGCTACGCATATCAAAAGGAGTTCCTTTAAAACCATAGAGTACCAGAACATCAATCTGGAAATTTCCCGGAGATCGGATTTCGGCCGGGCGAAGCGGTAGCTCTAGGCAACCTCGGAAATGTCTCCGCGGACCTAGACGACTTGGAGCAAGCTTCCGGCTTCTACAACGACCGCCTCGGCAGTGTCAGAGTGATCGGAGACAGGCTGGGCGAGGCGAACGCACTCGGCAATCTGGTCTGATCGCCATCGATATCAGGGTTGGTCGCGCTATCACACCATTCGAGCAACAACTAGCTATATGCCGGGCCCTCCGGGACAGAATTGACGAAGGCAACGGCCTTTCAGCTTGGGTAAGGTATATCACCTTGCGAGCGACACGACCCGTGCCATGAAAGTATATCGAGCTCGGGATCGCCATATTGGATGAGATGCGGCACCGCTTCACCGGCTAAGCTCGTGAGTTCCTTCGATCAATCACGTCCGGCTGTAAAGGCCGGACCAAGGCCAGACCGCGATCGAGCATCTGGATTGCGGGCTGCATTCTGTCGTCTGCGTACCGAGCGCGAATTCAGACGGCTCGGCTCGCACGAACTACAGCCCCGAATGGCCCCGCTCAAAAACTATCCATCAACAATTACTTTGTGCATCCTGCATAACACAACTATGATCTCCAACATAAACTTTTTTCCTGTACCAGCTTTCGAGCTGCTCGCACGAGCTGCTTTCAAAAAGCATTTCATAGTTTGTGCGGTTGTTTGTGGATTGGGGGAAATCAACGGAGAATGGCCCAACGCGGCGTTTCGTAGCAACGGCAGTAAACCCAAGGGTAAGCTGCTTTCTGGGGTCAAGGCAGCTCTTGAGCGTCTCGGACCGCTCGGATGGGAGGCGCTGCTAGAGCACCACGGGCTCGATCTCTCAGCGGATGATCTCGCACACGAGCTATCGCGACCGTTGCCCCGCATAGACCGGTCCTTCCCCGGCTTCGAAGATTGCGCCCACGAAGGCAATCGCGGGGTCGAGCCGGGCGCACCCGCCAGAAATCTCCTATTTTCCGCCTTTGCGTCCCCTCGGATCACGAGCTTTCGACATCGCGGACGCCTCACGAAGCTGAAGGGATTCCCACCCTCACGGAGATCGAAGCGCTCGAGAACACGTATTCGGCCATCAGCCGCCTTCGATCGACGATCTGCGCGCTCGAGCCCAAGGGGCCCGCTTGGCCATCGTGGTCTTCGCAACCGAATACAGGGCGGCTCTGGGACGAGACGAGGTCGGCGGCGGCCGCTCCTGTGGCCCATCGAGCAAGGCTTACGCCCACCGGGGCAGGCACGAGGAGGACTGTCCGGCGACCCCAGACGTTGGCTCGGTGCTTTCGGATTCGGAAGGTATGTCTGTGTGAGGCTGGGCCCTTTCTATGTTCATTAAACTTCATGGCATGTTTGGTCTCAGCCGATAAGGCGGCTCTATCGGCTAGATCGAGACGTTCGCATGTAGGAAGCTCAGCTGTCGATAAGCTGACGAGGTCAGCTTATCCGATCGGCTAACATGTCCTGCGACGGTCTGCCGCTGTATATGCCGAAACTCGCCTGAGCAGGAGGCTCGGCTTCCGCGAGGCTCCTGACAAGCTTGTCAAAGGAAGCCGATCGACAACCAGGGCACGGCTGCGACGAGGACACAATGACGCTCGCGCATGCCATAGGCAATCCGCTTCTCCCGCCCGGGCCACAGTCGAAAACCCCGGTTGGAAGCCGGGATCTTCTTTTGTGGCCATCCAACGCTCGATCGTAAGCCGCAGGTGTCGGCTGGTCTGCGCTCCTGCTCTAGCTCAATCGATTGGTGGAGATCTCACGTCACATAAAGTCTCCATCCGAATCGGACTCTGGTGAAGGTTCATCATCACTCGGCGTTTTGACTTTGGAGAGATACATCGGAGAATTGGTTGCACGTTGCCATTCACCATCCCTATATCTCCACTGTCTGGACTGGGTGGGATCGAGTACCATATCATCGTGATCTACATGAACGAAGCCCATTTGTTCTGCACGGGCTCTCGCTTCATCATTAGCAGGACGCCAGTTCACCAGCGGCCGTTCGCCGTCTTGCCGTAGTTGGTGCTCGAGCAGAATATCGCCCGCGTTGCCGACGAGCGGATGAGCAACCTGAAAATCCACGATTGATGTGACGTCGGTTCGTCCGGGGAACTGTTCTCGCCACCGTTGGCTGGTGAACTCAGTCGCCATAGGAAATCCGGCTTCCGTTCTTTGGAGGCCGACGCTCCTATTTCCCAGTTGGTAGCTGTAATATCGGGCGGCATCAGAATCCCTTCGGATCGCGTAACTGCTAGCGACATCGGCGGTGCGCCTAGCTCTTTCGGATACAAATTCTGAGTATTCCTGCGGATTGTTGGCGATGTGATTGATCTCGTCACCATGAAAACTCCTCACCCTTTCCCGGAATTCGGCTTGGTCGATCTCAACAACGGGAGATCTTGAAGTGAGGTAATAACTCGGCTGCGAGGATGAGCTGGCACCCGAATCCTGCAATCCCATTCTACCGAACGCGTCCGCGAAATAGTCAGCATTCCTGTGCTCCGGGGAGCTCGCGTAATGATACTCATCAGCGGATGGAATATCCGACCAATTATTAATTCGACCGCCCATGGCGACCACACTCCTATGGCTGTTGCATTGTGTTCAGGTCATTAGACCTGACCCCGCCGATAAGCAGCTTAGCTGTCCGTAAGCTGACGCCGACAATAAACGGAAAGCAAAATTCTCTGAAACGGTAGAGCGAGCCGGCGAGCGCGCGCAGTTCGACACCGCGCTCGCCGAAGCGTCTTCACCCAAAATGCCAGAAAGCTGCAAATCTAAATTTTAAATGGCTGTCACGCGCACCGACCTGGATCGGCTCGATCTGAAGCTTCTCATGCTGCTGCAGGAGAATAATCTGCAGACCGCTGAGGAATTGGCAGAACGCGTGGGACTTTCGCCGACTTCTTGCCTGCGCCGGCTCAGGCGGTTGCGCGAAAACGGGGCGATCATGTCCGACGTCTCGATCATATCGCCTTCGGTCGCCGGCAAACGGGTCACGTCGATCGTGCTTGTGGCGCTCGAGCAAGAGCAGCTCGACCTTCTGCACACCTTTAAAAATCGAATGAGCGCCTATCCTGAGGTTACGCAGTGCTACTACGTAACGGGTTCGGCTGATTTCATTCTCGTCGTCAATACTGGCTCTATGGAGGAATATGGGGCTTTCACCGAGCGAGCATTCTTTCCCGACAAAAACATCAAGTCGTTCAACACATATGTATCGATGCAGACCGTCAAGTTCACCACCCGGATCAATCTTGACGTATCGTGACTGGCCGGGCGCTGTTCATGCCTTTTGGTTTCCACTCCAAGCTGATAGATCGGTAGGGCCTTCCGTCGCGAAAAGCAGAACCGTGGCGGACTGATCGAGCCCAAGCCCCTCTCGGTCCTTCTCTTCGGCCGCCCGTAAGAGGCCAGCCAATCCCGCCGCTCCCGATTCTCCGACACGAAGACGCTGATCGCCTGAAACGCCCTCATTAAGCAAACGTACCGCGTCCGCGGCCTCTTCATCCGTTATCGTGATGTAGCCGCTGCTCAGCTCTTGGATGATGGGCCAGACCAACAACGATGGGCTTTGGCATTCGAGCATCGACATGTTCGTCGCAGGCCCCGGCGGGAGTCGCACGGGCATCTTGGCTCGGGCGCTCTCGTAAAGGCATGCCGACAGTTCTGGCTCGACGATCCAAAGATGAGTATCGCCCCCGAATAGCCCCCGTGCCGAGCCATGGCCGAACACACTTGCAGCAAGACCTCCCACACCAGCCTGAACCAGAACATGCGTAAATGGCTTTGTCTGTCCTGCCGTGGCTGCAATAATTTCGTCGATCAGTATCGAATACCCCTGGACCACAAACGTGCAAGCAGTGTCGTCCTCCCCGGGGCCGACCGTATCGGGGACGGCGATCCAACCGTTCTGCGAGGCAGCCTTGGCCGCAGCCTCGACGGAGTCGTTGTAATCTCCAGCCACGCGCACGATTGCAGCGCCGAGCCGCGAAATATGAGCAGCCCGCTCGTCGCTCACACCCTGGTGGAGATATACAACAGCCCGCGCACCGATGAGGCCCGCTCCGGCCGATACCGAACGACCGTGATTGCCGTCCGAAGCACATGAAAATGTGAGCTCCGAAAGCATAGACCGCACGCCAGGCTCCGCCAGTTCTGCAGGCAAAATCGAGCGTCCAGTCCGCCTCTCAACGTGCTTCATTGCGAGCTTCAGCACTGCGTAGGCTCCGCCGAGCCCCTTGAAGCTGCCTATGCCAAGCCGCTGTGTCTCATCCTTGATCCAGATTTCGCCGAGACCCAGCTTTTCCGCCATATGCGGCAAAGAAATCAAGCTGGTCGGTGCATAGTGCGGACAGGCCCGAAGAAGGCGCAGAGGATCATTTCCTGCGTTGCGGTCGCACCACCAAGGAGCCTTTTTCAATTCGGGGGAGCGATTGTGCAGTAGAAGGGGTCGATGGTTCGCAAGCGTCTCCGACAGAGTTTCCGCGGGTTTTGAAGTGGGGACCAAGGTCATCCTCCTGGCAGGCAAGTACGGTCTTCGCAAACCACTTTTGCCAACCCGTGAGGCCGTTTGGCGCTATCTATGAAGCCGCAAATGACGGATTTTGGCGTTGTGGACCTTAAAATGGCGGGTTTGGGCTCTTCTGTCAGGCATGTTTCCAGAGATTTGCTGATCGAAGACCGGTAGTGCCTGCGAATCTCTCCATCTATCGTATCGCGAAGAAGGGACTTCAGGTGCATAATATTCGAAAGCCAACTGCAAGCTCGATCAGCAATCTTTCTGATGCCGACGTCATTCGCTTGCGAGCGGATACCCCCGGCGTTGCACATCGAATCCATCTCAACAATGCCGGCGCCGCGTTGATGCCGAGCCCCGTCGTGGATGGTATGGTCGCATACCTCCAGCGCGAAGCTGAAATCGGCGGATACGAAGCCAGTGCCGAAAGCATGGGGCAGTTGGAGGGCGTATACGATAGCATTGCTCGACTGGTCGGCTCAAAGCGCGAAGAAATCGCCCTCGCCGAGAATGCCACTTTGGCATGGCAACGCGCCTTCTATTCGCTCCGCTTTAGCCCTGGCGACCGAATTCTCATTAGCTCCGCAGAGTTTGCGGCAAACTATGTTGCGCTTTTGCAGGTTGCCCGCCGTACGGGCGCACGGGTCGAGGTTATACCGGAAGACGCATATCAGGTTCTGGACCCGGAGGCGCTGGAGCGCATGATTGATAAGCGCGTAAGGCTGATCGCCATCACGTGGATACCGACGAATGGCGGCTTAGTGAACCCAGCTGAAGCCGTGGGACGCATCGCACGCGCTCATAGCGTTCCCTACCTGCTGGATGCGTGCCAGGCTGTTGGTCAGATCCCCGTTAATGTCCGCGCACTTGGTTGCGATATGCTGACGGCAACAGGACGGAAATTCTTGCGTGGTCCGCGCGGAACAGGCTTTCTCTACATGCGAGACGATTTCCTCAAGGACATCGAACCCGCCATGATAGACCTGTTTGGCGCACCTTGGGTTGGACCTGAGCGCTACGAACTTAGGCCCGACGCACGACGATTCGAGACTTGGGAAGCGAACTACGCGGCGCGGCTTGGACTTGGTATCGCCGCGGACTACGCGCTTTCGATTGGTATCGAGAGGATCGAACAACGTTGCCGCCAGCTTGCGAACGAGTTGCGAGCAGCACTTGGCACCGTCCCTGGGGTCTTGCTTCACGATCTTGGAGAACGTCCGGCTTCAATCGTGTCGTTCACAGTACGGGGCGCAGGTGCCCGCGAGGTCATGTGCAAGCTTGCAAGGCACAAGATTAATGTATCCGTCTCGCCACCAGCAAGTACACCGTTAGATGCAGCGCGCAGAGGTCTGCCAGACATTGTTCGCGCATCCCCCCATTACTACAATACGATCGATGAGGTTCACACTCTCGCGTCAGCGGTCAGGGGAACTGCCGCGTAGTCGCAGGCTGCGAGCGGCGCCGATTGGTCAAACATGTCCAGTTTGCGATCGCGGCCTAGCATGTGGCTTATCGAGGGGTCGCCGTTCGGATCACGTCTTCTCCATCCTCCATAGGCGGCCTCCGCGTCACTCTCTTTTTCATCTTTTCTCCTCCGGCGCTTACACCTTGGTAGTTTGCGGAACTCCGGGTTGCGGAGTTGCACAAAGAGCTCCATAGCAAGCCTTCTCACCCTTGTAGTTGGCGAGCGCTTGGACCAACGGCGACATAAGTTCTTGTTTCAGCTCGTTGGGGAGAGGCTCAGGACCGTCCAGCGACTTCAGCGTCACCTCGACCAACTCGATCGCACGATCCTTGTTGCCGCTCTCGTAATAGTACTGGGCGACCGCCGGATAGGACAGGAACTTGGGAGCCTGGCCGCGTTGCGGAGGATTCAGTGCCAGGATGTGTTCGGACAACTCCTTACCCATCGCAAAGCGCTCGGCGGGCGGCAAGTGGGAGTTGTCATTCGCCGGATCGAAAAGTGGGCGCATCGCCCGGGCCATCCACAGCTCGGATTTCTTGTCTATTGCATCGCGAACCAATTGGCTCATGACCGGCAAGCCGGTCTGCAAGTCGCGCACTTTGTGAAGCAACAGTTCCGCACGGAGCACGCGGAAGTCGACGTCGTCCGGCATCACCGCGACGGCCTCTTCGAGCACAGATAGCGCCTTCGCCCAGTCCTCCGCCTCCATCGCTGGCGTAAGTTTGGCAAAGATCGGTTCAGTCAACGCTCGCTTGCGCGCCTCTTTTTCGCCTTCAGCGATCCGCTCTTTATCGGCGTTTCTAGCTTCATCGCTGGTGCGCCAGCCGCCGTTAAGGATTTTCGGCAGAACGCCATCGAGTTCCGTCGGAAAACCGATAAAGGCGATGTGGCCGTCACGGTCGACGACGAACGAGGTGGGAATCCCGACAGAAAGACTGGCATCCATCCAAAGCTTGTCCATTTTCTCTGAGTCGAATCCGACCCGGTAGTTGAGGTTCGGCAACTTTTCGCTCAACCATGCGTCCAAGTTGGTTCGGGCCTCGTCCGTCGTTCGAGCTTGTTCATAAGCTGCGACTCCGACGACCTCAACTCCGCTGTCCTTATATTTATCTTGCAGCTCCACCAGATGGGGCATGGCGGCGACACAGGGTTCGCACCAAGTTGCCCAAAATTCGACGATGTACACTTTTCCCGGCTGGAAGCTCGTGAGGGGCTCGCCACGCAGCCAGTTCTCCACCGTGATCGGAGGAGCAGGAGACTCTAAACCCAGCACCATGTTACTCTCCAAAGTTATTGTCAAAGGCTGCGCGGCGTTTTGCGCTAGCTGATCTCTGATCGGGACCGCTAGTGGGGCTGCCGGGGCTGCCTTGATGTAGACGCGCTGCCGCGAGCAAGATCCGCAGCGAATGTCGGTGCCGCCGCGCTAAGGGCGACGACACACAAGATCATACGCAACAAGCTCTTCCTTTCACACGCGGGGGGCACATCGGTTCAAGGAAGGAGAGCATCGCTGGTCTCGCGTTCGGTGCGCTCAGCACGTTCAGTAGTGCTGCACCCCAGTAGCAACGTCCGTGCCACCATCGTCTTCGCGTAAGTTTTTGACTGCGCAATCGCCACGTATCTGCGTCCCTGCGACAAACCGGTTGAGCCGCAACGCTTGCGCTGCTCTGAGTGACGCTTCAAAGGTGAGGAGAGCGCTCCAGCTACGTGATCCGGTCAACCTCACTCGAGGTGAAGTTATCCGCGCATTGCCGAGCCTGCCCCCGGGGTTCCGGACCCGATCACTCGCATGGCTCTGCATCAACAAGTCCAACCAAAGCGTGGCCGCTCAAAACAATGGCAGCGGCCTTCGAGCGATCACCTTCGAAAACAGACCCTTCTCTGTGGCCTGTGCCACGTGCGCATTTTGTCAGAATACAACCGCGCTCATGTCTGAAACCCGCCTCCGACCGTCTACGAAGACACACTCCGTAAAACGGAAGCGAGAGTGCCTTTTGTAGTGCTGGCCCAAATCCTGCAACGGCTCTCGGCGCCAGGAAGTTTGGTGATGGCAACAGGATGGGAGTCGAGTGTGGACCTCGATCGATCAATCGACAATGCGGTTGCCGCACCGGAGGTTGTTTGTCTGTACCACGTTGGGAGAACGGAAGGCGTTCCCGCGTGCACGGCCTCGCGCGGCATCGGTCATCCCACCGGAAAACTGGTTTCAGAAGAGGGCCGGCGTATCTTCAGTTGCACGCGGTCCACTTCGGTGGCGGGCGATGTCGGTGGATTCGGAGACAGACAACGATGTCCACGTAAATCTAGGCATTCGTCCAACGGTGCCGCGCGCCACCGCCAAGGTCGCGGAACGGCTGCTGGCGCATCGATACACACTATTGAGTGACAATGCGGCATTTCGCCATAGACACCGGACCATACGCTGATGGCGTCATTCGAAAGCTGGATGAGGCGGCTGCATCTCAATCTGCCTGGCCTGACCTTCCTCCCGTAAGACCTCTTTCCCGAGTTCAGGGCGGCCTCGGTAGTGATCGTCGACATGACTCGATCGAGAACCTAGCGGCGCTCAACCGTTTCCCAGCACCGCCATCGGCCTGCCACGTCAAGGCTGACGGTTGCCTGCTCACCCTTAAGCGAGGCGCCAATACATGATCGACGAACTGGACCTGCGAACCTTCACGCCACATCCGCAACGTGACGCTGTGCTCGGAGAAGTGCACGCGCGCCCCTTCATGCGCCTTGTTTCGCCGTTCAGCGTAATCCACTTCGCTTTTCTTGCACAGGGCGAGGCGGCCACCAGCGATCGCTGCCGTTTTATCGATTTTTGCCTCGAGCGCAATCTTACGCCGCCTGAGCAATCGGCAAAACTTCATCAGATTGTCATCGGGCCTGCTGCGCTACGCTGGGAGCAGCATTCGGAATTTACAACATTCACCTGGATCTGGAGTAACGCAAATTGTTCTGCCGCAGACCAATTTGACAAGGTTGACGGTACCGTCCGATCGCTGATCCGCGCGTTGCGTCAGACCGGACAGTTGCTGGTCGCGATCAGGCTAGAAGTGGAGCAGGACACCTCACCGACCAGGCGGGCCGAACAGATTTTTGACAAGAACAGCCTGGCCATGGTTGCCACAAAGAGCGGCGCAGCCGTTGCCGCCTCAGACTTCCGCGTAGACGAAAAAGGCTTCACGAAGATCCTCGTCTGCGACCTCGGGTTGACATCGCACGATCTCGGAGCGCTGGTGCAGCGGCTCCTGGAAATCGAGACCTACCGTCCATTGGCGCTGCTTGGCCTGTCGGCGGCCCTTGAGCTTGCACCATCTGTTGATCGCATTGACCGCCGTCTTGTTGAGGCGCTCGAGAAAATGCAAAGCGGTCAGGGGCTGCAGTTCAACAACCATCTGCTTGCAGAGCTGACGGCGTTGGCCGCATCCTTCGAAAGAGGCGCGACAAGCAGCCTGTTTCGATTCGGCGCCAGCAGGGCCTATAACGAGCTGGTCCAATCGCGATTATCCATTATTGAAGGCAGCGATGTGTCGGGGTATCCAACCTGGTCGTCGTTTCTGGCACGCCGAATGGCGCCGGCGATGCGAACCTGCGCAACTGTGGAGGATCGTCAGGCGACTCTGTCGGTCAAGCTCGCGCGTGCCACCGATCTGTTGCGAACCCGGGTCGACGTCGAAATCGAACGACAGAATCGTGACCTGTTGCAGGCTATCAACGAGCGCGCGAGACAGCAACTTCGGCTGCAGTGCACGGTCGAAGGATTGTCGGTCGGGGCGATAGGATATTATGTGGTCAGCCTGTTTAGCTATCTTGCCAAGGGTGCGCATGATGTCGGACTGCGAGTAGAGCCCTCGTTCCTGACCGCAGCCTTCGTGCCGATCGCGGTCGGTGTGATCTGGCTGGTGAGTTACAATGTTCGAAAGCGGCACCTCAAGCACGACGACGCGCCGTCAGTTACTTGAGACCAAAGCTGCTTGAGGTCAGCTTGAGGATCGCACCGTAGAACGCACCGCCGATGTTGATGTCGCCAGTCACGGTGGTCTGGATGTCTTGCGGCCGCTGATGGTGTTGCCGACCCATTTCAGCTTCAGCGGCACGAGGTAGCCAAGATCGTCGGCGAGCTCGATAAACGTCACCTGCCCGGCCCAGCCCTGATAGCGGATTTCCGTCTTCTCGAGCGGGGGCTCGGCGAAAGCCGGCGCTCCGAGGCCGAGCGCCAAGGCACCGGCGAGCAGCAACTGCGCGGCGCGATGCCGCGCGCGGGCAAATCGAAGCAGGGAATTCATCCTGGCAAATCCTGTCGTTGGAGCGGACTCAGGCGGCCTTGGCCGTCTGCGGTTTCGACGCCTTGACGCGAGTCACGCTGCGACGGCCGTCGACGCTGAGCGGCACCTCGCCATCGATGGTGACGCGGCGCACAACGCGGTGCTGATCGCCGTAGTCATTGACCGCGTAGTGCTGGGTCGCGCGGTTGTCCCAAATCGCAACGTCGCCGGCCCGCCAGGTCCAGTGCACCGTATTTTCCGGCGTCGTGATGTGCGACTGGAACAGCTCGAACAGCTTTTGGCCGTCATATTTCGGCAGGCCGACGAAGCGCTGGACGAAATTGCCGAGCACGAGCGTGCGCTCGCCGGTTTCGGGATGGACACGCACCACCGGATGCTCGGTTTTGTAGATGGTGCCGGTGAACACCTCGTCGAAATGCTTCCGGTCCGCCTCCGTCGCCCGCGTCTTCACGGCGTAGTCGTAGGCGTTGCTGTGGACCGCCCAGAGCTCGTCGGCGAGCTTGCGCAGCGGTGCCGGCAGGTCGCGATAAGCCGCCGCCGTATTCGACCACGCGGTGTCACCGCCATAAGGCGGGATCACCACGCCGCGCAGCACCGAAATTTTCGGATAGGCGTCGGCGAAGTTGACGTCGGTGTGCCACTGATCGGCACGGCCGCCACCGCGGCCGAAGTCCAATTCCAAGATCGAGGACGTGCCATTGGTGACGCCGACGGTCGGATGCGGTATGAGCTTGCCGAGCCGGACCGCAAAGCGCTCCTGCTCGGCATCGTCGAGATGGCCCTGGTCGCGGAAGAAGATGACCTTGTGCTCGAGCAGCACCTGGTTGATGGCGCGGATGACGTCGTCGGACAGATCGCCCGACAGTTTTATGTTCCTGATCTCGGCGCCGATCCGTGCCGCGCGCTTGACGATGTCGGCGCGCGGAATGACGTTGTCGATGGTGGTCGTGCTGCTCATGTCCGTGGTCTCTCTTTGTGATTGTCTGGACAAAGCTCCGCCATGCGCCGGTAGCTAGCTCGACAGCGCACAAGTCCCGGCGGTACAGCTCTCTGCCATCGTTTCGGCGCAACAGCGCCCGCACGGAGCCGAGATCAGCCGCGAACGAGTGGATCGGATCGCCGCATGGTGAACGACCTCGCTTGGACGTTGCCGATGGTAAAAGCGATTGCGATCCAGTCAATGAAAACGAAACCAGCTTTGTTTTTCGTGGCGGGCAATGATCGCTTCGTTGGGAACACGGACATGGAAATATTTGCGGTCATGCGCGTCCCGTCGGCCGGTTCGCGCACTCCGCAGCAGCAAGATCGAACCAACCGGCGTACGAAACGACTTGAATTAACCGAGCTTCCCCATCAACGAGAACGCACTCGTCTCTGATCGGCGATCGGTTCACGGGATTCATGCTCGGGGCCAGCACAACAATGCAAATTCATTTCATCGACCCCTTTGCGGCCGTCGACATAGAGTCTCGTCGCATGCGCAGGCGACAACGCCGACACCCGGCGCCAACCTTTGCGAGCCGGGCTACGGGCAAGCGGCAACTTTCTCTGAACTTCTCATCTATCCGCCTTGTACTCCAGCCGGCGCGATGATTTTGATTGAGCAGGTCTGCGGCAAGGATCTCTCTGGATTGTTCGCCGTCGTCGTCGGTCGCTCGAACATCGTCGGCAAGCCCATGGCCAATCTCTTGCTAGCTGCCAATGCAACCGTAACGGTCGCCGCATAGCCGGACCAGGAATCTGGAAGCAGTTTGCCGTCACGCTGACATTCCCGTCGCGGCGTTGGCCGTGCACGCATGATCAAAGGCGACTGGATTAAGCCGGGCGCGACGGTAATCGACGTTGGCATCAAATCGGATGTCGGTAAGCGCTAAAGCGCTTACGGATATCGCTGGGCGAGTCGCCTGGCAAGATTAAGCTGGTCGGTGATGTCGACTTCGACAACGCGGCGCCAACGCCGGCGCAATCACGCTTGTCCCCGGCGGTGTCGGCCTATGACAATCGCGATGCTGATGGCCAACACGCTACGCGCCACATGCCTGATACATGGCCTGTCACCACCGTCGTTCTAAATAGGTGAACTGACCAGAAAAGCCGGACCGCAGCTGCGTGCGCTCGCAGCAACAAGGAACTGCACCACAGCGTGTTAGATTCGTCACGTCGGGTCCGGCATCGACATGCCTTGGACTGGACTGCTTCAAACCGGCGGAATGCGCTCTTGCGATTTGCACACAGGCACGACTCTGCGAGACGGTTTGAGTCGTCCTCCAAGCCTATTCTCCAGCCGGATCTGAGCAACTGCATGATCGCCGCGGACGGACGGCTAAAATTATCTGTTTTTGTCCAAAACCTAATCAATGCCGAGAAACGGGGTCGACTTTCGGTGGCCGTCGCGCCTCGGATGGCCACTTCATCGCTAATCCGTTCTGGTCCACAGCAACTTTGCTCACTCCATTGCCTGAACAAGCGCCGCCGTAACATAATCAACTGGGTGCGAGGCGTCGACGGTTCTGAGCAATCCCTTGGCAGCGTAACAATCGCTCAGCAGCCTGATCTCATTTGCGTAGGCTGTCAGCCGCACGCTGAGCGCCTCTTCATTGTCGTCGGCCCGCACCGGCTTCCCAACGCGAGCGTGCATGGCTCATCCCAGGATCCGGTCCAGCAACTGCTTCTCGCTGACCTTCAGCTCGAGGACGTGGCTCAATTCATGCCCTTTAGGAGATGGTCAAGGCTTTCAGCTTGGGCAACCGTGCGCGGAAATCCGTCTAGGATGAAACCTCGATCCGAGTCAGGCTTTGCAACGCGCTCGGCGATCAACCCGATCACCAGACCGTCTGGGACGAGCTCGCCGCGCTCCATGATCTCCGCCACGTGTCGCCCGATCGCGGCTCTCCCAGATACCGCTGCGCCGCAGCATGTCACCAGTCGAGAGCTGCGGGATCCCGAGCGTCTGGGATAGCCTGACCGCCAGCGTTCCCTTCCCGGCGCCAGGTGGTCCTAAGAGAACAAGCCTCATATCGTTCCTCCGTCAAAGTCGGCTTCGAATGGCTGCGCGGGTCAGTGGCGCATGCCGGATCACCATCACACCGATGTTCGTGGCCGATTAAGCCGGCCCGTTCTTCCCGTTCTGGCGGTTCTTGACGAGATCACCGACCACGGCGGGATCGGCCAGCGTCGAGGTGTCGCCGAAGCTGCCCGGCTCGTCCTCAGCGATCTTGCGCAGGATACGGCGCATGATCTTGCCGGAGCGGGTCCTGGGCTGGCCGGGCGCGAACTGGATCTGGTCGGGCGAGGCGATCGGTCTGATTTCCTTGCGCACCCAGGTCACGAGCTCCTTGCGCAGATCCTCCGTCGGCTCGACGCCGGCCATCAGGGTGACATAGGCGTACATGCCCTGCCCCTTGATGTCGTGCGGGAAGCCGACCACGGCAGCTTCCGAGACCTTCTCGTGTGCCAGCAGCGCGCTCTATCCGCGGTGCCCATGCGGTGGCCGGAGACGTTGATGACGTCGTCGACGCGGCCGGTGATCCAGTAATAGCCGTCAGCATCACGCCGGCAGCCGTCGCCGGTGAAATACTTGCCCTTGTAGGTCGAGAAATAGGTCTGCTGAAGCGGGCGTGATCGCCGTAGACGGTACGCATTTGGCCGGCCAGGAGCGGGTGAGGCAGAGATTGCCGGTGGTCTCGCCTTCCAGCACCTTGCCGTCGGCGTCGACGATTTCAGGCACCACGCCGAAGAACGGCTGCGTCGCCGAGCCCGGCTTGAGCTTGGTTGCGCCCGGCAGCGGCGTGATCAGGATTCCGCCGGTCTCGGTCTGCCACCAGGTGTCGACGATCGGGCAGCGATCGTCGCCGACGACGCGGTGGTACCATTCCCAGGCTTCCGGATTGATCGGTTCGCCGACCGAGCCGAGCAGGCGCAGGCTCGCGCGCGAGGTCTTCTTCACCGGCTCGTCGCCGCCCTGCATCAAGGCGCGGATCGCGGTCGGCGCGGTGTAGAAGATGTCGACCTTGTGCTTGTCGATGACGTTCCAGAACCTGGAATTATCGGGATAATTCGGCACGCCCTCGAACATCAACGTGGTCGCCCCGTTCGCCAGCGGGCCGTAGAGAATGTAGCTGTGGCCGGTGATCCAGCCGACATCGGCGGTGCACACACTTCATGCGTAACCGTTCGCTGTCCAGTTTTTGCGCGCTGAAATGCGCCAGGATCAAAAAGCGGAGCCAGCGCTGTTGCCGATGCGATGAGCCGGTGGATTTGTTCGCCATATCCGAGAAGGCTTCAAGCGCCTTCGCTGCCTCAGGCGAAACCCACTCTTCAAGTGACTGCCGGGAGAAGACAGCTCTACGACGAAGCCGGTCGACAAGCTGCCGGTTTAACGATCAGGCGTTCGAATTCCTGCAAGTAGTCATTGTATTGCGCTTGAGTAAGCGGCCGAGCTCTCTCGGAAGGATATTTGTAAGCGTGTACCCACCTTCACGAGACCAGAGCGTAAGCCGCGCCGCAGGCAGGCTCTTGTCGCTCTGCCGTTGAAAGACGAGGATATCCTCGCCGCGGCCATGCGACCAAGGTCCTTCTCGGCGCCTATCCCACGCTCCCTGGCGATGCTGCAGCGAAGAAGCGACTTCCGCAGCTCTGCACGCCTGGTTTCGGGACCAAGGATCGAGAGATCCTGGAAGACTTCGACCGCGTGTTTGTCGCTCATGTGTTTGGTCTCCGATCGAACTAGCTGATCAGGCTCGTTATGGCCTGCGGCGCGCCAATGAAGGCGTAAGGATTGAGGAACTGGCGGCCCCAAAACAAGTTTCGATCCACTTGTCCAAGCGCTGCTTCGTCACAAACCACCGACCAGCGATCCTTGATGGTCTTGATTTGATGCACGACAATCGCGACGGCATCCGCCTCGTTGAGAAGAAACGATGGCGCGCCTTTCAGGCAGAGCGCAATCTGACTGTGTCGATCCTGGCCCAATATCAGCATCGCTTGCGTCGCCTCGCCGCCCGTGCGGCTTTGCGGGCAAATATCATAGGCAGGTGTGAGCGTCAGATTCGCGCCATCCCAGAAGGCTGCGTGATTTCGGGCATGATCATCCGTGTTGCCGCAGAGCACGTTGAAGACAATGCGCGAAAACAACTCCCGTAGCGTCTCCTTGGGTTCCGTAAAACGGTGACGGATGGTCGTGGCGAGCTGTTCGTAACTGGCGTAACGGGCCATCATTTCGTCCAGCTCAAGCAATGTTAAGGCGGATACCATGGCCTTCCGGTACCATCCGCCGGTAGCCTTCGCACGATCGAAGCGCTCGATAAGGAGGATGTCCTTGCCCGCCACGCGTTGAAGGCTCACAGGCGCGACGCGAAGCCCGGCCGCCGCGGCCAAGCGCATTGCGATGAATTCCGCCTTCACCACGCTATAGAGGTCGGTTTGCGAAGAAAACTTCGCGATGAATTTCTTATCATCGGAGGTAATCGTCGCTTTCGGGCGCGCCCCGCCAATGGAGCTACCGTGGAGAAGCGCCCGGTCGAGCTCGGGCGTCAGCGGCGTTCCTTGTTCGACGAGTGCCGCCGCATTCAAAAGCTCAGCGAGAGAGGCGCCCTCGCCTTCACGCGCGACATAGGCGGAGGGCGAGGCTTGAAAATCGAGCGCGCCGATGCGATCCGACCCTGACTCGAGGAGAAAGGTCAGCTCATCAAGACTGCCCGCGTCAATCTCTTTCCCGCGGGCGCCGAACTTCCGATTGAGGATCACGCGCCGGCCCCAGGCATCGGGGCCGGCATCGCGAATACAGCTCGGCATGTTCAGACCCGCAAGAAGCGGAAGGATTCCGCTCCGCAGTGGCAATTCGGGCTGGTAAAGCGCGATGGCGTCCTTGCGCTCGATATAGCTCCGTCCATAGTTGAACAGGAGCTGTTCGCCACGCGCCGACAGAAGGCCTGCAACAACCGGTTTCGTCTGGCCCGGTAGCCAAGTCCAGACATAGGCCTCGGTGAATTTGGGATCAGAAGTCATCCTTGACCTCTTCACCCCGCCGGGCACGAATGGATTTAGGCAGAAGCGTCATGACTTCGCGATTGCTTTCGA
>Ga0209389_1000284_pt1 | contig 31998 bp, 30 predicted proteins | sample CowpearedBW_FD_187526 | JGI IMG/M metagenome (GOLD analysis project Ga0209389, IMG submission 187526) | Root nodule microbial communities of legume samples collected from California, USA - Cow pea red BW (SPAdes) (version 2) | ecosystem: Host-associated > Plants > Roots > Nodule | place: USA... | reverse complement strand
GGGAGCGTTCCGGACGTATTGGCCAGGAGCGATCAACTCCGATCAACTGGTTATGAATCGCGTGGCGCGGAACGAAGTCGCTCAAACGGGACGGGAAATCCGGGCGTTCTGCCGCACCATGTTCCCCGTTAATCCCGTGTCTTAACCAATAATTAATTATACGTTTGCGGGCGGGCGACAGCGCGGCCTAGCGTGCGGTGGGGAGCCGCTACCTGCGAAGCCAAACGAGTTGGTGCGTATCATGATGTCGAGATCACAAGGGGCGCTATTCGCCTCGCTCAGCGCAGCCGCGCTGCTCCTTAGCCCCAGCGACAGTTTTGCCAGACCCGGCGGCGCCGCGCCGCATGGTGTCACCGCAGCTCCGTCAGGAGCAATGGCACGTGCGCCGATCGGGCCGGGAGCCCGGTTCCACCGGCGCAGCAATCCCTGGGTCTACTGGCCGGGCGGGGGCGGGTTCTTCTACGACGGCGCGACGTACAGCCAGCCTTTCGGCGAGGCGGCGCAGCCGCTCTCCAATGACGTGCGCTACACCTATACGTATGACGTTCCCTGGGATTGGGCGCATCGCTTCCCGCCGAACGTCGTGCCCTCCGACCGGCCCTATGTGCCGAGCTGCCCGACCGAGCAGGTGACGGTGCCCGGGCGCGGCGGCGGCGAGCACACCGTCAACATCATGCGCTGTTACTGAGCTAGCCCAGTTCGAAGCTGGTCACGCCGAAGACGCGGTCGATGCGCAGCGGCGGGATCGGCCCGGTGTACATCCGCGCCGTCTCGAACACCGGCTTGAGCCCGAGCTCGCCCGCGAGCGCGATGGCCTCGCGATTGACGGCGGGGACATCGAGAAAGACCTCGCCGCCGTCTGCGTTCGACAGCAAAGCTTGCACGATCGCTTCCGCCGCCGCGCGATCGTGCGCGATGAGCGGGCCGATCTTGTGGCCCGTCCGGCACGGCCGGATCACGCCCCAGGCGGCGAGCTTGCCATCGCGCAGCAGCGCGCGGCCGACATGGCCCGATGTGTTGATCCAGGCGCGCAGGAAGGCGCTGCGCGGCGCAGGGAAGACGGTGGCGTCATCAGCTTCAACAAGTGCAAACGGGATCTTGTCGAGGGCGACGACCTCGGCGGGCGGTTTCGGTGGTGCGGTCACAATGCCGCCATAGCGGATATTGGCGTAGGCGAGCTGGAAGCCCGATTTCCTGTAATTGTCCTGCTGTGCGACCACGCCATCGAGCCCGATTACGCGGGCGCCCGCATGCTCGATCGCCGCGTTCCAGATGCGCAGGCCGTGGCCGCTGCCGCGAAAGTCTGCACGCACGATGTAGAAGCCGAGGAAGGCGAAGCGGTCATCGTAATTGACGCAGGAGACGGTCGCGACCGGCTCGCCGTCGATCTCGCCGACTAAGAAACCTTGCGCGTCAGGGATCGCGAAGCAGGCAGCATCGGCCAGGCCCGGATTCCAACCCTCCGCCGCGGCCCAGTCGATGGCGACGGCGATCTCCTCGGGACGCAAATTGCGGATCTGCAAATCGCTCATGACGGATGCTCTCGACGATGGACCTGACAGCGGATCTGGCAGTAGAAGGCCTCATGATAGGCCGGGCCTGTGGCTCGCCTCAACGATAGCACAGAGGATGAATCGCTCATGACGGAGAAGGTTGCACTCGTCACTGCGGGCGGCAGCGGCATGGGGGCAGGGGCCGCGCGGCGGCTGGCAGCGGACGGGTTTCGCGTCGCGATCCTGTCGTCCTCCGGCAAAGGCGAGGCTCTGGCTGCCGAGCTCGGCGGCTTCGGCGTCACCGGTTCGAACAAATCCAATGACGATCTGAAGCGTCTCGTCGACGGTGCGCTGGCCAAATGGGGACGCATCGACGTGCTCGTCAACAGCGCGGGCCATGGGCCGCGCGCGCCGATCACCGAGATCACCGACGAGCAATGGCATACCGGCCTCGATACGTATCTGCTCAACGTGATCCGTCCCACCCGGCTGGTGACGCCGGTGATGCAGGCGCAGAAGGGTGGCGCCATCATCAACATCTCGACCGCCTGGGCGTTCGAGCCGAGCGCGATGTTCCCGACCTCGGCGGTGTTCCGGGCGGGCCTTGCCGCCTTCACGAAAATCTTCACGGACACCTATGCCGCTGACAATGTCCGCATGAACAACGTGCTGCCGGGCTGGATCGACAGCCTGCCGCAGCTAGACGCGCGCCGCGACAACGTGCCGATGAAGCGCTACGGCAAGGTCGAGGAGATCGCGGCGACGGTCTCGTTCCTGGCCTCCGACGGCGCGGCCTACATCACCGGCCAGAACATCCGCGTCGACGGCGGGCTGACGCGCTCGGTCTAGAGCATGATCGGTTCTGATTGGATCAGAACCGAAGCTCTAGATTCTTGTTTTGACGCGTTTTCTTCACGCGAACCGGTATCCACTTCGCTCGAAAACGCTCTAAAGGCGGCGCCTCAATGTGAGGCGACCAGCCGCGCCAGTTCCGGCAATATCTTGTAGCGCGCGATCTCGTGCGGATATTCGCCGCGATTGGCGAGCAGGACGATGCCGAGCCGCCGCGCCGGCACGAGGCCGATATAGCCGGAGGCGTTGTTGAGGCCGCCCGGCTTGTCCACGACGGTGACACCGGGCAGGCGTACGGTTTCCCAGGCCATGCCCTGTCCGAATTTCTCGTCGACGCGGAAGGCCTCATGCTGCGTCATCCGCAACGCCTCGCGCAGATGCGGATCGACCGAGCGGCCATCGACGCAGGCAGCAACGAAGCTCGCGAGATCCCGCACCGAGGAGAACATCTGGCCGGTGCCGGAAAAGTCAAAATAGCTCTGCTGGTTGCCGATCGGGCCGATCGCCATGCCCTGATCCGAATAGCCCTGGACCACGCGCCGCATCCAGGCCTCGTCCATGGTGGCGCGGTTGTCTTCGCCGCGCTCGGGGACGCAGGTGGCGGCCATGCCGAGCGGCGCAAGGATGCGCTGTTCGAACAGGGCCGCGGTCGGAGCGCCGTAGCGGCGCTCGAGCACGAGCTGAAGCAGCACGTAGCCGGCATGGGTGTAGATGCGCTGCCGGCCGGGTGCGACGCCGGGCGGCGGCACGAAGGTGTTTAGCATGGCGATGAACTGGTCGCGCGTAAACTGCTCGTCCGGCCAGGGCGGATGATCGGTCGGCAGCAATAGCCCGGAGGTGTGCGCGGCGAGCTCACCGACGGTGACGCCGCGGATGTAGTCGCCGCTCAGCTCGGGCAGGTATTTCGGCAGGTGGTCATCGAGCCGCAGCTCGCCGCGCAGTGCGCCGAGCGCCACGAGGGTCGCCTCGAAAGGTTTGCGCAAGGAGGCGAGATTGAACAGCGTGTCCGGCGTCACCGGCCGTTTGGCGGCGTCATCGGCAAGACCGTAAGTGAAGAACTCGACATGGCGGCCGGCATAAAGGGCGGCGGCAAGCCCGCCTGAATAGTCCGGCGTCGCGGTCGGCGCCAGCTCGTTCGCGACGATGTCGCGCATCTGCGCGATCATGTCGGAATCCGCCAAGGCGCGGCCGGACAAGGCAAGTGCGAGCGGAACGAGCGCTGCCCGGCAAAGCGCCCGCCGGGTGAGGTGTGATGAGGTGACAACGGACGGCACGGCTCTGACGCAAGATGTGATGTGCCCCCGAGCCCCTCTTAACGTGAACGAGCGCGCGCCCCAATTCACGATTGCGCGTTGTGGGTTCCCCCGTGTGGTGCTCGCGACAAAATAACTTAGCCTGTGAGCTAACAATTGTTGACGCCGGATGGCGGCGGCCCTATAGTTAGCTTTATGGCTAACCAATTGTCCCGGCTCGACCAGGTTTTTTCCGCGCTCGCCGATCCCACGCGGCGGGCGATCGTGATGCGGCTTTGCGCGGGCGAGGCGTCGGTCGGCGAGCTCGCCGATCCCTTCGACATGGCGCTGCCGAGCTTCATGAAACACATCCATGTGCTGGAGATGAGCGGGCTCGTGCTGTCGGAGAAATCCGGCCGCGTGCGCACCTGCCGCCTCAGCCCGAATGCGCTTCTCAGCGCGGAAGACTGGTTCCAGCAGCAGCGTGCGATCTGGGAGGCGCGGCTCGATCGGTTCGAAGCCTATGTGATGAAGCTCAAGAAAGAGAAGGAGAGGTCGGCCGCCAAGCGTCCGTCCCGAACAACCAAACGGAAAGGTTCCGAGTGATGACGAATTCTGCCAATGCTGCCTTGTCGCAATGGTCCCTCGACCGCGAGATCGTGATGTCGCGCGTGATCGACGCGCCGCGCGATCTGGTGTTCGAGGCCTGGTCCGACCCGAAACATCTGCCGCAATGGTTCGGGCCAAAGGGATTCAAGATCGAGACCTTCGAGATCGACGTTCGCGTCGGCGGCGTCTGGCGCTTCAACATGATCGGCCCCGACGGCACCGTCTATCCGAACCGCATGCGCTTCCGCCGCATCGAGCGGCCGTCTCTGATGGAAATGGATCACGGCGTCGACCAGGACGAGGATCCCGGCATGTTCCGCTTCACCGTCACCTTTGCCGAGCAGAGCAACGGCAAGACCGTGCTGATGATGCGCCAGCTGGCCTCGAGCACCGAGCAGCGCGATGGCATGATCGGATTCGGCGCGGTCGAATACGGTTACCAGACGCTGGACAAGCTGGCGGCGTATGTGGCGGGGATGAAGCGGTGAGATCGCTTTCGCAAAGATTTCTCGCGGCCACTTGAACGTGTCTTAAGTTCATCGCTCAGCCGTTTGAAAAAAAACGAGTGCGGCTCCGGCGCAGAGGACGCGCCGAGGCCGCACTCATGCGCGCCACTTGGTCATGTCGAGTTTCGAAGGGGCCTGATCATTGCTCCCGCTAACGACGCGGTGTGCCGCCGGACGGTGGGGTCGTCTCGTTGCGCATGCCTTTTGGACTGGAGGCACCTTGTCCGCCACGCTCCACATGCGTGATACCGCCGCCGCCACCTGCACTGCCGGCGCCTGCGCTGCCTCCATCGCCCGAGCCTGCGCCTGCTCCGGCACCTGCGGCGCCAGCGCCACCACCGGCTCCGCCGCCAGCGCCTCCAGCACCACCACCGGCGCCGCCGCCGCCCGCACCTTGTGCGAACGCTGCGCCGATTAAAGCGCCGGCCAGCATCGCGGCCGTGAAGATCGTCAGAATCGTCTTACGCATGTTGTTGCTCCCAAAGATTTACGAGGGGACCAAGCACGCGCGTTGCCAACCGTTCCTACGCTCATCGATGTGAAGGCGCGGCGATCTCGTCGCATTGTCCGGTCCGAAAATCGGAACACCGGATCGTGCACCAGGCCGGTAGGAACGATAGTGGCCCTCCGGCTTTGGCAGTGATGACGCACATTATCTTCAGCGATTACCGCAATCCCGCCGCCGAGCAGGCCTTCGAGATCGCCTGGGACTTTCTCGCGCGCACGGACGCCATCAGCGACGAATTCGAAGCCTGCGTGTTCCTGGCGCAACGTATCGCCGTGATGGTGGAGGAGGGACAGACGAACCGGATCCGCATGGCCAATCGCGCGATCTCCGAATATCAGCACCACGTCGACGAACGCGACGACTTCATCCGCAGCGGCGGCCGCCGCGCCGGAGGGCACTGAGAGCCGCATCGATCGTCATTCGCCCTTGAGGCCGGCGTCGCGGATCAGCTTGGTCCATTTCTGCGTTTCGTTGTCGATGAATTGGCCAAACTCCGCCGCGGTGCCGGGCCGCACTTCGAGGCCCTGCGCGGTCAGCCTGTCCTTGATTGCGGGTTCGGCGAGTGCGCGCAGCACCTCGGCCTGAAGCTTGTCGACAATCATGCGTGGTGTCGTGGATGGCGCCATGAAGCCGTACCAGCCGGCGGCGGCCACGTTCGGAAAACCCTGCTCGCGCAAGGTCAGCGCCTGCGGGTAGAGCGCGCTGCGCTCGGGCGAGGCGACGCCGAGCACGATGAACTTGCCGCTCTGGATGTAGGGCAGGGCGGTCGGCAGTGCGGTCAGCGTGGCGTCGACGCGGCCGGCGAGCAGCTCGGTGTAGGAAGCGGCGTCGCCGCGGAACGGGATGTTGAGGCCCTTGACGCCAGCATCCCGGAACAGGAGCTCGCCGGCAAGGTGCGGCTGCGAGCCGGCGCCGGGCGAAGCGAAGGTGAGGCCGTCGGGCTTCGATTTGCCATAGGCGATCATTTCGGGGAGCGTCTTGAACGGCGCGTCGGCACTGATGATCAAGAACAGCGGCGCGATCACCGCCATCGCGACGGGTTGCAGATCCTTTCGCTCGTAGGTCAGCTTGCCGAACAGCGCTTCGGCGGTGGCATAGGGAGCTGCGACATAGAGAAAGGTGTAGCCGTCGCCCGGCGCATGCGCGACCATATCGTTGGCGATGCGCGTGCCGGCGCCCGGCTTGTTCTCGACGATGAACTGCTGATGCAGGCTGCGGCCGAACTCCTCCGCCAGGAGGCGCAGCGAGATGTCGTTGGAGCCGCCGGGTCCATAGGGTGAGATCAGCCGCACCAGGCGTGACGGCCAGGCCTCCTCAGCGCGTGCGCAAAATGGCGGGCTCGACAGGGATGCGGCAAGGGCGCCCAGCAATGTTCGGCGTGTGATGGTCATGATGGCCTCCCGGACGTGGGGCGCCAGCTTGCTTGTTCATGTCCTGGCGCCCTTCTTGTTTTGCTTGCGTGTCGCGGCTGCCGGCTCCGCCGCCCTGACGATGGCGCGGATGCTGTCGGCGAGCGCGGCGATGCGCGGGCCGATCTCGCCCTCCAGCTGGCCCGGTTGCAGCCGGAACGCGGGGATGCCGCAATTGATCGAGAACGACTGCTTCGCTTCGCGCGCGTGAAACAACGGCGCGGCGACGGCATGGATCGAGGCGATGTACTCGCCCCAGCAGGTGCAGAAGCCGCGGCTTGTGCATTGCGCGATTCCGGCCCGGTATTTGTCGCGGAAGGCGGACCACAGCGCGGCGTCTTCGGCCGCGATCTGCCGTTCGAGCCGGTCCGCATCCGCCGGTGGCAAGGTTGCCGCCGCGGCGCGGCCCATCGCGGTCATCACAACAGGGATTGGCATGCCGATGTCGGGAACGTGCGGGCCGACGTCGCCGGAGCGCGCGGTCTCGACATAGATCATCGAGGTCGCATCGAGCAGGCCGATCGACACCGTGCCGCGGACACTCTGCGCGAGCTCCTGCATCATGGGCCGCGCCACCTGACGAAATTGCATGTCGGCGAGCAGCGGATGCACCATGCGCAGCGCCCGCGCACCGACGCGATATTTCGCGCGCTCGGCGTCGTAGCGGAGATAGCCGAGCTCAGCCAGCGTGTGCGTCAACCGCGCCACCGTCGGCCGCGGAATTCCGGTCAGCGTCGACAGCTCCATGTTGCCGAGCAGCGTCCCGGCCTTGAAAGCCTCGAGCACCACGAGACCTTTCGCCAGCGTCGTCGCGAATGCGGCATCGTCGGTGCTCGAAGCCAGCACCGCGGCGGCGGTCGAGGAGGTGAGTGTCGGTTTGGAGACGGCTCGGGCCATCCGGGTTTCATGAACCCGAAGAGACCTGTTGTCCAATAGATTCAGAAAATGTGCAGTTATCGTCCACTATGCGGACGCGCTGGCCGGGCCAAAACTGCGCGGAAAGCGCCCCCCGCACACAGATTTTTGTCGTGATTCCATGGCGTCTTGTGACAGGATTATTACGAATACATGTCACATCGATTACAGCGGAGCGATTCATGTTGCAGTGGCAGGTACGGTCAAATCCCCTCGCGTGGTGGTGGGGGTCCCTGACGCTGGTCAGCGCTGCCAACATCCTCGTCTGGTTCATGCTGTACCGCGAGTTCTACCCGACCGTTGCGGGCAGTGTCAGTGGCGGCTCGGATATCGGCCTGATGTTCCTGCTGTGCGCGGCCTATGTGTTCGGCTGCGCCTTCCGCTCGGTGCTGCCGCGCGCCGATGTGCAGCGCATCTGCCTGTTCGATACCTGGCTGTCGAGCGTGTTCGTCGGCCGTACGGTCGCGACCGTCGCCGAAGTCTGCTTTGCCGCGCAATGGGCGATCATCCTGCATCAGCTCGGGAACATGACCGGTGCGGAGACCGCGGTGAACATCGCGCTCGTGATCGTGCCGATCATCATCATCGCGGAGTGCTTCTCCTGGTACGCGGTGGTGACAACCAACTTCCTCTACAATGCGATCGAGAACTCGCTGTGGGCGGTGACTTTCTTCCTCGCCGGCATCGCGCTGTGCCGGCTGATGCCGGAATTCCAGGGGCCGGTGCGCTGGGCGCTGATCGCGGGAATCGTCGGCATCGCCTGCTTCCTCGCCTTCCTCGTCACCGTCGACGTGCCGATGTATCTCAGCCGCTGGCGGGCAGGGCACGCCGAGGGCGGCAGGTTCTTGGGCTTCCTCGAAGGCCTGCACGACGTCGCGACGCGCTGGGTCGTGACCCACGACATCGCGCACTGGAAGGGCGAGCTGACCTGGATGTTCCTGTATTTCAGCGCCGCGGTGTGGTCGAGCCTCGCGCTCTGCGCGCTCTACGCCATGGAAGGCTATCTCACGCGCTATCTCGCCTGACGGTTACTTGCCGACCAGGCCGCACTTGCTGCGGTCGAGCGGACGGAAGGCCTGGTCCGGCGGGATCGTTGCGACCAGCTTGACGAAATCCCAGGGACCCCTGGATTCCTCCGGCGTCTTGACCTGCACCAGATAGAGGTCGTGCACCATGCGCTGGTCCTCGCGGATACGGCCGTTGGGGGTGTAGGCATCCGATACCGGAGTTGCCTTCATCTTGGCCATCACGGCGGCACTGTCGTCCGAGCCGGTGTCTTTCACGGCCTGCAGATAGTGGCGTACGGCAGAATAGACGCCGGCCTGGATCTGCGAGGGCATTGCTTTCCTGCGCGCATAGAACGCATCGGAGAACTTCCGGGCGGCGGGCGAGACGTCCTCGAAGAAGGAGGTGACGATGAGATCGCCGCGCGTGGCCTTGAGCCCGACCGCCTCGATGTCGACGTTCTGAAACGACATCGGCACGATCTTCATGCCTTGGCTGGCGAGCCCGAATTCCTCGGCCTGCTTGATCGCGGTGGCGTTGTCGCCGGCGACGTTGATCGCGAGGATCTTTGCGCCCGACGACTGCGCCTGCAGCAGGAACGAGCTGTAGTCGGGCGTGCCGAGCTGCGCCTTGACGCTGCCGGCGACCCTGCCGCCGAGCGCGGCAATGCGCTCGCGCGCGGTCGCCTCGATCGAGTGGCCAAAAGCGTAGTCGCCGGTGATGAAGAACCACGGTTCCTTGCTGGTCTGCATGATACCGGAGACCACCGCGGTCGCCGTGGAATAGGCGTCCTGGGTCCATTGCACGCTGGTCGGCGCGCAGGCTTCATCGGTCAGCTGGTTGGCGCCGGCGCCGGAGACGAGAAAGATCTTGCCGTTGCCGCGCACCAGCTCCTGCACCGCGAGTGCGGCGCCGGAGCTGCCACCGTCGGCGATCGCCTGCACGCCGTCGCTGAACCACTTTCGCGCGAGGGAGGCGGCGAGATCCGGCTTGTTCTGGTGATCGGCCTGCAAAATCTCGATCGGCTTGCCGTTGATCTTGCCATCGAACTCCTCCACGGCCATCCGCGCCGCCTCGACCGAGCCGGGACCCATGGCGGTTGCGAAGACGCCGTTCATGTCAGTGAGGACGCCGATGCGGATCGCATCGCCTTTGATCTCGGCGCGCGCAGTGGCGCCTGCAAGCGCCAGCGCGGACAGCAGGATGGCGGTGGACGTTGTGCGGATTGTGGCCATGGCGTTTCCCGATTTTATCGTTGATCGATGGTGCTGGCGGTCAGGTCGGTTCGGCGATGACCTTGTTGCGCAAAGTACCGATGCCGGAGATCTCGACCTCGACGGTGTCGCCGGGGCGCATCCACAGTGACGGCGTGCGCTTGGCTCCGACGCCACCGGGCGTGCCCGTGACGATGACGTCGCCGGGCACGAGCGGGCAGATCGTCGAGATGTAGGTGATCAGCTCGGGGATGGCGGTGATCAGAAGATCGGTGGTGGTGTCCTGCACGACATTACCGTTCAGCCGCGTCTGCAAGGAGAGCTTTGACGGATCGGGGATCTCGTCCGCAGTCACCAGCCAAGGCCCAAAACTGCCGCTCTCGGCAAAGGTCTTGCCAGAGAGGAACTGGCTGGTGTGGCGCTGCCAGTCGCGGACGCTGCCTTCGTTGTAGCAGGAATAGCCCGCGATATGGTCGAGCGCGCTGCTCGCCCGGATGTGGCGGCCTTTTTTGCCGATGACGAGCGCGAGCTCACCTTCATAGTCGAAATCGTCGCTGACCTTCGGCTTCACAAGGGGCTGGAGATGGCCGACCTGGCTACAGGGAAATCGGACGAACAGTGCCGGCTTCTCGGTGACGGTGCGGCCGGTCTCGGCGACGTGGTCACGATAGTTCAGGCCGACGCAGATGATCTTGCCGGAATCGGGGATGACGGGTGCGAAGGTGATCTTATCGAGCGCGTGATCCGGCGTGGCGGAGCCGGCGAGATTCGCGGCCTCCGCGAGATGGCCCTTTTCGAGCAGCCGGCGCAGCGTGGTGCAGTCGTCGCCGGCCATGCGCGCACCGAGATCGACGACGCCGCCATCCTTGACGGCGCCGAAGGAGGCGCGACCATCGGCGAAAAATGAAAGCAGCTTCATGAGGTATCCTTGAAAAGTTCGGTCAGGCCGCGGACGGCACGTGGGTTGAAGGCGTGATGGCGGCGATAAGCCGGTCGAGCTCGGCATCGTTGCGGGCGGTGCCGCGCACGTAACGGTCGGGCCGAACGAGCGCGGCGATGATGCGGTGCTCGCGAAGCCAGTGGCCGACACCTTCGGCATCGTCGCTGGACAGGATCTTGATCCCTGCCTGTGAAGGATTGAGAGATGACGACAACGTGGCCGCGCTCGCGACGAGGAGCACATGGCTGTAGCCGATCTGGTCGTCACTACGGCCACCGTCACTCAAGATGAATTGCGGCGCGAGATGTCCGGCGAGAGGCAGGTCGCCGAGCGCAAGGCCCGGGCCGAGCAGGGGCTTATTCACCTCGAGCCTGACCGGCGCATTCTCGCGCGCTTTGCCTGCGGCAAGGCCGGCTTCGATCGCCTTGGTGTTGATGACCCCGCCGAGGCGAATGGCGAGCTCAATGAACTCGCGCACATGCGGCTGGCGTTCGCTCTGATAGGTATCGAGGAGGTCAGCTGCAGCGCCGCCACGGATGATCGCGCTGAGCTTCCAGGCGAGGTTTGCAGCATCGCGGATTCCGGCGCACATGCCCTGGCCCAGGAAGGGCGGTGTCTGATGCGCGGAATCGCCGGCGAGCAGCAGTCGAGCGCTGCGCCATCGCTGCGCGATGACGGAATGAAACGTGTAGACCGCGGCGCGCTCGATCGCGGCATCATCCGGCGTGATCCAGCGCGACAGCAGCTCCCAGACCTTGGCAGGTTGCGCTACCTCCTGAGAGTCCTCATCGGCAAGAACCGTGATCTCCCAGCGCCGTCGTGTGCCGGTGCCGCGCACGTAAGTTGCGGGCCGCCGCGGATCGCAATGCTGGAGGCTGTAGTCGCCGAGGTCGTCGCGCTCGCGCTTGAGCAGGACGTCGATCACCAGCCAGCGCTCGTGGAAGCCGAGATCGTCCATCCCCGAGCCGATGAAGCGTCGCACCAAGGAGCGGGCGCCGTCGCAGCCGATTACGTAGCCGGCGCGGACCTCGCTGAGCCTCCCGTTGGAGAGGTCCTCGTAGCGGATGCGCACGCCATGCTGATCCTGGTCCAGTGCGAATACATCGCAACGATTGCGCAAGGTTACGTGCGGCCATCGCGCAAGGCCGCCGATCAGCGCGTCCTCCAGATCGGGCTGATGGAAGCGATAGCTCAGATTCCAGCCCATCGGGGTGAGCGTCTGCGGCCGCGACCAGTCCAACAGCATGCGGCCATCGGCGTCGAGGAAGAGCATCCCGGGGCTGAGGATGGTTTGCGGCAGGATCGCCTCGGCAAGGCCAATGGTCTGGAACACGCGCATGCATTCGTCGTCGAAATGCACCGCGCGCGGCAAATGATAAGTCCGTGCCTCGCGCTCGAGCACCAGCGTGCGCACGCCGCGCAGGCCGAGCAGGTTGGCGAGCGTGGCGCCGACCGGACCACGGCCGACGATGACGACGTCGAATTCTTCGGGGGCGGATTTATCTTGCATGGGGCTATCTCTTCCCCAAACAATGCCATCCCTTCAACGCCGCCGCGCCAAGTGTCCGCCCAGCGGACGGCGACTAGACCTCGACAGGAATGGCTGACGCGGTCTGCTGAAGCTGGCCCGCGAACTGCGCCACCCCTTCCTCGATGCCCAGCGCGGAGCGAATCCAAATGATTGAGATGCAGCCAAATACGGCGCCGTTCCGCACGATGGGGACGGCAATCGAAGCCGTCTTGGGATTGTATTCACCCTCGCTGCGGATCGCGTAACCCCGCGCGGCGGTCTCGGCGATCATGCGGTCGAGCCGGCCTTGGTCGAGGAAGGGGCGGTCGTCGGCGTCGTCGATGCGGCGCAGATGGGCCACGATCAGATCGCGCTCGCGCGCGGGGCAGGCGGCGAGATAGGCGCGGCCGGCTGAGGTGCGCAGCATCGGCAGGCGCTTGCCGATCATGCCGCGGTCGATCGAGAGGGGACTGCGCGAATGGGTCGTTTCCTGCACCACCATCGCGGCGTTCTCGTAGGTGGAGAGATCGACCGGCCAGACCAGCGTCTTGCTGAGTTCGGCGAGATAAGGCGCTGCCGCCTGGCAGATCACCACGCCGGGATCATAGCCGTCACCGAGGCTGAGCGCCCGCCGGGTCACACGAAAACGGTCGTCGCTGGCGCTGCGCGCGACATAGCCGAGTTCCTCCAGCGTTTCGAGCAGGCGATAGACGGTGGGGCGGGGCAGGTCGAGCGCGCGCGCAACGTCGCCGGCGCGGATGCCGCCGGAGCGGTTGACCTCTCGCAGCACGTCCAGCCCGCGCTTGAAGGCACGAACGCCTTCCGACTGACGGGGCTGGCCGTTCCGCGTCCGCTCCTTGGACACTTCGTATTTCCTCCCTTGTGGCGCACGGTCGCGCGATTATCGTCGTTGCGAACGCGAAGCGATTGCGGGACTCCACCGTAGGATCGCGCGCGGCCGGTATCAAGTTCGCCGCACTGCGGCACATGCGATGCCTTCGGGAGGACGTCGATGGAAATCACCGCGCTCGGCTATATCGGGATCAATTCATCCCAACTCGACTCGTGGAGCCGGATGGCGACCAGGCTGCTCGGCATGCAGCAGGTCGACCGCGGCGGCAAGATGCGCGCCTTCCGCATGGACGACCGCAAGCAGCGCCTGATCGTCGATGGCAGCAGCGATGCCGGACTTGCGGTGATGGGCTGGGAAGTTCACTCGGCCGCCGAACTGGACCAGCTCGCTGGCAGGCTTGAACGGCAGGGCGTCAAGGTCGTCCGCGGGTCACGCGCACTGGCTGACGAGCGGCATGTCACCGAGCTGATCACGTTCGCCGATCCAGCCGGCAACCGGTTGGAGGCGTTCTGCAAGCCGGAGCTTGCAACCGAACCGTTTAGGCCCGGCCGACCGATCTCGGGTTTCCGCACCGGCGCGCTCGGCATGGGACACGTCGTGCTCAATGTCGAGGACGTCGAACCGCTGTTGCCGTTCTATCGCGACGTGCTCGGTTTCCATGTCTCGGACTTCGGCCTCAAGCCCTACGGGCTCTATTTCTTCCACGTCAACGGCCGCCACCACTCCTTTGCGATGGTCGGCTCCGGGCGCAAGGCGCTGCACCATTTCATGGTCGAGCTCGGCAGTCTCGACGATGTCGGCCAGGGCTATGATCTCGCGCAGATGGACGACGGCCGCGTTGCCTATACGCTGGGGCGGCACACCAACGATCACATGACCTCGTTTTATGTGAACACCCCGTCCGGCTTCTTCATCGAATATGGCTGGGGCGGGCGCGTGATCGATCCCGAGACCTGGCAGCCGCACGAGACCTTTGACGGCCCGTCGCTGTGGGGTCACGAGCGGCTCCATATGCCCGAAGAGCAGCGCAAGCGGCTGCGCGACATGCGACTCGATGCGGCGGCGCGTGGCGTGCGCGTCGCCGACCCGCGCGTGCCGCCGCTCAACTGCGCGTGGCTGGATTCGCTGATCGCACGCGAATGATCCGCGGCCACGCTGCGTCAGGCCTCGCCGAGATCGACCTCCGTCAAGAGTCCCTGGCGTAGCGCCAGCCGCACCAGCTCGATGTCGGAGCCGACGCCGAGCTTGTCCTTGATCAGCGAGTGCAGGTTTGCCACCGTCTTCGGGCTGACATGCAGGGTCTCGGCGATTTCCTCCGTCGTGTTCTCGGCGAGCAGCAGCCGCAGCACCTCGAATTCGCGCGGTGTGAGCACGTCGGCGGCCGAACTCTCGCCGCTGATACGGCTGAGCGCAAGTTCGTGGTCGATGTCGGGGCTGATGGCGATCTTGCCGGCGAGCACGTCCTTCACCGCGCGCACCAGCGTCTCGGGCGGATTGGTCTTGGTGACGTAACCCCTCGCACCGGCGCGGATCGCCTGCACGGCAAAGCCGGCATTCTCATGCATGGTGAAAACCAGGATCCGTGCGCTCTTGTCCCATTGCCTGATCCGCCTGACGGCCTCGATGCCACCGATGCCGGGCATGCTGAGGTCCATGATGACGAGGTCGGGCGCCTCGGATTTGTACAGGCGGTAGGCTTCCGCGCCGTCGGCCGCCTCGGCGACGACGCGCAAGCCCGGCTGCTTCTGGAGCACGGAGCGATAGCCCTCGCGGACGACGGAATGATCGTCGACCAGCAAGATGGTCGCATCAGTCCCGCTCATGCCGCGTGCTCCAGCGCCTGCCCATCGGCGGCCGCGAGCGGAATGACCACGCGCAATGCCGAGCCATGGGGACCGGTTTCGAAGCTCAGCCGACCGCGAAGCGCGGCGACGCGCTCGCGCATGCCGAGCAGGCCCATGCCGGATTTGACGGCCGCCTCGTTCGGCCGGCCGTCGTCCTCGATCGCGAGCGCGATCTCACTTTCGGCCATCGTCAGATGCAGGCTGACCTTCGTTGCGCCGGCGTGCTTGGCCGCGTTGGTGAGCGCCTCCTGCACGATGCGATAGAGATTGGCGCTGACGGAGGCGGGCACGCTCTCGAAAGCGCCCTCGAAGGAGATATCGAACCGGGTCTGGCCGCGGCTGCGGCCGTTCCACCCCGAGACCAGGCCTTCGAGGCTCGCGACGAGGCCGAGCTCGTCGACATCGGGTGGCCGCAACCGGAACAGCGCGCCACGCAGGGTCTCCATCATGCCGGTCGCGGTGCGGGCAATGCTGTCGCACTCTCCCAGCAATCCGGGGCAGTCCTGCGCCGCAGTCTGGCGGGCGGACGCGGCAAGCGCGCGGATTGCGGCGAGCGACTGGCCGAACTCGTCATGCAGCTCGCGCGCGAGATGGCGCCGCTCCTCGTCCTGCAGCGCGATCAGCTTCCGCGTCAGCTCGTTGCGTTCCGCAAGCGCGGTGTCGAGGCTTTCGGCGAGATGGTTGAAGACATCGCGGATGGCGGAGAGCTCGGCGAGGTCGAAGGGCGGCAGCCGTGTGGTGAGGTCACCAGCGGCGATCCGCTCGAGGCCGTTGCCGATCATGCCGGTGGGGCGCAGGGCGCGGGCGAGTGCGGCATAGACCAGCGCGCAGAGCAGCGGCAGCGCAATCGCAAGCGCGATCATCAGGCGGCCAGCCTCGTGCCAGGCCTCCGCCGTCTGCACCGCCGGATCAACCGAGACAACGGTCTCGCCGAGCTTCGTTCCGCGCACGATCACGGGCCGCGCCGCCTCGCGGCCGGGGTCGAACAGGCTGCGATAGAAGGCGGCGAAGGCTTGCGGCGGCGGGCTCGCTGGGGCAGGCGCGCCACTACAGAAACGCTGGAGCATGTCGCCGCTCGCGCTCCGGAATCCAAGACACAGGCCGGGCGTCATCACATGGGCCGAAACCGGGTCAAGGTTCGGAAAGTCGGAGCGCGGGCTGGCCACCCACTGGATCTTGCCCTGTTGCAGCTCCAATGTCTTCGCCACGATGGCAGCGATACCGTCGATGCGCGCGTGCGCGGCGCTGTCGGCGGTAACAAGGAAATAGGCGGAGATCGCGGCGAAGCAGGCGGCCGATACGGCGGCCACGCGCAACGTCAGACGGACCTTGAGATCGAACCTCGGGCGATTCCACATCGGCGGGTACCTGGTGCGAACGGGTTTGTCGCTCCCGCATTAAACGGCAGAACGCAAGCGGCGGGAAGCGTTCCCGCTCTGTCGCAGTGCAACGTCGTGAAATTTTCCCGGTGCTCGTCGGGACAGCCACGGCTGCGTGGTCTCCGGCCACCCGTCCAGATTTGCGGGGCCGCTCCATCCCACGAGGCCCGTTCATGCACCGCTCCTGGTTGATTCTGTCTGCCTTTCTCTTCTTCGTCCTTTCTTCGCGAGCCGATGCCGAGCCTGCCATTGGCGTTGCCATGGACGATTTTAGCTATACCGACACGTCGGCCGAGCCGGCCAACCAGACCGCCGCCCACGAGCGGCGGCTATCGGCGTTCATGGCCGCGCTTAGACGGGATATCGGCGCGGACCGGCGCTATCGGCTGGTGCCGTCCGCCCAGGACGGTGCGGCGTTCAAGGTCATCGGCGGCATCCAGAAGACCAGCACGCTGGTGCAATGGGCCAAGGTCGCTGTGATCGACGTCGGCGCCAAGAAGCTGGTGATGGACAAGCTCTACACGTTCCGCGGCGACAATGATGAATCTTGGGAGCGCGCCGAAATTTTTGTCTCGCGCGAGGTCATGGCTGCGCTCGCAACGCCTGCGCCGGTCGCGCTGGCGGTGTTCGATTTCGAGCTCGAGGACATGACGGCTGCTTCCGCGACCGCCTCGGCCGCTTCGGACGCCTCGTACCTCGCCGAGGTCACTCGCGGTGTGCGCGAGGCGCTCGGCCAATCCGGTCGCTATCGTATCGTCGATGTTGGCGGCGAGGCGGCGAAGGCGCGCGCCTTGCGCGACTGCGGAGGCTGCGAGGCGGCGATCGCGCAAAAGTTGGGTGCGGACCAGTCGCTGATCGGCGTGGTGCGGCGTGTCAGCCGCACCGAATACACGCTCGGCTTCCAGGTTCGCGATGCCAGGACCGGCGCGGTGGTGGCCCGCGGCGACAGCGGCCTGCGCCTCGGCGCGGACTATTCGTGGAAGCGCGGCGCCGTGCGGCTGGTCAGCGATCGGCTGATCGAGAGCCAGCAGGCCACCGACGCACCTAAAGCGCGATGAGATGAGGACGAATCGTCATCGCGCTTTAGGCTATTGTTTGAGTATGATCTTGTCGGAAAACCGCTGCCCACTTTTCCGGATCATGCTCTAGAAGGTAAGCTGCACCTTCATCGACTGTGCGCGGTCGCTGGCGAGCTCGAAGGCGGCGACCGCGTTCTCGAACGGCATGGTGGCCGTGATCAGTGGCTTGACGTCGATCAGGCCTTCACCCATCAGCCGCACCGCGAGCTCGAACTCGGGATCGAAGCGGAAGGTGCCGCGGAGCTGCAATTCCTTGGCGACGATGCTGTTGATCGGCAGCGTCATCTCACCGCCGAGGCCGAGCTGAACCAGCGTTGCGCCTGGCCGCAGCACGTCGAGCGCGGTGCGGAGTGCGGCCTGGTTGCCCGAGGCTTCGAACAGGGTGTCGAACACGCCCTTGCCGGCGCGCCAGGGATCGAGCGCAGTGGCGTTGGTCGCGACATTGATGGCGTGGGTGGCGCCGAGCTTCTTCGCAACCGCGAGCGGTGCGTCCGCGACATCGGTCACCACGATCTCGGCGGCACCGCCGAAGCGCGCGACCAGCATCATCAGCGCACCGATCGGGCCGCAGCCGGTGATCAGCACGCGCTTGCCGAGCAGGGGGCCGGCCTGCTTGCCGGCATGCAGGCACACCGCCAGTGGTTCGGCCACCGCGGCTTCCGCCAGCGACAGCTTGTCGGCGATCGGCACGGCCTGCGTCGCATCGACCGTGATGAATTCGCGAAAGCCGCCTTGCACATGGGGAAAGCGCATCGCGCTGCCGAGGAAGCGCATGTCGAGGCACTGGTTGCGCATGCCTTCCTGGCAATGCAGGCACTGGCCGCACGGCTTGCTCGGATTGACCGCAACGCGCGTTCCCGGCTTGACGCCGGTGACGCCATCACCGACGGAAGCGACCACGCCGGCGATCTCATGCCCCAGTGCCATCGGCTGCTGGATGCGGACCACGCCGAAGCCGCCGTGGTGGTAGTAGTGCAGATCGGAGCCGCAGATGCCGCCATTGGCGATCTTGACGCGGATCTCGCCCGGGCCGGGCTCCGCATCCGGATAGCTATCGATCCGCAGGTCTTTCGGGGCGTGGATGACGACGGCGCGCATTGGCTTGTTCCTTCGGCGGTTCGCGGATCACATCGCGGCGATCATGCCGCCATCGACATAGATGATCTGGCCATTGACGTAAGTCGAAGCGTCGGAGGCCAGGAAGATCGCCGCGCCGACCAGCTCATCCGGCTTACCCCAGCGTTTCGACGGGATGCGGCCCATCAGCCAATTGTTGAAGTCGGTGTTGTTGACCAGCGCCTCGTTCATGTCGGTCAGCATGTAGCCGGGGCCGATCGCGTTGGCCTGAATGCCGTGCTGGGCCCATTCCACTGCCATCGAGCGGGTCAGATTCTTGATGCCGCCCTTGGCGGCGGTGTAGGGCGCGATGGTCGGGCGCGCGAGCTCGCTGCCGAGCGAGCCGATATTGATGATCTTGCCGTGCTTGCGCGGGATCATGCGCTTGGCCGCCTCGCGGCCGATCACGAAGGCGCTGGTGAGGTTGGTCTCGATCACCTTGCGCCACTCGTCGGTCGTGAACTCCACCAGCGGCTTGCGGTGCTGAATGCCGGCGTTGTTGACGACGATGTCGACGGCGAGACCCTGTTTGTCGAAATCGTTGAAGGCAGCGACGATCGCGGGCTCGTCGGTGACGTTGAATGCGGCGCCTTCAGCCTGGTGTCCGGCGGCGCGAAACTCGGCGACGGCCTGCTCGACGCGCTTGGGATCGACGCCGTTGACGATGATTTTGGCGCCGGCTTTGGCCATGCCTTCGGCAATGGCGCGGCCGAGGCCGCGGGAGGAGCCGGTCACCAGCGCGGTACGGCCGGAAAGGTCGAAGAGGGCGGTGCTCATCTTAGGAATCCTTAGACGTTGGAGCGGCGTACGATCAGATCGGAGCGGTCGAATAAGCCGGGCAGAAGATCGACGCCGAGGCCGGGGCCTTCCATCGGATAGACAAAACCGTCCTTGATCGTGGGCATGGTGGTGACGAGCTCATTGTACCAGCCCTTGTAGAAGGCGCGCACCGATTCCTGGATCAGCGTGTTGGGCTGGCTGAACGACATGTGGATGGCGGCGATGAAGCCGATCGGTCCGATGCAGTCATGCGGTGCAAAGGGCCGGTGGTAGGTCTCGGCCATCGCGGCGATCTTGCGGCCCTCGGTAAGGCCGCCGGTCCAGCACAAATCCGCCATCACCACGTGCATGGCGTCGCGGTCGAGCATATCCTTGTAGGGAAAGCGTGAGCCCAGCGTTTCGCTGGCGCAGACCCAGACATCGGTCGAGCGCGCATATTCGGCGAGCGCCTGCGGCGAGTTCATGCGGATCGGATCTTCGTACCAGGTCGGCTTGTACGGCTCGAGCGCGCGCGCGATCTGCTTGGCGGTCGGCAGATTCCACAGCGAGTGGAGCTCGACCATGATCTCCATCTTGTCGCCGACCGCTTTACGGATCTTCTCGAACGGTTCGATCGCCTGCTTCATCTGGGCGGCGGTGATGTAGAGACCCTTGTTTTCCTGGGCCGCCGGATCGAACGGCCAGATCTTCATCGCGGAGATGCCGCTCTCCAGGAGGCTCTCGGCGAGCGCGTCGGCGCGATGCATGAAGCCGTCGAGATCCTCGTAAGGCCCCTTGGAGGCGCCGAGATTCCAGTTAGCGACCGGGCTGATATTGGTCGAGCGGACATATTGCGTGCCGGCGCAGGTGTTGTAGATGCGCTGCTTGTCACGGCAGAGGCCGCCGAGCATCTGGTGCACCGGCTGGCCGCAGACCTTGCCGAACAGGTCCCACAGCGCGATGTCGATCGCCGAGGCCGCGCGATATTCGACGCCGGTGGATGACTGCGCCATCGGCAGGTTCAGCATGTCGCGGTGGATGGCTTCGATGTGCAGGGGATTGCGGCCGAGCAGGCGGCCGGCAAAGGTGTCGTGGATCTGTGCCTCGACCGCGCCCGCGCCATAGAAGGTCTCGCCGAGCCCGATCATACCCGTATCGGTGTGGATGCGTACCCAGATGACGTTGGAGAACTCCTCGGTGCGCAGGGTCTCGATCGACGTGATCTTCACGGCAACAATCCTCCCGTCGGGCCCATAGCGCCCGTTTTGTTTGTCATTTCTGCGCCGCCATCCGACGGGCAGGTCCAGTCTTACGCCCGCTTGTAATATATCACAACATGTTTTAAGGATATCACAAACAAGACGCCGCCTCGCATCGCGAGCGCTGGCTGACGGGAGGACGACATGGCACGGCGCAAGCGCGCGCTCGAGGTGGTGAGAAACGACGATGACGGCGAGGGCAGGCCCTCCCGGCGCAATCGCCTCAACTTCTTCGAGCTGGCCTATCAGAAGATCGAAGAGCTGCTCGTTCATTGCGAGCTCAAACCCGGCCAGTTCATGACCATGCTGGAATTGCAGCAGATCACCGGCTTCGGCCGCACGCCGGTGCATCATGCCGTCAATCGTCTCTCGGCTGATACGCTCATCATCATCCGTCCGCGGCACGGCCTGCATATCGCGCCGATTGATCTGGCGCGTGAGCGCATGCTGCTTGGCTTGCGCCGCGACATGGAGCGCTTCGTGATCCGCCTTGCGGCCGATCGCGCCAGCCTGTCGCATCGCAATCAGGCGCTGCACATCGAACGCCTGCTGCGCGAGCGCCGCTCCAGCCTGACCCTCGACGAATTCAACAGCATCGACCGTCGCATCGACGCGCTGGTGCTGGAAGCCGCCGGCGAGCCTTTCCTCGCCCACACGCTACGGCCGCTGCACACCCTGTATCGCCGCATCGGCTTCATCCACCATCGTTTCATGCCGGGACAGGCCGAGCTGTCGGGCACGATCGATTGCCATCTCGCCATCCTCGCTGCGGTCGCCAATCGCCGCGTCGAGGATGGCGTGAAGGCAAGCGATGCGCTGATCGACTACATGGACGCGATATTCACCGGCATGGAGGCGGGCATCGACCCGCGCCTGCTCGATTGCAGCATCGAGCCGCTGCTCGGCACGTAGAGAGTTTTGAAGAGAGGACCAAGCATGTCAACGATGGCGATGCCACAACCGATCGCGAGCGAAGCCGCGGTCCGCTACCTCATCACGAACTACAGTCCCAAGGGCAACAAGGTCGGCTGGCTGATGATGGCCTCGATCCTGGTCGAAGCCTGGGATCTCTATTCGATCGCCTTCGTGCTGATCTTCATCAAGGAGCAGTACAACCCCGATCCGCTGATGCTGGGGCTTGCCGCGGCCGGCACGCAAGGAGGCGCCCTGATCGGCGCGCTGCTCGGCGGCTGGCTGTCCGACAAGATCGGCCGCCGCGTCATGTTCCTGGTGACGATGGTGATGTTCATCGTGCTGGCGCTGGCGCAGGCCTTCGTGCCCAACGTTACCTGGCTCGTCGTGATCCGCTTCCTGCTCGGCATTCCGCTCGGGTCGGACATCTCGACCGGCTACACCTACATCATGGAATCCATGGCCAAGGGCGAGCGCGAGGTCATGGGCAACCGCTGGCAGTTCATGTTCGCGGTCGGCGAGGTCATGACCATCGGCGTCATCGTGATCTTCCTGCTGACCGACATGAACCACGAGATGCTGTGGCGCGTGACGCTCGGCCTCGGCGCGGTGCCGGCGCTGATCATCCTGATCATGCGCCACGACGTGCCGGAGACGGCGGTGTGGCTGGTGCAGAAGGGACGCTACCGCGAGGCCAAGCAGGTTGCGCGCGAGATGTTCAACGACAATCTCGACATGCTGCCGGACCGGGACGTCGAGATGCCGAAGGTATCGACCCGCGCGTTCCTCGCCGACCTCAGGAAGGATCCGATCCGCTGGCGTGCCACGCTGTATGGCTGGATCGCCTGTTTCGCGCAGGCGAGCGAGTTCTCGACCTTTGCGTTCTACCTGCCGGTGCTGTTTGCAATGGTCGGCGTGTCGTCGATCCTCGGCAACAATCTGGTGACGATGGCGCTGTTTGCCTTCGCAGCCTTGTCGGGATGGGTCGGGCCGCTGCTGACGCCGAAGATCGGCCATCGCGGCATCGCGATCGCGGGTTTCTCCATCGTGCTGGTGTCACTGCTGGTCGCTGCGTTTGCGCTCTACACGGACAACAAGATGCTGCTGCCGTTCGCCGCGGCCGGCATGCTCTGGGGCCACTATTGGGACGCGTCGAACTGCATGACCATCCCGACGATGGTCGCCCGGCCGCGATACCGCGGCACCGCCAGCGGCTTCGCCTACATGTTCGTGAAGCTGCCGTCCTTCCTGGCGATCTTCCTGTTCCCGACGCTGTTCGCGGCGATCGGACAAGCCAACGCCACCCTGTTCGTGGCGATCTTCCCGGTGATCGGATTGCTCGCTGCAACCGTCATCCTGCCGGAGGTCTACGGCTACGAGAACGACTGACGAAGCGCGACCCGGTCGCGGCGTCGTCGCCGCGATCGGGGCCTATTTCGGGATGTCGCGCGCCGGCGGCTACGGGCTCAAGAAGACCGGGTCGATCCCGACTCCATGGCCGAGCAGGCCGATCGCCTGAAGCTGGGCGGAGTGGAGGTCGATTTCCATGATGGCGAACAGGGTAAACAACACCACTGCGGAGAAGACCAGCAGCGGATGGGCCGTCTCGGCCCGGCTCTCGTCGCCGCGAATCGGGCGACGCAGGGAGGAACTCTGCGGCAATGCTTTCGATCGAATCTGCATCATGAACCTTCCTTGCCGCGCCATATCCATCTGACCTGCGCGACAATGGAATTCTAGCCACGGCGTCGCCGCCGGCATTGATGCACCGCAAATAGCTTGCACTCGATTTCGAAAGCTGAGCCCGGCGTCTCTTACCGGATTGCCGCCGCTAACGCCGCGATCAGCGCGGGTGGCGTCACCAGCAGGCCGAGCTTGAGGAACAGCCAGGCGCCGACCTCGATCTTCTCGCGCCGGAGCGCGACCAGCCAGAGGATGGTGGCGAGCGAGCCGGTCACCGACAGATTGGGGCCGAGGTCGACGCCGATCAGGATGGCGCTGACAACAGGCACGGGCAGATGATCGCTGGCGGCGACCGAGCCGGCGACGAGGCCGACCGGAAGGTTGTTGGCGATGTTGTCGGCGAGCGCGGTGGCAATGCCGACGCTCCAGGCGGCCTGCGGGACGGATTGTGCCACCGCTTGGTGCAGCAGCCCGCTGAGCTGCGCGATCACGCCGGTCTTCACCAGCGCCTCCACCATGACAAAGAGCCCGCCGACCAGCGGCAGCACGCTCCAGGACACGCCGCGCAGCACAGGCATAGGCGATTGACGGTTGATCAGCAGCACGGCGGCCGCCGTCGCGGTCCCGCAGACGAATGTCGGCAGGCCCAATTGCAGATCGAGTGCAGAGGCCCAGATCAGCACGATGCCGATGGCGCCGATGCCATAGGCGGTCAAACGGCCGCCGCGTCCGAGTTTCGGGTGAGGGACACTCTTTTCGATCGTTTCATCCTTCAACTCGCGGTGCAGCGCAAGGCGCAAGGCGACATAGGTGAGCCCGATCGAGGCAAGTGACGGCAGCGCGAACTGACGCAGCCACGTTCCGAGATGCGGCATGTGCTTGCCGAACACCACGAGGTTGGCCGGATTGGAGATCGGCAGCACGAAGCTCGCGGCATTGGCAATGAAGGCGCAGACGAACAGATAAGGCAGCGGCTTGGCGCCGGCCGCGCGAGTGGCGGCGTAGACGGCGGGCGTCAGTACGATCGCGGTGGCGTCGTTGGAGAGCAGCACCGTCACCAGCGTGCCGACGAGGTAGATCAGCAGGAACAGCCGCTGCGGGGAGCCGCGCGCATGCTCGACCGCAAAGGCGGCTAGATAGTCGAACAGGCCTTCGAGGCGGGCGAGCTCGGCGATCAGCATCATGCCGATCAGGAAGAGATAGACGTCGACACCCTTCTCGATGCCGGTGAGCGCGTCCTGCCAAGGCAGCAATCCGAGCAACACCAGTGCAGCGGCGCCGATCAGGGCCCAGATCGCCTCCGGCAGGCGAAAGGGCCGGATGATGACGCCTGCGGTCGCGGCTACGATGATGCTCCAGGCCCAGATGGCGTCAGACGGCACGGTCAGTCCTCAAGGTGAACCAGATCTATTCGGCAGCGATAGCTGATGCAGACGCCGGTGTCTTCCCCCGCAGGCACAGGTCGGCATCTGCGCTTTGCCGCGTCTCCGGCAGAGCGAAGAAGCAGATCACGGCGCCGAGCGCCGCCACGATGCCAAGCGAGATGAACGCTGCATTGTAACCAGCGCCGACCACGACCAGGCCGGCAAGCGTCGTCGATAGCGCCGCGCCGATGCTCTGGGCGGTGATGACCGCGCCCTGCGCGACGTTGAAGCGACCGGTGTTGCGCATGAGGTCGGCGACGATGACGGGAAAGATTGCGCCGAAAATGCCGGCTCCGACGCCGTCCAGAAGCTGCACGCCGACCAGCCAGAACGGATTGTCCGAGAGCGTATAGAGGACGCCGCGGATCGGCAGGATCAACAGCGCGGCGAGGAAGAAGCGCTTGTGGCCCCAGCGGTCGGCCTTCGCGCCTACCAGCATCGCGAACGGCACCATCACGACTTGCGCGGCGACGATGCAGGCCGACATCAGGCTGGTGCCCATGTTCTTGTCCTGCAGCGCGAGCTTCTGCCCGACCAGCGGCAGCATGGCCGCGTTGGACAGGTGAAACAGGATCACACAGATTGCGAAGACGAGCAGTGGGCGGCAGGTCAGGAGCACGCTGAGGCCCGAGGGCTGTTCGGGCTCCGTGCTGGCGTTGCTGTCGTGCAGACCGCGGGCGAGACCATGGTCGATGGCCCGTTCGAGGATTGCGACAATGCTGGCGAGACTCGCAATCGCCATGGCGCCGAGCAGGTAGAACACGACGGTCGGGCCGAACCAATAGGCGAAGACGCCTGCCAGACCCGCCGCGACAGCGTTGCCGGCATGGTTGAAGGTCTCGTTGCGTCCGATCCTGCGCGTAAAGGCGGCATGACCGAAGATGCCGAGCGAGACGGCCGCGATTGCGGGCGGGAAGATGACAGCAGCAGCCTGGGCGATCCCCTGCGAGATCGCGACCGGCCCGAAGGTCGGAAACAACGGCAGCGATAGCGAGGCAAGCGTCACCAAAATCGCGGCTATCGCCATCGCGAGCCGCTTCGCCCGCGTTGCATCGACCAGCGCACCAGCCGGCGTCTGCGCCACGATGCCGGCGATCGTCGCGATCGACATCACGAGGCCGATGCGCGCCTCATCCCAGCGCTGCTCGGTGAGCAGATAGACCGCGAGATAGGGCCCCAGCCCATCGCGGACATCTGCGAGGAAGAAGTTGGCCGCATCCAGCGCGCGGCCGGCGCGCCTCGTCTGATCGGAGTTTGCGCTCGACATCGGGTCTCTCGGTCGAGGCTCAAAGTGGCCCCGGCAGCAACCATCGTGATGTCGGCCTGGTTCCGCGGATCACGTCCGGCTCCTCAAAACTTGACCGCGAGCAGCACCGCGCCGCCGCCGATCATGGCGAAGATCGCGGTCAGCGCCGCAAAGCAGGCGGAGAGGATCGCCCAGGTCTGCCAGGCGGAGAGGAGCGCGGGTTTCATGTCATCGATATCCGTTGCTTAGGACAGCGCGCCCGAGCCGTCATTGCGAGCGCAGCGAAGCAATCCAGAGTCTTTCCGCGGAGGCAGTCTGGATTGCTTCGCTGCGCTCGCAATGACGGAATGCGCGGCAACGCGGTGCGCCCATCAAACTCACCTTACCACCGACAGCTTCTCCGTGATCGCCTTGCGCAGGATACGCGACAGCGATTCCACCGAATAGGGCTTCTGGATCAGCTCGAAACCGCGATGCGCATTCTCGGCGAGCACGTTGCTGTAGCCAGAGGTGAGCACGACGGGCAGGCCCGGATAGCGCTCGCGGATGATGCTGGCGAGCTCGACGCCATTCATGCCGGGCATGATGACGTCGGAGAAGACGAGATCGACGGCGAATTCGTTTTCACCGAGGATGGTCAGGGCCGCATCGGCGCTGGCGACGCGGCGGACGACATAGCCGAGATCCTCCAGCAGCTCGGTGGAGAAGCGGCCGACCTCGTCGTTGTCCTCGACCACGAGCACGCGGTAGCCGCGCCCGGTGGCCGCGGCCTCATGGGTCAGTGCCGCGGCTTCCTTGTCCGTCGCAGGGCTTTGTGCCTGCGGCAGATAGATGGTGAAGGTCGCGCCTTTGCCTTGCCTGCTCGTCACCGCAATGTCGCCCTCGGACTGTTTTGCGAAGCCGAAGGCCTGGCTGAGGCCGAGCCCGGTGCCCTTGCCGACCTCCTTGGTGGTGAAGAAGGGCTCGAAGATCAGGTCGAGATGCTCCGGCGCGATGCCGCAGCCGGTGTCGGTGACCGAGATGGCGACATAGTCGCCGCCGCGCGCCGATTGTGCGCGCAGGCTCGGAATCCCAAAGACCTTGCGGACGGCGATGGTGAGGCCGCCTTCGCCGTTCATGGCGTCGCGGGCGTTGACGGCGAGATTGATCAGCGCGCTTTCGAACTGCGCGATGTCGGCCACGGTGAAGCAGCCGGCATCCTCAACCTCGACCGCGATCTCGATGCGGCCTCCGACCAGCGGACGGATCAGTTGCGCGACGCCCTCGACCTGGCTGCCGACATTGAAGATCTGCGGCTTGAGCGGCTGCCGCCGCGCGAACGCCAGCAGCTGTGCAGTCAGCTTGGAGGCCCGCTCGACCGTCTCGGAGATGGCGTCGACATAGCGGCGGCGGCGCTCCTCCGGCAGCTCACGGCGGCGCAGGAAGTCGGTCGCCGAACGGATGATCGTGAGGAGATTGTTGAAGTCGTGCGCGACGCCGCCGGTGAGCTGGCCGATCGCCTCCATCTTCTGCGACTGTCGCAGCGCTTCCTCGCCGCGCCGGCGCTCGGTGATGTCGACGGCCTCGGGCACGGCGCCGGTGATGTTGCCGTGGCGGTCGAGCACGGGGCGCATGCCGAAGTCGAAATCGCGCTCGCCGATGGGAAGGCGCAGCCGCATCTCCAGCCGCACGGCTTCGCCCTTGAGCACGGCATCGAAGGCGTCGCGCACCAGCGCGCTCATGCCCTCCGTTGCGCTGAACCATGGAGTCTCCCAGAACGGCTTTCCGATGACGTCCGAGGAATTCGCCTTGATGCCGTCAAGCGCAGTCTTGTTGGCGTAAAGCAACTCGCCCCTGAGATTGACGAGGCCCTGATACTGGTTGCTGGTCTCCAGGATCGCACGCAGCCGCGCCTCGTTGGATTCGAGCTCGGCGGTGCGCTGGGCGATGCGCTCTTCCAGAGTCTCATTGAGCTGCCGGAGCTCGATCTCGGCCTGCTTGGCCGCGGTGATGTCGTGGGCGACGCCGATGAAGCCGATATGCTTGCCGGTCGGGTCCCAGCGCGGCTGCGATTCCGAGCGCAGCCAGCGCCATTCGCCCTTGGCATTCTTGTAACGTGCTTCCAGCACGAACGGCTTTAGCGACGCTTCGCCCTGGACGGATTGCTGGAGCACATGCGGCAGATCGTCCGGATGCAACACCTTGCGCCAGTCGAAGTCGATGGCCTGATCATAGGGCAGGCCGACGAAATCGACATAGGCCTGGTTGGCGAAGGAGCGCTTGCGGTCGAGCTTGGTCACCCAGATCGGCACCGGCGCGCTGTCGGCGATCAGCCGGAAGCGTTCCTCGCTCTCGCGCAGCGTCTCGCGCGCGAGCGCCTGGGCGGTGATGTCGATGTGGGCGCCGACGAGGCGGATGGCGCGGCCGTCCTTGTCGCGCTCGATCTTGGCAACGACCCGAATCCAGCGGGCCTCGCCGTCATTGGGGCGGATGATGCGGTATTCGGCGGTGTAGTCTTCGCTCGTTCCGGCGAGAGCCTCGAAGAAATGTTTGACGGTCGCGTCGCGATCCTCGGGATGGATGCGGTTGACCCAGTCCTCGTGCGTCTCGTCCGCGGCCTCCGGGGGCAACCCATGGATCATCAGATATTCAGGCGAGCGACGGTTCTTGAAGCCCTCACGGAAGTCGACCTCGACGCCGCCGACCTTGCCGATACGCTGGATGCGCGCGAGCTCGGCCTCGCGCTCCTGAAGCGCGCGATAGGCGTTGTCACGCTCGCGCGCGACGTCTTCTAGGTGCTGGCGCAGCCTTTCGGCAGCGATTGTCTCGGGCAAGGGTTTGTTCAAGGCATGGGCCGTTGTCATGCGGGTGCGCACGTGCCGGACCGATATTCACACAGTCGGAGCGTGATGGCCATCGCTTAGAAGGGAATATGCAGGGAAGGGCGCGGATTCCGGCGGGTATGAACGAATGCCTCCACCGGCTATTTGTTCCTGACGTTGGAACGATGCGCCCTCTGCGCGCGTATCTGCGAGGCGCGACAACTCTGATTCCACAAGACTCCCTTTGCGAAGAGGCTAAATCTTGAAGCTCTTTGTCTGCCAGGCCTGCGGCAACGTCCTCTATTTCGAGAACCGCGCCTGCGAACGCTGCGGTCACCGTGTGGCCTTCCTGCCGGAGAAGGAGACGATGTCGGCCGTCGAGCCCGACGGCGAGGCCTGGAAGACGCTGACCGACGCGGGCGAAAGCCGCATGCTGTGCCGCAATGCCGAATACGATTCCTGCAACTGGCTGACGGATACGGTCGACGGCACGGGCTATTGCCGCGCCTGTCGTCACAACGGCATCGTGCCGGATCTGTCGGATCCGGCGCAGCTCGCCGGCTGGCGCGAGCTGGAGGTGGCAAAGCACCGCCTGTTTTATTCCCTGATCCGCTGGAAGCTGCCGCTCCAGACCCGGCAGGACAACCCTAAGCATGGGCTGATCTTCAATTTCCTCGCCGACGATCCGCACAGCGGAGAGAAGGTCATGACCGGTCATGACAACGGCCTGATCACGATCGCGCTCACCGAGGCCGACGACATCGAGCGCGAGCGGCGCCGGCTCGAGATGGGCGAGCCCTACCGGACGCTGCTCGGGCATTTCCGCCACGAGGTCGGACACTATTTCTGGGACGTGCTGGTGCGGGACGGCGGCAAGCTCGACCAATGCCGCGCCATGTTCGGCGACGATTCGGCCGATTACGGCCAGGCCTTGCAGCGCCATTATGCCGAAGGCGCGCCGCCGGACTGGCAGCAGAACTACGTCTCGGCCTATGCGACGACGCATCCGTGGGAGGACTTCGCCGAGACCTGGGCGCATTATCTCCACATCGTCGACACGCTGGAGATGGCCGCCGAGTTCGGCATGGAGGTACGCCCCAAGGTCGATCGCGACGGGGAGCTGACGACGCGCATTCGTTTCAACCCCTACGAGGCCCGGGATGTGGAGGCGCTGGTCTGCGCATGGCTGCCCTTTACCTTCGCCATGAACAGCGTCAACCGCGCCATGGGCCTGCGCGACCTCTATCCTTTCATCCTGTCGCCCGCAGTGATCGCCAAACTGGGTTTCGTTCACAGCCTCGTGCGGGACGTAGCCAAGGCCGGGAAGCCGTAGGCGGTGCCAGGGCCCGCCGGCCCCGTTCCGCAAGCCCGTTCCGGTCTTGCGCTGGTACGCCAGAGGGGAGGGATTTAGACCGTTGCCTCCGGCCCATTTTGATGTACCACGGGAGCCACACGGCCCATTTCCCATAGGCCCCGACGGCCAGGAAAGGGTCCCCGCCCAAGGTCGAGACTCAAGAAAAGCATGTTCAAACGCATTCTGATCGCCAATCGCGGCGAAATCGCCTGCCGGGTCATCAAGACTGCCCGCCGGATGGGCGTTCAGACGGTTGCGGTCTATTCCGAGGCCGACCGCGATGCCCTCCATGTCGAGATGGCCGACGAGGCCGTGCTGATCGGCCCGCCGGCTGCGGCCGAGAGTTACCTGGTGATCGAGAAGATCGTGGACGCCTGCCGCAAGACCGGCGCCGAGGCCGTGCATCCCGGCTACGGCTTCCTGTCCGAGCGCGAGGCGTTTCCGCGCGCGCTGGAGGCGGCCGGCCTCGTCTTCATCGGCCCGAACCCCGGCGCGATCGCAGCGATGGGCGACAAGATCGAATCCAAGAAGGCGGCCGCCAAGGCCAAGGTCTCGACCGTGCCCGGCTATCTCGGCGTCATCGAGGACGACAAGCACGCGGTCCGCATCGCCGACGAGATCGGTTATCCCGTGATGATCAAGGCCTCCGCCGGCGGCGGCGGCAAGGGCATGCGCATCGCGAACTCCAAGGCGGAGGTCGCCGAAGGCTTCAACCTCGCCAAGGCCGAGGCCAAGGCCTCGTTCGGCGACGACCGCGTCTTCGTCGAGAAGTTCATCGTCGATCCCCGCCACATCGAGATCCAGGTGCTGGGCGACAAGCACGGCAACGTGATCCATCTCGGCGAGCGTGAATGCTCGATCCAGCGCCGCAACCAGAAGGTCATCGAGGAGGCGCCGTCGCCGCTGCTCGACGAGGAAACCCGCCGCAAGATGGGCGAGCAGGCCGTCGCGCTGGCCAAGGCCGTGAATTACGATTCCGCCGGCACCGTCGAGTTCGTCGCGGGGCAGGACAAGAGCTTCTACTTCCTGGAGATGAACACGCGTCTCCAGGTCGAGCATCCCGTCACCGAGCTCGTCACCGGCATCGATCTCGTCGAGCAGATGATCCGCGTTGCCGCCGGCGAGAAGCTCGCCATCGCGCAGAGGGACGTCACGCTCACCGGCTGGGCGGTGGAATCGCGCCTCTATGCCGAAGATCCGTTCCGCAACTTCCTCCCCTCGATCGGGCGCCTGGTGAAATACCGCCCGCCGGCGGAAGCCAGCAAGGATGGCATCACCGTACGCAACGACACCGGCGTGCAGGAGGGCGGCGAGATCTCGATCCATTACGATCCGATGATCGCCAAGCTGGTCACGCATGCACCCTCGCGCGCCGCCGCGATCGAAGCGCAGGCGACCGCGCTGGACTCGTTCTATGTCGACGGCATCCGTCACAACATCCCGTTCCTGTCCGCGCTGATGCATCATCCGCGCTGGCGCGAAGGCCGGCTCTCGACCGGCTTCATCGCCGAGGAATTCCCGAAGGGCTTTGCGGTGCGCGTGCCCGAAGGCGAGGTCGCGCGGCGGATCGCTGCGGTCGGCGCCGCCATCGATCATGTGCTTGGCGAGCGCAAGCGGCAGATCTCGGGCCAGTTAGGCGGCCGCATCGTACAGCGCGAGCGTCGTCGCGCGGTCTGGCTCGATCACCAGGAGATCCTGCTCGAGGTCGCGCGCGAGAGCGAGGCGATCGCAATCCGCTTCATCGATGCCGACGGCAAGGCCGGCACTGCGCATCTGTTGCAATCGCCATGGAAGCCGGGCGATCCGGTCTGGCAGGGCACCATCGACGGGCAGTTCGTCGCGGTGCAGGCCCGCCCGATCGCCAACGGCATCCGCCTCGCGCATCAGGGCGTCGAGGTACCGGTCTATGTCTGGACCGAGGCGGAAGCGGCCTCGGCACGCTTGATGCCGGTGACGACGGCCTCCGATACCGGCAAGAAGCTGCTCTGTCCGATGCCGGGCCTCGTGGTCTCGATCGCCGTGAACGAAGGGCAGGAGGTCAAGGCCGGCGAGACGCTCGCGGTGGTCGAAGCCATGAAGATGCAGAACGTGCTGCG
>Ga0209389_1000269_pt1 | contig 32670 bp, 26 predicted proteins | sample CowpearedBW_FD_187526 | JGI IMG/M metagenome (GOLD analysis project Ga0209389, IMG submission 187526) | Root nodule microbial communities of legume samples collected from California, USA - Cow pea red BW (SPAdes) (version 2) | ecosystem: Host-associated > Plants > Roots > Nodule | place: USA... | reverse complement strand
GCCGAAGCCCATCCCATCAAGACGATCCGCGTCAATCGGAATCATCCATGTAATAATAATCGCCGGTCGTGTGTTCTGCGCGCCACGAGCCCCCAAAGCCTTTTGTGAGCTCGGTGGCGTCCCCGAGCTCCTGCACCGTGTCATTGATAGCGGTGTCATTGATAGCGGTTGTATTCATCCACTTTCTCCAGAGTGACCGGCATATCGCCAGCGCGCGGAAGCTAGCATCGTGATATAAAATAGGGCTTTTATTTTTTGAGTATGATATCGACCGATTCAAAAAATAGTTTGACGTTGCGGAGGATGCGGGACTTGGGCGGCGAGGCAATTAGGTGGCGCGTTTGCGGCCAGCGGCCGAAGGGACGATGATTCAATCACCTACGATCATGCGTACCCTGAGCCGTCTAGGATTTGGAGGGAGAGCCCTCGGAGATCAATCGGATCTACCGGCTTATCGCGAGGAAGGGCTCACCGTCCGCAAGCGGCGGGCTCGCCGCAAAGCTGTGGGGATCCGTGCTCCGATCCTGATCGAGGCGAGGCCCAACGCGCGCTGGTCGCTGGACTTCGTCCACGACCAGTTCGCCAACGGCCGGCTTCCGCATTCTCAACATCGTCGACGACGTCACTAAGGAATGCCTGGGCGCCATTCCGGAGACGTCGATCTCAGGACGGCGCGTCGCCCGTGAACTGACGGCAATCGTCGAGCGACGCGGCAAGCCAGGAATGATCGTGTCCGACCACCTCACCGAGTTCACCTGCAACGCCATGCTCGCCTGGAGCAAGGACACAGTCATCGATTGGCACTTTATCGCGCCGGGAAAGCGGATGCAGAACGGCGTCATCGAAAGTTTTAATGGCCGGATGCGCGATGAACTGCTCAACGAGACCCTGTTCTTCGATCTGGATGATGCCCGCGCCAAGATCGCCAACTGGGTCGCCGACTACAATATCCGGCGGCCTCACTCGTCGTTGAAATACCTGATCCCCGCGGCCTATGCCCGCCCATCTCTCCGCAACGGACGATTGGCTGCGCAATCCCGACCAGCTCCGCCGATCGTCCGTTGCTCCACCTGCGCCACTTGGCGTACCTAACCGCTGCTGGATGAAAGTTCAGTGGCAGGTCACTTGGTGAGGCAAGCATTTGCTTCTCGTAGAAAGCAAGCTTGTCCATTTCTTCCTTCAGCTTTGTCAGCTTCTCGGTAAGCCTCGTCACCTTCGTGCCCAGCGGCTCCGTCGGCTCCTGGCTTCGGTCCTTGTCAAGTTGGCTCAGATAGCGCGCGACGCTCTCCTCCAACTGAGCGCGCCGTCGCTCCATCTTCGCGCGAAGTTCCTGTCCCTGTTGTTCACGGCCTTGAACTTGCTGCCATCGATGGCGACGGTCGCCACCGTCAGAAGACCCATCTCTCGGCAGAGTTCGACGAAGCTCGCACAGAACTTGCGCAGCACCAGGCCGTTGTCCTTGCGGAAGTTCGCAATCGTCTTGTGATCGGGAGCGAGCCGACCCAGCAGCCATATCACCTCGACATTGCGCCCGGCCTCTCGTTCCAGCCGCCGGCTCGACTGCCCCGGTTTAGATAGCCGTAAATGTAAAGCTTGAGGAGCACCGAGGGATGGTACGACCGCCGACCGGTGGCCGCCGGCTCCGCAACCTCAAGGCCCATCTCAGCCAAACCGAGCGCATCGACAAATACGTCGATCACGCGAAACGGGTTGCTCTCGTCAATCAAGTCACCGAGGCATTCGGGCAGCAGTGTCCGCTGCCCACGATCTGCCTCTTCATGAAGCGCCTCATCAATTCCCCTAAAATCACAGGGAACTCGTAACAGCAGCCCAGTGTTTTCACTACAAGGATCCGTTGCGGACATTAGTAAAGCGAGTCAGTAACGAAGGTTGGCACTACAGATGTCGCGAACTCCACGTAGGGGCTCCCAACGTCATCGAAAGCGCGTTCGCGACCGTGCGCCACCGCACCGTGCGCGCCAAGGAATGTCTATCGAACAAAGGGGATGTCTATCGAACAAGACTGCGCTCACTATGATCTTCAACTCGCGTCGTCTCGATGGCCACAACCAGTTGCCGAAACTCTCCCCGGTGTAAATTCGCCGACGGCATCAAAGTCGTCAGACCGCAAACTCAATCCGCCGCCGCCTGGCGCCTTCCGGCACCGAGATTCGGCGCTAGCTCTTTAACCCACGATAAGTCGCACCTTGGATCGAAAGACAAGTAGTCGCAAGTCAGTTCTTCACCCGGTTGTACGTCACGGGCTGTGAAAATTCGGCAATGATCGTCTTGATATGTGTTTGGCTGACTGCTGTGATTCATGAAACGGGCGTTGTCAGCATTGTACTCTAGAACACCATCATCAACGTCGAGGTCTCTTGGATAGGCATGCTTGTCAAGTAAAGCTTGAAATGTCGGAGGTAAAGTTTCGTACTGTTCAGGCGTCACGGCAATGTCAACGATTGGATTATGAATCCAAATTAATGTACCTTTAGGTAGAAGAGTCGCAGAGAAAAGTCCAATACCGCCAAACTGGTCTGGCTTCAAAATGGTTTCGACAATCAACATTCAGATATCTCGCAAAGTCACTAACGCCCAGCAAGCTAACTGACCTGAGCCCCGCAAATCTCCTGCAAGAATTGGTAGGGTCGTTTAATCGCGCCTCCGCCACAATTTCGATTGTTCTTCGATCTCTGCATTTCGGCGCTGCTGCTGTCGGATCAGGATCTCAGCGAACTCGATCGGCTTTGCGGCTATGACGCCCAGAGTGAGATGAGCAACCACTAAGGCCCGTCGCTTGAAATGCCCGATTGAACCAGACCACGATGCTGAGTGGGGTCATCGACCACGAGGATCGTACGATTGGACCGCTTCCTGGAGATGACGGTCGCAAAGTGACTAACACTTGTCGCAGTTCTTCTTGGACTGGGATGCGGCGGCCATAACGTTTTTTTGCAACGTTGTCTCGCACTTCGAGTGTCGAGCCGATCTCACCTTCGGCGTCGTCGACCATCTCCCATGTAAGCTTGGCGGTTTCGGCGACGCGTAGGGCTGCCTTTAACGACAACAGGACGATAACGCGATTTCTATCCGGGTGCCGAGTCGTGTCGGCGAAGAAGAGCAAATCTCGCGCCGCTTGATCTGAAAGTATCTTGGCTTGCTTGCCTGCCATCTCGATCAAACCGATGTCAGATTCTAGCATTTAAACTGATCGCCGCAACAGAATATATGCTTATCAGTCTGCTTGGTGCGATGAGCTTCGGCGATTCTGCCGCTATAGCGACTAGTCCGAGCGCAGCAACAGCGAGCTTGATATTTGCTTGTCGGTATGCATTCGCAGCTCAGCTATCGTCATCTGAGCCGATATCTGCGAAGGCAGCTACACTCTTTTCCAATCTTGTAAATGCGCGATGTGTAGCACAACGCATGCTGCGCCTTGATGGAGATTGCGAAGATGAAAATCCAGGTTGATGAAACAATGTACCAATATCTGTTGCGCGCTACTGCGGCGGCGCCCCATCGATTGCTGGAACTCGAAGACGTATCTGACGAGAGAACGAGAGAATTCTCTTTGATCGGGGCGCTCGAATTTGCAGTGGTGATAGGTGGAGCTGCTCACCGCTTCGATGCTCGCCGAAGAATCGACATTTTCGAGTCCACGCCGCGGTTGATCCGCCACTGGTCTTGGCTCTGGCGACCGGTTGAACGAAGGAGATCATCCCGAACCTAAGGTCATCGCGCGCTCTCGGGTCGCCGATCACGCTATATCAAGGCAGACTGGGCTACGCCCGATGCTGCCGATCCGCCGCCCAAGCTGCCCGGTTGAGAAGGTGCATCTTGATGACGGCATGACTGATAAGCTTTTGAGAGAAAGCTTATCAGTTCGCGTTTGGCCCGGTACTTTGATTAACGTTAGGGTGGGCACATGAATATCGTTAGCTTCGTCAATCAAAAGGGTGGCACAGGCAAGAGTATGCCTGCTTAACCACCGGAATGAGGCAATTGCGGGCTCCCACGTGAGCTGTACGTTATCGTTAGTCATAAAAGCGCATTTGCGATTTTGCGATGATCCAGCCGCAAAGGGACCAAGTGATGTATCACCCTTGGTGCGAATTTTAGGTGTGATCCATGCCAGACCCCAAATTCCCGAAGATCCCTTCCAACCTGGATGCAATCTTCAAATCGGCCTCCCAACTAAAAAAGATCGACGGGCTTGTGGCGCCGAGAATTCCGCCCGGCGTCGAGGCCGCATTTAAGGCGTTAAGGGCTATACCGAAGGTGGAGGCGCTTCAGGTGCCGCAGGTTGACCTGTCGGCATTCACGGAAATGCGGAAGAATGCGCTGACTGTCTTTCCTGAATGGCAGAGGCAAATAACCCTGCAAATGCAGCCGATGGCCGATCTGCAACGGCGGATGCGCCAAATTGCGCTACCGCCGCAGTCCGTCATCGATCAGTTCAACGATGCCACCGAGAATATCCGTTCATCGTTCCAGTTTCTGGTCCCTTCAGCCGAGCAGCTGGAAATTTTCAAGCAGCTATCGGAGCTTGAAGTTCAGAGGCGCGCGCTTGAGAGAATAGGTCTTCTGCCCCATCGCTCAATGCCAGTTTCCTTGCTGATCGAGCAAGATGATGACGTGCTGCGGTCATCACTCCAGCAGCACTACACAGAAAATTGGGAACGTATCGGCGACGGGATCCGGGAGCGCGTGAATTCCTTCGACATCGATGATGAAGCCAAGGCGGTTATGGCCGAAGCGTTGGAGGCACACCGCAACGGCCACTACCGCTCGGTCTGCCGGCTACTATTGCCCGAGATCGAGCGGGTTGCCCGGGTTGAGTTCGAGGGCAACAGGGCAGGCCCCGTTAACATGAAAAAGGTCATGGTGGAGCCGGCGCTAGACCTTCCCCTCAGCAAGACAAGGCTGAACGGGTATTTCGCGCTTCTCCCATTCGATCACCTGGCCGATCACCTGTACGTCCATGTCGACGAGAAGAATCGCTTGGAGCTTCAGCAAGATCCCGTCCCGAATCGGCACGCGGCCATTAACGGTATCGTCGTGTACCGCTCGTTCTGGAATTCGCTCAACGTGATTTTCATGACCGATTTTGCCTTCCAGCTCATGGCTGCCATCAAGGAGGCCCAAAGGCAGTCCGGTGGGCTAAATTGATGCCGGGGGGTCCTGGGGCATCAACGCCCGTGCCAGGTGCGAGTCAGCCCAGTCTGTGCTAGGATATGCCTATGGCTCCCAAGAAACCATCCTCGAAGAAGGGCAAGGCATCAGGCTTTGTGATCGGCAGCGCGCGCTTCCGGAAGATCAGTTCCGTGGAGGGCATCGTCTATTCCGTGAAGATGAAGGGCAGTACTGCGGTTGCCGCAAGCAAGGCCCGCACTCCCGAAGAGCGCCGGAAAGCGATCATCAAGGCCTACCGGAAGGCATAACCCGGGATGTACGATGCAGTCGCCGATGACTACTGCTATCCGGGCACCACCGTCCTGAAAAACAAGCTCGATCTTACCGACGCGGACGAACTCGACGCGTTCGAAGCGGAAGTAAGCGACGCCAGGGCCGATGAAGAACTCCCGGCCGGCGATCTGGATTTCGCGCACTTCAAGGCGGTTCACGGGCACCTGTTCCAGGACGTTTACGACTGGGCCGGGAAGATTCGAACCGTCCGCATGTCGAAGGGCGGGAACCCGTTTTGCTTTCCGGAAAACATCGAAAATCAGGCGAGCCTGCTGTTCGGGCAGCTGAAGAAGGACAAATTTCTGGCCGGACTTGAGGTAAAGAAGTTCGCCGAGAAGGCGGCCCACTTCCTCTCCGAACTTAACGTCATTCATGCGTTCCGCGAGGGCAACGGCCGCACCCAGCTGTCGTTCTTCTTGTTGCTCGCGGATCAGGCCGGATATCCGATCGATCTTGAGGACCTCGACCCCGAGGCCTTCCTCAACGCGATGATCGCCAGCTTTCACGGCGACGAAGCGCCTCTTGCCGCGTTGATCCAGGCGCTGATCGAGGACGAGCCAGATTGAACGGCCTACGCAAAAATCTGGCTTGCTGACGTTAGGCAACGGAATTCTGCCGGAGCGCAATGCCGCGTCGGCAGGGGCAAGACCGACCGGAGACGCACTACGGCGAAACGATGACGCGCAATCCGGCAGCTGCCGTTTTCTTCAGGTATAACTCCGTCGTCCCGAGCAGCAGCAACGCATCATCGTTGAGAGCTGCTGCAGATGCACCGGGTTGCGCGATGATGACTTCAAACTCGACCGTTGCACGACGGGATTTGTCCCTGAAGTAGGCCAACTGCTTGATGTCACCTTTGAGGAAGCGCGTGTGGCCATCCTTCATCCAGAGTTCGTGGCGGCGCCTGAGATCATTGTAGAGCCGCAACATCCCGTGGTGCTTGACCGTCACACTTTTCTGCGCCTGTCCGCAAAGCACATAAAAATTCTGGATGTCCCGCGAAATCACGCCCTGGTAGGCGTTTTTGCAATGAATGAGGCAGAGGCGGATGGTCTTCTCGTCAACCTCTTTCAGGCCGACGAGGTCGGCCGCTTCACCCGAACCGTCGTCGTTGAAAACGAGGTCAAAATCGGCCTTGAGGCGTTGGAAGGCGTAATGCTGGATGGTGTTGGCGTCGCGGGACTTGCCCATGGATTCCCGGTTCAGCGGGATATTCTTCCAAGGCCAGGATTCGAGCCGCGCTGCCGGGAAACGGCCTGCGTTCAGGCTGGTCGGAATGTGATAGCAATTGTAGGAGTAGGTCCCATCAGCGTACCTCACGACAAATGGATCGACCGCGAGATGCTCGTCGAGCGGCACGACCTCCTTGTTTTTCTTTTTGAAGCCGACATCTGGCCCCGAGACCTTCGTATGTCGGTAGCCGGCCGGAAAGCCGTTCGAAATGCTCAACCGGTAGGTAGCGCTCAACGTCTCTGACGAGAGCCGGATATCGATCGATCCATCCTGCTGGACCGCGGCAACCTCCAGATCGACCAGGTACAACGGGATGCTCGTCGGGCCGAAAAACACGAACTGGTCCGAAAAGGCATTCTGGGCGTGCTCTCCCCACTCGATTGCGATCGGATAGGAGTTGTGCGGTGATGTCAGCCGCAAAGGCCTCAGAAAGTCTTCGGTGATGTTAGGCGCGGATGCCTTCTCTGCGGAGACTTTCTGCCAGGTCCTGCCGCACCATTCCACCCATTCGGCGAGGGTGCCGGCCCGCTGCTGCCAGACCTTGCCCTTGCGCTTGGCACCGCCCCACAGCACGCGATCGCCGTTCTCATACCCAATACAGGCGATGTTGTTCAGCTCGGACTCCGCCTTCTCGATGCTGGCCAGGCCCTCCGTGACGTTTGGTCCGAAGTAGGACGTGAAACTGATCGCGCCGACGCGCGACGACCCCAGGCTCTTGGCCAGTGGTAGCTCCACGTTGTTGAGAATCTGGAATATCGGCGTGCCGGAGAGCAAGCGGGTGTTGTCGCCGGTCACGATGGAGGCCAGCTGCTCGGTGCGCAAGGCTTCGTAGTCACTCGCGTAGATGAACAGGGCCTGGTTTGCCTGGTCCCACCACATCACCAGGAGGTAGTAGTTGGTCTCCTCAAGGGTCTGATAATTGCCCCAGTCCACCGGCTCTTCACGGTGGACGACCGCCACCATCAGCTTTTGGGCTTCGTCCAGTGCGTACCAGCTCTCGTCCGTTGATTTCAGCACTTGCGTGTAAAGGGTCGGCGACCATGCCAGGCAGCGTGTGCGGTAAATCTGAGTAGAGAAGCGGGGCCGCAGGTTCCAGAGCGACAGCTGATTGTGGAGGGTGCCTTTGCTTTTGAGCCCAGCCACGACATCTTGGAGCCGAAGTTCCTGCTCGATCCGTTCCTCGCTGAGCCGCTTGATGATTTTGTCCCAGTCGGCTCCTTCCGCGTAAAGATCGCCCAGCTTTCTTTCAGCCTCCGGGTCGGCGATGTTGGTGACAACGGTGGCCTCACCGATCGTCTTGTCGTCCCCTTTGCGGGTGATGCGGCCAATGAACTGCAGCGTGACGGCCAAGGACTTGTGCGTATCGTGCAAGGCAGCAATCTTCAGGTTTGGAAGGTCAACGCCTTCACCGAGCATGTCCACACAGACGACGATCCTGGACCCGTTGACGCCCCGGTCGTAGAGCTGCGCCATCGACTTTGCGTTCCCCGTCTTGCGGCCAGGGCCCGAATAGACCAGCACGGGCTTCATTTCCGGTGCGAGCTTGCGGTAGTGCTTCCACACCTCCTCAGCACGTTCCTTGGTCCGCGTCCGCGCCATCAGCAGGTGGTCCAGGCCCAGCTCGTTCCGGTCGCGTCTTAGGACGGCGACAGCTTCAGCGACGATCTTCTGATCGCGTGTCGATTGGTCACCATACTCTTCGACACTCCTGAGGTTGATGGGCCGGTAGTAGTCCGCCTGCTGCGCATCGCCGAGCTTGAAATTGAAAATGATCTTGCCGTCGACCTTCCTTTCATCGCGACGGAATGGTGTCGCGGTGAACTGGATGATCTTCTTCGCTGTGAAGCGGTCCCGCACCTCGCTCCAGGTCGCCGCGGTAATATGATGGGCTTCATCGACGACCAGGATCGAACAGCCTTCCAGCAGCCGACGCAGCGCGTCACGGGCCGATGCCTTCAGGATGTCGGGAGTGGCGATGATGACGTTTGATGCATTCACGATGGCCTCGGCGTGGCCCACCGTGCTGATGCCCTTCGTAATCTTGGTCACGAGCGGCCGAGCAAGTTCAACGGGTATGGCGCCAGCGGCAGGTAACACGCCCAGGGTCGAGAACTTGGCGCCGATCTGGTTTCGCAGGATCGAACTTGGCACCAGGACGAGCATTCTGCGCTCGCGTCGGTACACAAGGTCGGCAAGCATGGTCTCGGTCTTGCCCGTTCCCGTGGGCAGGACGACCGTGGCGGGCTCGAACTCCCTGCCCACTGAGAAGTGCGCCGCGATGGCGTGCAGGGCGCCGATCTGCGGCAGACGCAAACCGGGATGGCCCTGGTCGAGATCCTCGACGGCAAAAATGAAGCGGTTTCGCCAGGACTCCAGCACCTTTTCGGGGCTATCGGCCCAGGTCTCCAGTGCGCCAAGCCGGTCCCATGTCAATTCGAGCGGAGAGGATGACTGCTTGTAGTCTTCGGGGTCCACGGCGGTCAGCACGGGCAGGGGAGTGGTGACGCGGTGCGCCTTCGGAAAGCGCACAAGCATCTCATCGAAGGGAGGGCTCAGCTTCGTTTTAATGAGGTCGTGCCCGGAATGCTGCGACTCGAAAAAATCGGCCGAAACCACCGCTTCCTGAAAAGCGGTCTGAGTGATGATGTTTTTCCCCGCGCTCAGCCGACGTTCAGGCGCGGACGGCAGCCGGACAGGCCGCGTCCATTTCTTAAATAAACTCATAATATATGGTGGCAGCCCCGAGACTGCTTTCCTCAGCCATTTCCGATTCCCCGACGATAGAATATACCGGAAAGGGAGCGTAGGGGAACAAGCATCCTCAGGCTGTGGAAAGTGCGCGACCGCAGCCTAGGCATGGCCTGAAAATAATCACTTTGATCAGCAAGTTACGTGGAGTGTCGGCCAACTGTCGGCATTCTGTCGTGTTCGTCGTCGCCGCGCGCGCCTATGTTGTCCGCACAGGAGGACTTCATGACAACCACTTTGTTTGACCCCAAACTTCTGGGCTTCTGGGCGCGCTGTGTTCGCGAAGCCCAGCATCTATCGCAAGAGGCGCTGGCCGAGGCCGCCGGCATTACCGTGCGGACCGTGCAACGCTTCGAGGCCGGCGAGACTGTCCAGATCGGCTCGCGCCGCAGTCTGGCCAAGGCGCTGGGATACGGCGACCAGGACATCTTCGACGATCCGAACTTTGCCGCGACAGTGCTTGGCTTCTTCGATGACCTGAAGGCCTTCCAGCAGAAGCAGGTCGACGACCAGCATCCCGACCAGATGCGTCTCCCGGCGCAGCTCGTCAGCTCTGGAGAGGAAGCCATCCGGTTCGCCCAGGGCAACGACGCGGCCTTGTTCGATATAAGCCCTGACCTCAACCGCGAGACCAAGGAAATCGCCGCCACGTTCGCCGACTATGTGCGCGAGGTAGGCGAGCTCGATGATCTCTCCGCCGCCAGCAGCCTGACATTCGCCAACGAGCTCGATGATATGCTCAGAGCCCTGAAGGCCGAGGGCGCCATCGTCTACACGGCCAAGCATGACCGCAAATTCGTTGGTGAGAACTGGGCCGACAAGACCCCGATGTCGATGACCCTGGGCTACCTGGTGGTCGTCCCGGCGACCAAAAAGCTCGAACACCTCTATGTGCCGCGCAAGACCAAGTTCTTCTAGCGGAGGCGGGGGGCAAGCCGCCAAGCAAGTCATGGAAACCGCTCTCCAGACGTCGGGTTTGGCGTCCGGCAATGTGTGACTGAGTTTTGCGGTTCAATCTCGGCATCCTTTCCTTGGTGTCGGCCTATCCTGGCCGGCTGGGTCGGGTGATAGGGCCGGAATTCATCCCGCAACTGACCACACGCACATTCCAAGGGCCCTCGGAGCCTTCACCTGCCAGTTCGACTGAAGCCACGGGCTTTCATCGGAAAACCGGGGGATTCTCAGGTCACAATGGGCAAAACCGCTGCTTCCGGCTTGACCCTCCAAATTTCCTTGTTCTAATTTTGTTCTCATGGCGGCAGGGCGATTCTGCCAGCCGTTAGCCCATGTTTTGAATGAGAACAGCAGCAGCCCCGATCCGGACAGGAACCATGCACGAGATCATCTGTCCCCACTGTGAAAGGCCTTCAAGGTCGACGAGTCCGGTTACGCGGATATTTTGAAGCAGGTTCGTGACGCCGATTTTGCAGAGCAGCTCCACGAACGGCTGGAATTAGCCGAGCGTGATAAGCAGAGCGCTGTGGAATTAGCCAAGGCCCAGGTGAGCAACGATCTGCAAAAGACTACGGCCGCCAAGGACGCCGAGATCCTGGAGTTGAAGTCCAAGCTTGAGGGGAGTGAGGTTACTCAGAAGCTTGCCGTCACCAAAGCGCTCAACGCCGTGGAGAAGGAGCGTGACAGGCTTGCAAACGCGCTGGCCGAGGCTGAGCGCGAAAAGAAAGCAGCCTCGGAGCTTGCTGAAGCGCTCCTTGCCACCGAGCAGCACAAAATCACCGCCGCCAAGGAAAAGGAAATTCAGGAGCTGAAGGCCAAGCTTGAGGCTGCTGAGCTCCAGAAGAAGCTCGCCGTGACCGAGGCGGTCGGCATCATCGAGAAAGAGCGCGATGAGCTGAAGAACGGTATCAAGCAGGTGCAGCTTGAAAAGCAGCTCTCCGAGCAGTCGCTGAAGGACAAGTACGAAACGCAGATCAAGGATCGCGACGACGCAATCGAGCGCCTGAAGGACATGAAAGCCCGCCTGTCGACCAAGATGGTCGGCGAGACCCTCGAACAGCACTGCGAGACCGAGTTCAACCGGGTGCGGTCGATGGCCTTTCCGCGGGCGTATTTTGAGAAGGACAATGACGCGCGGACCGGCAGCAAGGGCGATTACATCTTCCGGGACTCGGACGATGCCGGCACCGAGATCATCTCGATCATGTTCGAGATGAAGAACGAAAGCGACAGAACCGCAACGAAGAGCAAGAATGAGGACTTCCTCAAGGAGCTCGATCGAGACCGGAACGAGAAGAGCTGCGAGTATGCCATCCTGGTCTCATTGCTTGAGCCGGACAACGAACTCTACAACGCCGGCATCGTCGACGTCTTCCACCGCTATCCGAAAATGTATGTCATCCGGCCGCAGTTCTTCCTGCCGATGATTACGCTTCTTCGGAATGCGGCGATCAACTCGCTCAAGTACAAGACCGAGCTGGCGCTCGTGAAGGCGCAGAATATCGACATCACCCAGTTTGAAAACCAGCTCGAGACGTTCAAGACCGCGTTCTCGAAGAACTACGATCTGGCCTCCAGGCACTACCAGACGGCGATTGTCGAGATCGACAAGTCTATCGATCACCTGCAGAAGACCAAGGATGCGTTGATTGGCGCGGACCGCAACTTGCGCCTCGCGAACGATAAGGCGCAGGACGTGACGATCAAGAAGCTGACCCGGTATAATCCGACGATGGCAGCGAAATTCGCGGAGTTAAAAAACCAGAGCGCTGAAGCCGCCGAGTGAAATGTCAGCGTGCTCGATGCGGCGCGCGATCGTCCAAAGCCGCAGTCGTTCGAGCTCTAAGAGCCAGCCGGCTGCTAATTCCGCTTTACGGTCGATGAAGTTAGATCTGCGTGCAGGCCCCTGGTGGCAAGTTATCGTGCATGGGGACCTGTTCGCAATTGGGCGTTGCAAGATCGCGGCGAATCCTGCGATGCTTGGGATCACTTGAGACCCTTCCACCTCCGGTCACCCCCGCCATGCCTGCCTCTCGACTTATTTCAATCGTGATGCGGCTTTCCATCGAAGCGGCGGCGTAAGCATGTCTGAACACGCCTTCCAATTTTTGCTTCAGCACGAACGGCAACCTTTCCTTCCGTCGCGCTGCTATATCACTGCTGACCCGAACGTGTACGATCCCAGGCAATGGAGCCTGCAGCTCGATGCTCCGGTGGAAGCTCCCTGGGTCTATCAGCTGGACGATGTGAAGGACTGGATGTTGCACGGCCCGAAGGCCGAGCGGCGCATATTCTTCGATATCAGCAACTACAGGACGCCGTCCCGCGTGCTGGAGCGCGATGAGGTCTTCAGGGCCTACCTCCGCAAGATTCTGGAACGATTGCCGGCCGAATACATGCAGCGGCGGAAATACGCGCTTATGCCGTCGATCGGCGACGACAAGACGCGGGCGCGCTACATGGAGGCGATCGAGGCCGCGATTCCCGGGATCACGATCCTGCCTGAGCCCGAAATGGTCGTCGAATTCTTTCGCCTCGTGAAGCGCACGCTGAAGCTGGAGACGGGGGCCAACAATGTCCTTCTGGTCGTCGACATCGGCGCGTCGACCGCTAACATGAGCATCGTTCTCAGTCGGCGAGACGGGACGGTGCTCGACGTCGACGCGAAAGGGGCGCAGCGTGACTTGCGCGTTCGCGCGTTGCGCGGCGATAGCGGCCCCTATGCCGGGCGTTGGGTCGATGAGCGTCTCTACGAGATTCTCGGTGTGGCGGAATTCCTGCCGCAGGAAGACAAGGGCCATGCCTTGAGGGCGATCGAGCAGGCGAAGGTCGAAGCGAGCCGGACAGGCTCTGCGGTTCAGGTCGAGCTTCCATCGAACGGAGATCCGCTGGTCGTCGACCGCGACAAGCTCGTGGCGGTCTCCGCTGGCCTGTGCGCGGAACTCAAGTCCACGTTCCAAAAACTATGCGAGCGGTTGTACGTCAATCAGACCTCGACAGACGACGCCAGGAAGAAGAGCGAAGATCGCTTTCGCGAGCGCGCTGTGGACGATGCGAACGATGCCCATCGCTTGATCGACACGATCCTGCTGGCCGGTGGCACGAGCCTGCTCCCGGGTTTCCAGGACGCAATGATGGAAACCCTCTTCCCGGATGGTCATCGCCCCAACGTGCTTCGCGTCGGCAGCTCGTTCGCAGTCGCCGCGGCCGCCGGAGGACTCGCGCACGTTCTGCATAACTACGATCCGCCGCGGCTCCGCGAGCCGGACGGAAAAGGGGGTAGCGTCTTCAAGGCGCCGCTGGAATCTACGCTTCCCTATCCGCTATTGCTCGGCATCAAGCAGGCCGGGGAGCGGGAACGACAGGTCGAGGTTCTGGATCCGAATGAACCCTTCATCGACGACGGCGGACAGCGTCCGATCCCGGACACGCCGCCGCTCGCGGCGGGCTCGCAACCGCGCATGAGATTGATTCCCGGCGGCGCGGCGGGCGTCGCGGCCCGCCAGGGGCGGCCGTTTCGCGCGATGAGCGTGCGCCATTCGCCTGGCAAGATGGCGATCGAATGGGATCCGCTCAGGCAAAAGGCGTTCGTCCATTCCAACCAGGTCGATGGTACCGGAACGTTATGGATCGATGCCAATACGCTGCGAAAAAGGCAAGAGTCGGCGCTTGATCCCTTCGATGGACCTTTGCGGCCCGGGGCGCTCGCGGTTGACGCCGCGGAAGACGTCATCCTCGACCTTGGTATGTCCAAGATTGTCGCTCTGACGGCCGATCGCGGCTGGACGTCCGCGGAGGAGCTCGAGCGCGTCGTGCACGAGGGATTGGACGCTCCCCTGGCGGGCGATAACCAGGACGGCGCAAGTACCGCTGCCTCGCACGATGATGCAGCGGTCGCCGACGAGACGGCGATGGACTTCGGTGCGGCGGCGACCGCACCGTCGGCACGCTTCACCTCGGAAGTGTCCGGCGTTCCGCTGAGCGCCGGCGACGAGCCACAGCGCGGCGCGGAAGCTGAAGCGGGCATTGCATCCCGGGCCGCTTCTGCCGAGATAGCGGCGCCTCTTGGTGATGGGCGAGCTGCTGCGATCGAGCCGATTTCGCAACAGTCTGATGCCGAAGAGATCGATACTGGCCCGGCAGCCGCATTCGATTGGGACGTTCGCGTTCCCGACTCGCAGTTTTCGTACGCTCTCGAAACGTTGAGAGACCAGATTAAGGCTGTCGACCCGCATCTGCAGTTTGATGACATCGTCGTCGCTCTGCTTGCGCTGGCGATCCGGCCGATTGTGCTACTCGCGGGACCACCTGGCTGCGGCAAGTCGACCCTTGTGCGCACGATCGCGCAGATCCTCGGCAAAAAGGTTGGTCACACCTTCCATGAAATTGCCGTGCAGGCGCATTGGGAAAACGACGGCGTTCTCTTCGATCAGGGCGGCCGGCTGTCCCATCTGGTGGGCGACAACCCGCATTCCCATCTCATTTTGTTTGACGAGTTCAACCTGACGCGTCCCGAATATTATCTGTCGCGCTTGTTCAACGCGCTCGATGGCGGCAACGGCGCCATCGCGCCGGACGCGAAGATCGCTTCGTGCCGGATTTTCGGGACAATGAACATCGACGATTCCTCGCGACCGCCCTCGCCGAAGGTGATCGACCGCTGCTTCCTGCTGGAACTCGCCCAAGTGGAATGGCAGGTCGACAAGCCGACCGGAATCGGCAGTCTGGCCTCGATACCGCCCCTACCGGGGTTGCCGATGGTGTCGGTCGACGGTGCGAACACTGATGAACGTATCAACGCTGTGTTGCATGCGCTGCAACTCACGGTCAACGAACACGACCTCCGGCACGATATTCTGCCCTCTCGTCGTGTGCTGGCCGACATCAAGTCGCTTCTCGGCCTGCAACATCGGCTCGATCTTCAGGGCAAAGACCTATTGAAGCGTGACGATCTGGTCGACCGGATTTTGGCGAGCCGGATTCTGGTGAAGCTCTCGGGGGCCTTCGACCAGTTGCAACCGGCGCTCGACGCATTGGACAAGGCGCTCGACGGGGCAGAGGAGTTGCCGCGGACGCGTCGGCGTCTGAAGCTCGCGCGGCAACAGGCGCGGCTCGGATTCATCTCGCCGTGGCAGTAGGGAAGACCGAGATCGAAGCTGTGCGCGTCACCGGCGCAGATAACATCGGGGTCGAACACCCGTGGCGACCGGACACTTGGTACATCGTCCGCGACGATTGCGCGTACCTCGACATTTTGATCAGGGGCGGTCCCGCACAGGCGGCGAAAGGCAAGACCGGTCTCACGCCGTTGTCCGATACCGCGCCCGAGGGTACCAAATGGCAGCGCTGGGACCTAGAGGGCGATCTATCGTGGCGGCGCCGTTTTGGCGAGGTCAGCCTGCCGCTGAAAGCCCCAAAAAACTGCACGCTGCGCTGCTACGTCGTTCCCGTGATGCTGCTGAGCTATCGCGACGTCATCGCTATGGTCGAAGACATCGAGAAGGAGCTCAGTGTTGATGTCGGTTGGGACATGATGAACGAACGTCCTGAGCGGTCCTGGAGCCGGCGCGGCGACTACGGCAGCTCGGTGTCGGCTGCCGAGCTAATCGGTCTGGTCGACGAGGAGTTGCGCGCCGCGCTTTCGGTGCGCCGGGATCCATTCTCCGAACTCGGACCTCGATCCCGGCACAGACTTCCGCTCGCCGAGAATGCGATTGTGTCGCACTGGGCAATGCGCCGGCAGGGCCAGTTGAAGGATGCCGGGGGCGTCGTCAGAAGCGCACTGGAGGCAATGCGGTCGAAGGCGGGGCGCAACAGTCCCGAGCAACGCCAGAAAAGAATCGAAGGCGACATCGGGCAGCTTGCCTCTCTTGAGCACCAACTGACTGATCTGAGGGCTACGCTCGCGCATCTCGGCGACGATGCCGAGCTTGCGACGTTCGTATATCCCAGCCCGTTGTTCCAGCGCGACCACCGACTTCGGAAGCTGTTGCGGGCCTTCGCGCCGCGCGTTTCGGAATCGCTCTCCGAAGTCGAGTCGGCGAGATCGCACTATCCACCGGTCTATCTGAACAACCTCTGGGAGCTCTGGGGAGCCATATGGCTGGCGAAGCAGCTTCGACTGCTGGGCTTCCAGGGCGTCGCTTCGACCGACGTCGCCGACATTGTGCGGTCCTGTTCCTGGCGGATGAGGCGTGGTGACATCGTGGTCGAGCTCGATTACGAACCGACGCCTACCTTCGTCGACTACGAGCGGCTTCCTCCCGCCCACGAACGCCATCTGCCCGCGCTCGAATGGGCGGCTGATAACCAGGAGCTGGATCCGCACCGTCCCTTCCTCGGCATCGACCCGCACTGCGCGCCGGACTATGTGCTGAGGGTCACGATCCGCTTCGGAAAGTCGCTGATCGTCGGTGACGCGTGCTTGGCAAGTCCGAAACATCACGGCAAGGGGACGGAGAAGGGCGACTCCAAGCCTCACGCTGTCGAGCGTTACAGGCGCACACTGGGGTGGGCGAGCGAAGGGCAGGTGATCAGATGTCATCCGATGGGCGGCTTTGTCCTTTTTCCCACCCGGGCGTCGGATTGGACGGAGTTTGAACGTATGCCGGGGGCGGGCGATATTACCCTGTTGTGCCCGAACCCGCATGACGACGCGGACGCAGGTCGTCGATTTGCCAAGCTTCTGGCTGTCGTAGAGCCCGTGTTTAGCGCGGAGCTAGCGGATAATTTCGCCGCTGCCGGAATAGCGGCGGGCGTGTCTTTCGCTGGAGTCGTCGACTTGCAGAGAACTTGACTTTGACCCACAAAGCGGCCGACGAATGCCCGTCCTATCCTTTAGTGCAGAGCTTGAACCCCCGATGAGCGTGCTTCAATTTATTGACTCGATGGTCGGCCATTTGGCGTGGCCGCTCGTCGTACTTTTGTTGATTTACCTGCTAAGAAAAGAGCTAACCGCGCTGGCTGGCCGCGTTGTCGAGATGAGCGTTGCAGGAGCGAAGTTCAAGTTTGGCCAATTGATCGCCAAGGGGACAGATATTGTAGATGATGCGCCGCCGGAATCGGCCGAAGCGGCAGCAGAGCAGGCTACACTCTTGACTGAACGGCTTGCCGAGCTGGAGCGAGAAAATGCAGCCGTCCTCGCAAGGTTGGATAAAAACCTGTCCAATGTTACAGCAACGAACGCTCTTCGTAGGGCAATCGGGGTACCAGAAATTGGCGACACCGCCGCTCGAAATGTATTTGCTGCATTCGATGGCGTCGAACATGTCTTGAACCAGGCCGGTGAGGCGTTGGGAGTCAAGGCAAAAGGTATCACGCTCATGCGGGTGCTACTGACGCGCGACTTCATCGGCCATGAGGATTATGAGCTTTATTTAAGCTTGCGGTCCGCACGAAACGCCATGGCACACGGTCAGTCCAATTTGCCGAATGATGCGGAGGCTATGGAATTTTTGCGACAAGCGTCTTTCTTGCTCGCTCGGCTAACAATGGCAGCGGTGAGGATCAAAGAAAGTAAAAAGTAAATCGCGTCGGTCGCAGTGCGATCGCCGGACCAATCGCCTCGTTTGCTTCAACTGATAAGCTTTCTAACAAAAGCTTATCAGTGCGAGCTTGCGTGCCGCTCGCCCGACGAGAATGGCCAAACTTGTAAATGGTCCGTGTAAAGCCGCCTTCGACGCTACGATTGCAACACTAACAACAAGAAGAGAGTATGCACCGCCGGCCTCTCACGGTCGGATAAATCATGCTCATCGCGAACATTAGCAAGCCGCGCAACTCCGCGTGCTTCCAGCCAGCGCCGATCCTGGTCCACTGCGCGCTCCCCCAGAGCCACTAACGACAAACGCATCAAACGCGGGCTTCGCTTTGGCCATGTTCAATCTCCAAACGGTTAAGATATGCAGCCAATCTGCCTAAGGATACAGCGCCAGACGGCCAAATAGAGGGGGGCGACCCGCGGCTGGAGGCGGAGCGAGGCATGTGCTTGGAAAGCTCGCTGACCGGCTTTCTGAACGGTCTTTCTTTGGCAGGTGTGCCGGGCTGGCAGGTTGAATGGCTCAACCGCGGCTATGGAAGTCTGCTATTCGTCGCTACCGCGGAGACCCCGGCTCTCGGTCGAGACTTAGCTGATCCTACCCCCCGATCCCTCATTCAAGCCGCGCTTGTGCTGCTGGCAAAAGCGTAGAGCCCCTCCTACGAGGGGCTTTATTACAATCTCGGGTCAGCTGGGCTCATGCGCAAGATCTGGACAGACTACACAGCGCTGTTAAAGTACAACTTTAAATACGCTCACGAGGATTGTTTTCGATGAATAAGGTCGTGCGCCTCTTCGCTTATTGTCTATTCCTTTTTGCTCTATGCCGCGACGCCGAGGCCCAACAGCCCAGCGACTTTGGTAGCTTTCTCGACCCCTTAGTGGTTGAGCTAGATCGTGATGGCTACAGAATGATCTTGCAGGCTGACTATCGATTCCGTGACGCAGCCGGCCAGACATGGGTAGCGAAGAAGGGCTCTACGGTAGATGGTGCTTCGATCCCCCAGGTGTTCTGGACCCTAATAGGAGGTCCTTTGGACGGTCTATTCCGAAATGCATCGGTCATTCATGACTATTTTTGCGTCACGCGAACGGAGAGTTGGCAAGCGACCCACAAGGTCTTCTATAACGGAATGCGCGCCAATGGCGTTGGTGAGGCAAAAGCGCTTGCAATGTATTACGCCGTTCTGGCATTCGGGCCCCGATGGGGATTGCAATCGCGAAATAAGAACGTCTGCAGCGAGCAAGACGGAAAAATCGTTTGCGGCATAGTCGTTGTCAACGATGAGCAGCGCGTCGACGTTCCAACGACGTCCGAAGATCTAGCAGATGTCGAGGCCCTCAGCAGGCGGCTCGAGGGAGGTGCAAACATCTCTCTTCAAGAAATCGAACGCATGGCCCTGGACAAGGGTAACCCTCGTTTCCCAAGAGAGCTAAGGAAATAGCGGGCTATAGGTATACCTAGATATGGGGCGGAGCGTCAGATTCTTAACTCTTAGTGCCGTATTCCTTCTATGTAGTGATGTTGCCTTTGGTCAGGACGCGCCGGCGGAGATAACGACCCCGCGAGAGAACCTCAGCAGGATCACGGATAGGGACATCTCTGCGGAGGGAGATCCACGGCGATGTGACATAAGGTTGGTCGGCAAAATTGGCCCTGGTACGGCAAAAGCTCTTAAAGCTGTTATTGGCACCGAAGAGCAAATCAACGAGTTCAATGAACACGCGACTACGCTTTGCTTGGACAGCACCGGAGGTCTCGTTACCGAAGCGTTGGAGATCGCGCGCTTCATTGTGAAGCAACGCTCGCAGGCGATTACCACTGTCGTTCAAGATGACGCTGTGTGCCAATCAGCTTGCGCTCTGATCTTCCTTGCCGGCCGGGAGAGATCTCGGCTTGGTCCTTCCATCGGCCGTTATCTTCATCCTCGCGGGCGGCTGATGTTCCATCCCACCTACCTGCGGCCAAACTCTGATGAGTCGATTGAGCGCTATCTAAAGGGTGAACGAACGAGGGACCAGGTACTCGCTCAGTTTTACGCTTCGGGCCTCAACGATGTCCGCGAAATAATGTCCATGTACGGAGATACGACCTGGTTCGCCGATTATGTCAAAAAGCCGTTTGCATCAGCGAGCCTCTTCTTAGAGGTATTCTCCCAGGCCAAGGAAGAATGGCTCTGCATGGACACGGTCGATAAGCTGGGCCGCTGGGGCATAAGGCTGGTCGGGTATGACAAGGCGCAGCTGCCGGCACAGCGATACTATAACGTTTGTCGGAATGCATACATCTGGGGACATGACGAGCGGGCGGCAGAAAATTGGCGTCCAAACGATGGCGGTAGAGCGACCAGAGTAGGCACTCGTAAGGCTATCGCTGGGCGGAACGCGGACTTAGACGATGGGTTTGACAAGCGTTACACAGTTGAAGTGGATTTCGCTATCAAAGGCCAAAAGTGCGTCATCGAGGAAAAAAATCGCCGATCGCATGTCGACTTCAAGGTTTATATCATCAACTCGGATGGGGGTCTGGTATCCGGTATCTATGAGACGGACGATGTGGGATTCTTTCCGCCATCAACGCCGATTGCGGTGCTCGGAAAGCCTGTGGCAGCCTCGGCAAAGCAATCTAGGTTGCAGCGAGCGAACAGCGCATTTCCGCGATTCGCAAAGCAAGAGGAGCGTGCAGCGGCCTGCGAGCTGAAAAGTCTGCGGATCGACAACGTTGATGGTTGTGAAGCGACTTGCGCCGAGAACCGAGAGTGCGTTGCTTACAGCTATCGCAACTCGACTAAGACATGCTCGCTGAAGCACACGTCGTCCGCTTTGCGCTTCGACCCGCTTTGGGTGACTGGGATCCGGCCAGGATTTAAGATACCGCCAGACTCGATTAAGCCCTTCACAATGGACTATGATCCATTTGTTACCGCGGGCGTGGCGGTCTTAATCGGGCGCGAGCTGGACTCGAGTTCGAAGCGATCATTAGATGAATGCATTGATTCCTGCCATCGAGAGCAGGAGTGTCGAGGGGTCACATTCACTGCAGAAAAGTCGTTGTGCAAGCGCTTTCGAAGTGTCGACAAGATAAGCACAAGCGATGCCGATCGGCCCCGCGACAACGATGGGAATCTCGAGTCAACCGAGACGGCGATTAAGCTACAAAAGTAGTTTGCTGGGCTTAAAGCCGACAGGATAGTAGGGCGGCCCGAATTGACTTGCGGTAGCCTCCGCCACGCCACACGGTCTGCCCCTCTGGACCGTACGAGAAGGGCCGCGGAGCTGGAAAACGCGCTAAATGCGTTCGTATGCGGTCTTGCCCGAGCTGGTCTGCCGCACTGACAAGCCTCGGCAGCTCTACAATCTCAGGATGTGTGCCAATTGACGGTGCAACCTGATGTCGATAGGCTCGTCCCAAAGCTTCACGGGGGGCCATGAAGTCATGAAGTGGGCAGGGTGCCTGCCTCATCGGCCTAGCGGGATGTACAGCGTTTCCAAGTTCGCCGGAACGGGGAAAGGTGGAGATACGCAACATCGTCGATTTGATCGAGTGTGAACTGGCGGCCGTCGCCACCAGCAACGATGCGGATCTTGTCGTTCGTAAGATCAAAGACTGGACTGCAGCCACGCATCTCGACTTGACGCTGGTGCGCTCATTCCTGCCGATGGAAGTGCCAAGGTCGGCGCGCCCGCAGGCTTGGCTGTTCTGTCAGCCACGCCGAAAGCCGGATTCTCTGACGCGGATACAAGAACCAATCACATCAAGTTCGCCAACTCGTTCCAGAAGGCGATCGAACGGTATCCCGACAACTGCAGGGGCGTTGATCCGTCCGAGACCGGCATGGGCCTGGCTTACTGGCTGGTTGCCAGCATCAAAGGCTATCGACAAGGACGACCTCGTCGGAGTGAGCATCACCAGCGCATCAACACGACACGTTTCTCGGTGATGGTCAAAGAAGAGGTACGTGGGGACAGTCGCTCAATTCGGCGGCTATCCTGGTACGGGGGCAATTGACCCAAACTCCTATGTGGCCAAGACAAGTTTCTATAGTGTGGAGCTGAAGACAGAAGGCCGTGCCAACTATGCCGCCATTTGTTGCTCTAACGTATTGCGAAAAAATTGAGGATAACCCGGTGGTCTCCCGAGCAGAGTATATATGCCACATTAGCTGACGAACCTAGCTGCTGATCTAAGAGATATCGCTTACGGGGGAGAGCTCGTGGAGGTTGTGCCGACTGTCCGATTCGCCTAGCATCGTCGGAGACAGCGAGTTGGGGGAGTCGAGTGCAGCTGGACCGAATTGAAATCGAGAACTTCAAAGGCCTCCGTGAAGTCGTCTTTGAAGCGACCCGGTTTTCGTGCATCGTTGAAGAAAATAACGCGGGGAAATCCTCGGTACTTCAGGCCATCGTGTATGCCTTGAAGCAAGACAAAATTCCAATTTCGCAGTTTTACGACCCGCTTCGTCCGGTCGTCTTTCGGCTTTGCTTTTCAGAGCTGACGGATGAGCATCTGAGGCGACTGGTCGAGGAGCACAGAGAGAAGCTGCAGCCCCTCGTGAAGGACTGCAAGCTTACGCTGATTGTTCGCGGCAAACCTGACGAAAAGCCAGAGCTCAAGATTTTCAGATTGGCGCCTAACAAGCCCTCGTATCGCGAAGAAGCCATCAACGAGGTCTTCAAGGGATTGGCCTGATCTGGTATCTCGGGAAGTACTGGCCCGAGCCGCCGCGACCGTAAGTGCCTCGCGGGTCGCATTGGCGTGAGCGAGCAAGCGATCGGAACCATGCCCGCGCACCAAAGCGTCGGTCCGCAGCCTCGATCGCGATCGGCGATACGGGAGGAGCTGATCTGAGGGGGTATCGGTCGGCGACAGAGATGACGTCGAGATACAAACGGCGAGGTGACTGAGTGTGTTCTGGGTTAGCGTGTGGCGAGCGGTGATGTCTGGCGCCCTCGACGCTGGCGAACATGGCAATATTCCTCATCCAGGCAGTGCCGTCCGGCTTCAGAACCGGGGCTGACAGGTGTGCTGCAAGACGCGGCCTGGCTTGTCGCTGCAGCAAGACTCACCGTAAGTAATAAAAGCAAAGTTCATTTCCAATATCTGGGTCCAAAGCTGCGAAATTCTACGCGCGAGCTACCAACGAGTGATTATGCGATCGTTGTCGATGGTTGCGTGAAGACGGAGTTCGAGACGAAGGATGGCGTCGAAAGCGGCGCGCGGGATCTGAAGCGGCGATTTTCCATGCTGCAGGTCAGAGTCTACGACGCGCAGGCTCGCGCGGCCCACGAGATCAGTACCTTTTAAAGATCGCTACGCGCACTGATCTTAACGATCGTCCGTGATCGCGGTCATGCGCGCCAGTTTGCGCTTTCGTTCCGAGCGCTTGGCGGCTATATCGCTGCGCCGGGAGAGCATGACGATGGTTCGAGAGCTAAAGGGTGGAGCGCGGGCGAACGCACAGCGCTCGCGCGACAATCAAAACGGTTCCAAGGACTTTCAGGCTCGCATTGCCGCACTGAGATCCCTACCGCGCGAGAAGCTTGCGGACGCGGTGTTCATCCTCTGGGTGGAAACGCAGCGCGAAGGTGAGTCGATCCGTCGCGCGGTCAAGAAACGCCTTGAAGGCGACGCGGGTCCTGGGCCGGTACCGAATGCTGATTTGGCCGCCTATCTTGCGGACGAGACGGTGTCGTCACTGCGTCATCACGAGGTGGCTGTTGCCAGTCTCGCCGACGTCTTGATGCAACGCTACCGTGACGTTCGCTTCACGGTCGACCGAACCGAGGCCGTTACGCTGCTTGCCGCGACGATCCGCGAACAGCGGCTCGAGGGCATCCTGGAAGGCTTCAGGCTCGCTGGTTTGCTCAGCGAGCCTTCCAAGGATCGGCACGCTGGGATCACCTCGTAGGGCCAAAGGCGAGGCGCGGATTTGTTGGCGCGCCGGCAGGGAGTTGGCGAAGTTACCGGGTAAATTCCCCGAGGACAACTGATAAGGTATACGCAAAAGCTTATCAGTGTGTGTGGCGGGTTAGATTCTCTTCATCTTGCTCCAGCGCAGCCCAAAGATCTCCAGCAAAATTCGCAAGTAATCAAGAAGCATGGACTGTTAGGCCATGCTGGTCAGCCAATTCGCGGTCCCCTCCCACGCCCCGTCCTCATGGCGGGTTTATGGGGGAGGTCGCCCACGCCAGGGCCTTTGCGAATTTGACCCTTGTGAACTAGTCGAGAGTATAGGACGGAAATACAGCGATTAATCACCTAATTCCTTCGTCTGCTCCACGAATCGACTAGCTTAGCGGGCGAGGATTCGGGGGAGCGCGATGAGAACGATTGCTCTGCTCTTTGCTTTCACGGCAGTTCTGCCTGCGGCTCGCGCGGAGGCTCCTGTCAAAATGATATTTCCTGAGGAAGCCGTTAACCACTATGGGAAGTTGGTCACCGTGAAGGGCATTGTCTCGGCGGACACGACATCGGGGCGAGGGAACAGGTTTCTTAATATGGGAGGAGCCTATCCAAACCAAGCTTTCACCGGCTGGATACCTTCCAAAAACGCGAGCGCCTTTTCTGGCGTGCCTAATGTTGCAGGTAAGACGTGCGCAATCACGGGTGAGGTGCAATCCTATAAGGGGAAGCCCGAGATCGTCCTAAATTCGCCATCGCAGGTAATGTGCGAATGATGGGGATGGAGATCGCGGGACTCTTCGTGTGAGGGGGAGCCGCGCAGCATTCTGCGGTACCTAGACCTCCTGGCGAGCCAGCGGTTCACAATTCCTCGTCCAGGAAAGCAGGACGCGTACCCTGCGGTAAGGAATCTGTTTGCCAAGGAATAAACCACGGGTTTTACCGGGTGCGTTTAACACTTGACGTACCGCACAAGTACTGCAATTTGCTATTGTTTTTTCTTTGATGCGTTTGGGTGAGCGAAATGCGCAGAAGTCGCCGCGCCTTCGGTTTTTGTCTTATTTCCTGTCTTGGGTATGCGGCTGCAATTGCGTCGTGTCACGCCCAAGGGGCTCGAGACATGATCAATGTTTTCGGTGCGATCATGCAGTCTGCGATTGTCGAGGCTACACAAGCAGAATGGCGTAAGATTGGGTTGGCGAGCCAGGCGTGCGTGGATGGTACTCTTCGACAGCGAGGCCTCAACCTTCAGACCCTCGTTGGCAACGGTATAACGCCATCGGATAGCCGGATCGCGAACATTGTCGCGAATTGCCGATCTCAGGCAGACACGCAACAATTTGCGAACGTCGGACTTCAACCGTCCAACAATGCTGCTCCGGCTGAGGCGCCTCGATCCATGCAGCCATCCAAATACCGCGTCGACAAAATCGCGCTCGGCAGCATCATCGATTTCGGGTCGGCCAACTACCGAGAGTATCAGTGCAAACCAAGTGAGCAATTTTCGGGATTTACGTGGTGCCAGAAGCAACGAAATGAACGAGCGCCACGAGGGGATTACCTGTCGTCCTCCAGTCTCTTGCATAGCCAAGATGGGCGCCTTTCATATCTAAATCGATATCTTGAGCCGGCCTTCTTCGATCCTGGCGAGGTCAGTGGGGACATTGAGCGACTAACACGCGCGTTCGGCGAGCAACCACGAACCATCGAGATGCCGCGAAACATTCCTAATGTAACGGGCGTCATTGCGTATTGGGGCGCAGCCTCGCTTGAACCGTTGGATGCGAGCGCTATCGCTGCGTTGGCAGGCGGCCGCAGCCCGGGTGGAATTCTGATAGACTTCGTCGGCGACTTCCAGCAATCAATCCGTCAGAAGCTGCCGATCTATCGCGTGTCCGGCGGCGCGGGCTTCGTCTGGGCCGAAAGCCACGATTCCGATGGGCGCGGCCGGCTGCGATTTTTTGCGATAGACGCGTCAAGCCTTTCGAATCGCCCAACTTCAGAGGCCACGCAGGAGGCATTAGCAGCGACGCCAACCGATCCGTGGAAGGATTGTCAGTCTTCAAGACCTGAAATGCGGCTTACAGGCTGTACGAAGGTTATTGAGGCGAAAGGCCTTGACCGCGTTCGACTAGCCGATGCGTTCGACGGCCGCTGTTCCGCCTACAATCAGACCCAGCAGTATCAGTCTGCGTTAGCGGACTGCAAAGCCGCGATTGATTCGAATCCGAAGTATTCGCACGCGTATGCGAACCTCGGGGCCAGCTATCTAGGCCTCAATGATACGGCGAATGCGCTGACATCGCTGAACAAGGCCATTGCCCTCAAGAGTAACTTTGTGTGGTCTCGTCTTAGCCGTGCCAAAGCTCGCGCTGCCGCGGGCTCGACCCAAGAGGCGCTCCAAGACTACCAATACGCCCTGCTAATAGATCCCTCTAACCAAGCCGCTAAAGACGGCCTGCTGAGCTTAATGGCGCCGGATACCGCGGCACAGACGCCCGAACTGTGCCTCTCGGCACCAATAGACGGCAACTCGGGCGCCACAGGGTCTGAGGTCTCGCCACTTCGAAAGTTCGACGCGACCATCAGAGAAATATCGTCAGTCGTCCAAAATTATCGAGAGCAATTGACCCGCTTGCAAGCCAAGGTCGATCAGTTATCGCGGGACAAGGGCGCCGGCGAACGAAAGCAGCAAGCTCTCGCAGGTTCGGCAGAAGATCGCAAGAAGTTGCTCAATGATGTCCAGCGAACGACGGAGGCCGCAGCAGAGAGCCAATCGAAATTCGATGATCTTGCGCAGCGGTTTTCCGAACAGGAAGACAAGTTGAATCGGCTCGAGGCAACCGGGGGCAATAAGCCTTTATTGAAGGAAATTCAGCAATCGATCGCAAAGTTGCGCGCGGCTCGCGCAGATGCCGAGCGAGAGCTCCACCGGAAAATCAGCGATCGCGATGAAGCGATTTTGAACGCTCAACGACGAGCCGCGGAGATGGCGGCACCATTGGCCGACATCAGGAAGATCGACGTCGCCAAGGATGCTGCTGAAAGCTGTGTAAGACAAATCGCAGCCGGTATTGACGCCCTCGATCAGAAGGCCGACGACCTTCGGCAGAAGGAGCTGGCTCAGGCCGCTGCAGCATTGCGGCTGAACGGGGAGCATCTCATTACCGATCTAACTGAATTCGCGCAGAAAAATTCGAGCCTTGTTCCGCTGGAGATCGGTCCGCTTGTTGCCACGTTGAAAGGGGCATTGTCCGGTCAGGACAACGACAAAATATCGAGTGCGTTTGACAATCTCCAAAAGCGGCTCGATGAAGTTCCGGAATTCAAGCGGTACCGCACGTCCAGGGAGGAAGCCAGACAGCAGGCCGCCAAGTCCGAGCTGGACCAACTTCAAGACACCGCTCGGACGGTATCGGAGTTTATCGCGAGCTACGTGCGAGCGAATATAACGTCAGATGCTGCGCAGGATCTGCTTAAAGTCCGTTCGCGCATGCTTGATGTGCTCGCTGAACCTGACGCTGCGTCGTTGAAGGCCGCCATTGCGGAAGCCGAGAAGAATCTCGAGCGGCTGCACGTCGAAGTAGCATATCGCGACTATCGCGGAAAACATCCAATACAAAGTCGCAAGGAGTTGCCTACCGCGACGGATCGCAATCGCTATCTCGTGCTGGGCCCGCTCGACGAAACGCTTGTCCTGGTCAATGAGAGTGGACGCGCAGGGGTGGTTCGCAACCTGCGAGGTGACCTTGTGTTTGACAACGGTAAAGCCACAATGTGCTTTGCACACGACGACAATCTCGATGCTTTTGCAACTTTAGAGCTGAAGAAGAAGATTGCTGACCGGGGTGCGCGAACGCTTAACGTGCTCGCCGAAGTTTGCCAGCCGGCCGATCTCGACAAGTATGATCTTATTGGGGTCAACCGAGGCCTCCTCGCTACGGCCTCTCCCGACATCGCTGCGTCGATCCTCGCTGCATCCGATAGGGGCGACTTTACCTTGCTTGCGAGTATTAGCGAACGAGAGCTTCAAGTCGCTCGAAACGGCGATAGCATTAGAAGCTTGCAGTTCGAGAATGACCTGTTGAACAAGGCTATTGATGGCTTCGGCGTCGTCGTCGTGAAGAACAGCAACTCTGTGATCTGCCAAACAGTTGCAAATCAGCAAAAGGCTCATGAATCATTGCTGGTACGCAACGCGGACCGCTTTCAATTGGAGTTTGGTGCGCCCGCGTCGACCATTTCGACCTCGATCGACAGTGCATTTGTGGCCGCGAAGAGAGGTCAGTGCGGTGCGATCTATGGAGCAGCTAAAGACCTACGAGAGCTAATCACGAGTTTGCAACGAGACAAGCTCAGCTATCATGTCTTACCGATTTGGATTTCAGCCGGAGACGTTGACGCCGAGCAGACTAAGATTGCGGATCGCGTGGCCAGCGAGATGCGCGCGCAGGCGGCGCTAGAACAAAAGAAGCGCGATGATCAGGTGCGCCGCGAGGCCGAAAGAAAACAAACTGACGCTGAGAAGGCTGAGCGTGAGGCGCAGCTGAGGCAACAAAATGGATCTCGCGCTCGCGGCATGGCCGACTCAATCCTCTCAAGGATAAAGACGTTTTCATCCGGAACCGGTGATGGAATGCGGCTCGCCCAAGAGTGGCCTACCCTGGCAAGGTGGCTTGGTGATCAGAGACGGCAAGAGTGGGAGCTTGAATCCGTGAGTGGGGATCTCTTGGACTTTGGCGTCGTTGAATGGAAGAATCGAGTGCTGGAGGCAGGATTTGTCGCTGTGCGCTTCAAGATGAAGCAGCGCGCGCTGGGGGAGTATCAGGAGAAGTGCTTTTCCGTCGGCTATACCGCCGACCGTGAGTTTGATGTTGAGCGCGATCCGATCGCGGTCCCCTGCGAGGACGAGAGCTCTGTGAACAGGTATAAGGTTGCACACAGTTTCTCGAGCAAATGGTTTGCGCACTAAGACGGCAGACAGCTGATGAGCAACTGATAGCGGAGTCAGTTTAGTCCGTACTTGCGGCCAATCGAACGTCGAGCTTTGGGTAAGCGGCAAGGAACTGTGCAAGCCGTGGTGCCAGCCATTGCGCGGCAAAGCTCGGCGCGGAATGGACACGCACCAATTGCGGGCCGCGCGGCGACCTCCTCAAGGCCGCAACGAAGCTGATCGAACACCGCACCGGTGTGACGCATCAAATTCTCGCCCGCCGGCGTGAGCCACCGATCGCGCGCTGCGCTCGAACAGGACTGTCCGAAGCGTGCCCTCCAGCTTGCGGATGGCGTGACTGACGGCGCTCGGCGTCAGGTGAAGCTCATTCGCGCCGTTCCCTTGATCCAGCTCAAGCGATCCCCCCCTTTGCGGCAGTCCGTATCCCGACCACCGCTGATCTCGATCACACGGCACTGATAGACTCGAGGCGGATCGACGCCGCCGCTGCAGCCCGGCGTTGGCCAGAGGAGCTTTCTGCGGAAGGCCACGACCAGGATGTGCATCTGGGGCTGATCGAGGACCAGACCGTCGTCATCGGCCTTGCAGCCAGCTCAGTCGACGGGGGTTTCAATGGGGCGCAGGAAGCAGCCTCTTTACTCCGAGGATGCTTCCCGGATTTCGGGGCTTGAGGAGGCCCTCATCAAGGGCAATGCCGCCAAACGTACCGTCAAGAACACCGTAGGTTTTCTTCGCAGCTTTGGCGCTGGCTCTTCGCAAATAAAAAAGGGGCGATGGCTGTTCGGCTCGACGAGGAGTCGCTGAGCGATGATGCGCGCAAGTTCAGCGGGAGGGGTAGCGCTCATCTGCACCGTCCACACCTCGCCAAGCTCGCAAGAGTCGCTGGACCAAGCTATCCTCCATTAACAAGCCCGATACCAGAGTTATCTGGACGGGATCCTATCGTGGGTGATGGATGAGCCGAACGTCATTGGGCCCTCCCGGTCCCAAGAGGGCGGTGTAGCGCTCGCCGCGAATGTCGTACTGTTTTACCGGCTGCGCCGCGTCCGGCAAGAGGCCCCAGCGGCCGAGCTTCGAGAGCATCGTGTCCGGGGCGGGTTGGGTGCCGTGCGAAAAGCCCTCGGGAACGGCCCATGATGCAGCATAAATCTCGCGGACCGCGGGGGACGTCGTCTCAGCCCTGGAGGACGCCGGAGCGGCTGTTTCCGTCGACCGTCCAAGCCGCGCTTGCGAGGCCCGATTGGCCGGCTGCGCACTGGGCTGCGGAACGTCTTCCGGTCGAAAGCCGGGACGAATGGCAGCGCCTGGCGGATTGAGTGGGGTGCTTCGCCTCATCGCCGCCGCGGGCACGAACAGCGCGGTGTAGCGGTCAGTGTGAACCACGAAACTGTTGGGTCGGCTGTCCTGGCTCGGCGGGATGCTGCTACCGTCAAGCGCAGCCGACGCGTGCTGGTCGCCCTGCCGGAAGTTGAAGGGACGAACGACCGCTCCTAAATCCAGGGTCTGCTGATGGCGCGCGGTTGGCTCGAGAGACGATGATGGGCCGGCGTCTTCCACCATCGCCCACAGCTGATCCTGATCGTAACCTTCCTCAGGAAGGACCAATGCCGAACCGACCGCTGGCCCGTAAGGCGACGGTGCGCCGGCGCTTTCCATAAGCACACGAGCCATTGAATTGCCCGGCTCGCTCAGCTGGCGCTCAATAGCATCCAGTTCCGCATGGCTTAGCGTCCTCTGCCTCTTCGCAGGACTCAACTGCCCGCTGTAATCCTCACCCATGAGGGCCGCGTGACTTGAAAGGGGGGTGCTCCCGGTGAGCTCGTTCGGAGCCGGCTGGTAGCCGTCGCTCCAGTTGAAGTGACGAACGGCTTGTCCGCGATCCGGTGCCTGGTGATCGCGCGCGGTTGGCTTGAGAGACGATGCTAGGATGGGTTCGCCCATCATCCCTCGCAGCGGATCCTGATCGTGACCTTCCGCAGTCAGCTCCTTAGGCCAACTCAAAGCTTCCCAGGGCGCGCTGTGCTGCGCAGCGGCGTCCCCGACGCGTCTGGTGACTGCGTCTTGGGGATGAGGACCGCCGGCACTATGGTGCCCAAGTTCCAACGCCTGGATGAGCCCACGGTCTTCGTCAGACAGATGAGGATTGTAGCGATCTGGAGAAACAGGAGTCTCTGCGACGGCAGGGGTATCAAGCTGCGGCACTGCATCCAAGTACGGCTCAAACTCCGCTTGCTGCTGTTGCGGTTGTGGCACCGCGGCGTTGTAAGCAGAGTCTCGGTCGAATGGGTTGATGCTGTTAAATGGGTCCATGTCCCGTCCCGGTTTGAGCTGGTTCGCAATCCTGAGCCGATCGTGTCGCTCTCTGGTTCTCGCTCTATTAGGATCAGCTGTCGACAAGCTGACGCACTTAGAGACTTAAGTGAGCCATTGGCCAGCCCGACCGCCACACTCACTCGAGGAACGCGCCAAGGATGCCGGGATTGCTATTTTTCGGAAACACTGGCTGGGTGAGTCGGAGCCGGCACGAGTAGCATCATGGGACCTACAAAATCGTCCAAAAATAAAGTGTGTACTGAGCTGGGAAGTGTTCTGGACGATGCCGTCCCGATGGTGCCCGAACTGAGGCGGACCTCTTCGTTGAAGGCATGCCTTGCCGAGAAGGTCTTGACTCTGGCCGCAGAGGGTGAATCGGATCCAGCTATCTTGGCACGTGTCGCGGTACGGACAGTGCAGGAATCCTTGCAGCTGACCGATGTGAAGGAGGACCGACGTGCGACATGTTGCGTGTCGCTAGGAGGGGACTTGAATTATTGCACTCGCAAGGCGTCATCCCTCGAAAACCTTGATCCCGGTGATGGTTGGTTCGTCGCGCCGCGAAGGACCCGCACCCGGACCACCTTATAGGTGGAGAGCAGATATTCGCATAGAAAGACGGATGCTGCCTCGCGCAGAAGCTCCTCCTCCTTTGCCGTGGCCACCAACCGGTGGACTGCGCCCGAGAACGCGGGCCTTTGGGGTGCATAGTTTCGTCGGCTTTCTGAAAGTGCTGGATCTCCTACATTGCTATGAGCAAGAGCGAATTTTGAGCCGGGCAAGTGAAGCAATTGGAACGACCGTTTGCCGCTCCGCTAGCAGCCCAGTACGAGGCGGCGGATCGCCCTCTAGCGTGCAAACAAACAGTTTGATATCGAAATCAAAATCATGCGTCTTGTCCGGCCGATATTTGCGCTGCGGCTGAACTCATTAGATGTTGCGGGCTGCCTGGGCCGCAGGCGCCGCGGCCTGCCACGACGGCGGCGCGACTGGAGAGCAGACAGCTCCTTCTCGCTCACACGGCTCTTAAATGGTGTTGCAGGCCACCGAGCCGTCCGCTTGCTTAGGCTAGGCCGGCGCCCGCCGGTTACGCTCGCTCCTGCTGGAACTAGCTCGCGGACACAAAGCGCGCAGATGCTCGGCAGATTCGATGTGCCGATTGTGCGCAGAATTCTTCGCTTCCTTTACCTTCTCTGCAGCGATACTTTGCTAAGTGTGGCTTCGTTCCGAGGCTCTGCGCGACTTCCAGCCGCGCAAAGGGTGTGGGGCAGCACGGCTGCGAGCCCACGCCAGCGGCTGTTCAACTATTTCGCAGTGGAGCTACACAGCCGCAACGTTATCCCATAACCCATCAGGCGCGCCGAAGACGCGGAATTACCTGGCGTACGCAGGTTCGTGGGACGCTCTCCCGCAGCGTCGGTAGCCGAGCGGGAAGCCCCCCGAAAAGTTGGCGGTCGGTCGCATTCCTTTCCTCACTTGTCAGCTTCTCGAAAGCCGCACCTGCCAAGATCAAACTGAACGTCCCATGCGCGAGGGGAATAGATGAACATCGATCCATCGAAC
>Ga0209389_1000263_pt1 | contig 33281 bp, 33 predicted proteins | sample CowpearedBW_FD_187526 | JGI IMG/M metagenome (GOLD analysis project Ga0209389, IMG submission 187526) | Root nodule microbial communities of legume samples collected from California, USA - Cow pea red BW (SPAdes) (version 2) | ecosystem: Host-associated > Plants > Roots > Nodule | place: USA... | reverse complement strand
TCGCCGGGACGCACCGCGCGTCCCGTTCGCGAATCGTTGTGAGGCATTTTCGCAGCGGCACGGCCGGCGAGGGGGCACCGGTCAGTACCCCGGCTAACCAGAAATCCTTCGGATTTCTTCTAACGGACCAGGCCACAAGCCGCGTTGGAGGCGACCGCCAACGGCGGGCCTTCGGTCCTGCTTGCCTTCACAAGCCGCACACGCACTTCGCCGGGCCCAAAGCTCACGGGTCCCAGTTCGAGCTTCAGGGAGCGGCGGCATGAGCGATCTTACCGAAGTGGAAGTGTTGTGGCTCGAGAAGCGTATTGAAAACCGCATTCGGTTCGGTCGTATTGTCAACGAACGCAAGCTTGATCGCCACCGGCGTGTCCTGTCATTCGCGCCAGGCAACATCTTTGCCTTCGTCCGTTGGACCTCGAACGACTTTGGGACGATCATTTCGCGCATCGACATCTTGCGCGCGGTCGCACCGGGACAGCGCTGCTCGACCGTGCCGTATGTGAAGCCCGGCGGAGAGATTTTACTGCGGCTCTCCGGTTGGCCGAAGGTCGAACGGGTACTGCAGATGATCGACGCCGTCGAAGCGCTTGGCGTCGATCCTGCGGATGTCGCTCCCGATCATTGGCATCACGTTCACAACCGTCTGTCCGTTAACGAAAACCCGCGCCCCTACACGAGAGCCCGCCACCAGGCATGGCTTCATCGTCAGAGGGTCATGCGATGACACCGCGGCTCAGGATGTTGTCCACGATGCTCGGCGGTGCCGTCGCACTTATCGCGCCAATCGTTCTGGAGGTTACGCCGGTCTACATCTGGAATGCGTCCGAGAGCGTACCGATCGGGCTCTACCGTGTGCAGCCGGCGGACAAACTATTCGTTACGGAACTCCTCGCGGTGCAGCCACCGGAGCCGCTCGCGATCTTCCTCGACCTGAACGGCTATCTGCCAGCCGGATTGCCGATGCTCAAACGCGTGCTGGCGCTTCACGGGCAGACCGTTTGCCGAAGTGGGCTCACCATTTCGGTTGACGCCATCGAAATGGGCGAAGCCCGAGATCGCGACGGCCGTGGTCGCCCCCTCCCGAACTGGCAGGGCTGCCGCGTCGTCGGAGACGGCGAACTCTTTGTCATGAACTGGCAGTCCACCAGCTCGCTGGATGGCCGCTATTTCGGGCTCCTGCCGGCATCGGCTGTCATTGGCCGAGCGCGGCCGGTGTGGACCTGGGAGGATTGATGGTGCCCGTATTGAGTTTCCGAGCAGCCATTCCTCCGTTCGGCCGAGTGCTGCACCATTCCTCCGTCCCGACCAACGCTTGCGCGGCCGTTGCGCGCAGCAGCGGTCCAGGGCGGCCGAATGGCCAGCGCGAAGCGGCTTTACCCTGGATGGGCGGGAGCACGGCGGCACGCATGCGTTTGTTCGGGGGGAGCCTGCGCGCTGTCGTATTGTTGTTCATTGCGCTGACCGTGAGTAACGCCGCCGCTGTCGCCGAGACGCGACCCGCGGAGCCTTCAGCGAGTCATCGAGCTGCCGATCCGTTTGCGGAGTTTGTCGAGCGAGCCTCGCGTCGCTTCGGCGTGCCGGTGCGCTGGATACGCGCAGTCCTGGACGTCGAAAGCGCCCAAGACGTGCGTGCCAGGTCACCGAAAGGTGCCATGGGGCTGATGCAGATAATGCCAAAGACATGGGCAGCGCTACGTCTGCGGTACGACCTTGGCGACGATGCCTACGATCCCCATGACAATATTCTTGCTGGGACAGCGTACCTTCGCGAGCTGCACGACCGGTACGGTTCACTGGGCTTCCTCGCGGCCTACAACGCAGGACCTACTCGCTACGAACAGCATCTCGCCGGCCGTCCATTGCCCGCTGAAACCCAGATCTATCTGCAGAAGCTAGTGCCGATCATCGGTGGCGCCATTGTAGGTTCCGGTGCAGTTGCAAGTCTGCGGCCATCGGGGGGAGCGCTCTTCGTTGCGCGGTCTGAAAGTTCAAGGACCGCGGCCCGGCTGCAGCTTGGGCGCCCAACGAACCGAGCTCCAACGGCCACCTCCGTCCACGACATTTCGGCCATTGCGCCACAGACAACAGGATTGTTCGTCCTGACGCGGGAGGCTCGCGATGAGCGAATGCGCAAGCTCGCATGCATTAGCGCGGCCTGGAGAAGACTGGGCGGAAAGGCGCGCGCAGTGGGGAGGCATGGCAGTATGCGTCCGGGGGCTGCACATGACGTCGGGCCTTGACGTGCCTAACGGCCTCCGGCGGCAATGCACCGACTCAGATAACCCCTACTCCGTGCTGGACTTGGCTATGGCAGCTTCCGCCTTCGCGATCACTGCTTCGGCACGCTCAATCGCAGCACGGAATTCCTTGCTCTTCCAAGTATCAACCAAATGGCCGTCGTCAAACGACTCGTCTGTGGCGTCTTGTGCGCGTAAGACCAACTCACGAAGCGCCGCAATCGCCTCGGAGAGCAGCTTGGCATCCGCCCCGTCTCGGGAAGACTGCGTCACCTCTATAACCCCATCACATCGCAATTTTGGAACGTCATGTAATATCGTTACAAAGGACGACAATTGCAATTACCCGCGGTCTCGTCGTTTAGCGCGAGTCTGGCCTTGCTCAGACGTTGGCGGCGGGTCCCGCGGAGCTCCAGTTCCACGTCAGAAGTTCGCCGAGGCGGTTGATGGGATGTCCGTCGCCCATACGCTGCAGCACGTCGCGCAGGTATGGGTAAGGCTCAACGTCGTTGAACTTGCACGTCTCGATCAGCAAACAGAGGATTGCCCATCGTTCTCCGCCGCCGTCGCTACCGCCAAAGAGATGGTTCTTGCGGCCGAGCGCCACAGGTCGGATCGCCCGCTCGACAGGATTCGTGTCGAGCTCGATGCGGCCGTCATGGAGGAAGCGGGTCAATCCATCCCAGCGCGACAGCGCATACCGGATCGCTTCGGCGAGACTGCCGCGGCCGGGCAGCTGCGGGAGCTGCACCTCGAGCCAAAGGCGAAGGCTGTCAACGATCGGCTTGGCGAGTGCGCGCCGCGTGGCCATCATCGGGCGCTCTCCCGCTCAATAACGCGGCGACGGACTGCATCCGGATCGCTGCCGATCGGTGCGAAGACGCGACGCCCATCGTCCAATTCGATAACCGTCATGCCGTCGGGCGGCTCCAACAGATCGTTCAGGACGAGCGTTTCGGATTGCGCTCCGGCGACCTTCACAGCCGCCAACTTCGTCCGCACTCTTGTTGAACCCGAACTGGACCCGCCAGCGGAACAACATGCTGCTGACGATGCCGTGGCGCCGGCAAATCTCGGCGGCGGTGGCGCCAGGGAGCTGGGACTCGCGCACGATCGTGAGCTTTCCTCGTCACTGAAGCGACGGCGGTTGGCGCGTCCATCGCTCGGCGGATCCCCGATTGGCGCATCTGTCAAGTGCGTTCCGGTGACGGACTGCTTAGCAGCGCTGCTAGCACTAGTGCTTATTGGTGGGCGGGCACTCGGATGAAGATGCGCCCGCCAGTCGATTTCCACCTCATTCGAGTCGATCAGATCGCGCCACCGCCTCAGGCTGTGCTGCGATATGCCGTGAGCCCGGGGCATAAGCCTGCATGCTCAGACCGCACCATCCCATCGCTTCAACATGCATCGCTCGGAACGCTTGGACGGCTCTGCAGCGCTGGTCCTTGGACACCGGACTCCGCTTCTTGCGGAGCCGCTCCCGACGTTCCTCGCGACGCAATTCCGCACGTATTTTCAGCGTTTCAGCATCGATCAGATGCCGCAGCCAACGATCGAATGTGCCGCCATTTAGACGATGCTGACGACAATATTTGCGCTTGCTGAGACCGCTTCGCCGCCATGCTTCAACGTGTACCGACCAAAAAGAACGACGCGCTTTGTTCTTGAAATATTCCGTACCCACCGGAGATCCTCCAATGCAGCAAGGAACCCGATATGGAACGACAGCGCGCTCTCGGAAAGTCGTGCAGGATTCGGACGCTTACGGCACGACAGCACGACGGCGAGATAAAAGGGGCTCGCCGGTCGAACCGCAAGCCATTGACATGGCTTGGGTTCGGGCGTGCCGGTCGGTCGGGGCGCGTGCCGCGCCGCGCATTTTGACGAACACAATCAAAGGCGTTTTCGGCACCGTGAGCGCTTTTGATCTCTGGGGGGCTCTGCCATGACGGCAGGCGACAGCGACCTGCGTATTCGGCCTGGGCGCATCCGCAGTACTCGCGCGCCGAAACCGAAGAGCTTCATCAGCCAGGTGCTGCGCGCGGCGAAGAAAGCCGGACACACCTCGGGGCAGGCCGGGACCGACAGGCGTTCGGCGCCCTACGGGCGCTCGACGTTTGGCCGTGGGCGTCTCGCCTTCAGCCGCGCCAGATTGTTCAGCCCGACGCGGCGCGTCGTGGTAAAGGCGCGCGTGGTTCGCCACAAAGGGCGAGCCTTCCGTTCAGCACCACTGACCGCCCACCTTTCATATCTGAAGCGCGACGGCGTGACCCGGAGCGGTGAGCGGGCCGAGATGTTCGTTGCTGGCAGCGACCGTGCCGATAGCGCGGCTTTCGCGGAACGGTGCACGGACGACCGACATCATTTCAGGTTCATCATCTCGCCGGAGGACGCTGGCGAGATGACCGACCTCAAGGCCTTTACCCGCGACCTCGCCAAGCAGATGGAGGCTGATCTCGGCACGCGCCTCGATTGGGTGGCTGTCGATCATTGGAATACCGACAATCCTCACATCCATCTTCTCGTTCGGGGAGTAGATGAGGAGGGGGCGGATCTCGTGATCTCCCGCGACTACATCAGCCAGGGCCTGCGCTCACGCGCCGAAGAACTGGTCGCCATCGAACTGGGTCCTACACCGGAGCACGAGATCCGCAATTCTCTGGAGAGAGAGGTCACGGCGGAACGATGGACGCGGCTCGACCGGGAGATTCGGCTGGCGGCCGATGAGACTGGCAGCATCGATCTTCGCCCAGAGAATTCCGGAAGCTCTGATCCCGAGATCCGGCGCCTGATGGTCGGTCGCCTCCAACACCTGGAGAAGATGGGCCTTGCCTCATCCGCCGCGCCAGGGGAATGGATGGTAGGGCTCGAGGCCGAGCGCAGCTTGCGCGACCTCGGCATGCGCGGCGACGTCATCAAGACCATGCACCGCGCCTTCACCGAGCGTGGGGAAGCGCGTGGCGTTGCCGACTTCGTTATCGAGGGTGGACAGCCGTCGGCCCAGATTATCGGACGATTGGTCGACCGTGGACTCCATGACGAATTGACTGGCGAGGCGTACGCCCTGATCGACGGAACAGACGGGCGTGCGCACCATGTGCGCTTCCGTGGGCTCGAGGCTTTCGAACAGGCGCCACCGATCGGTGGGATCGTCGAAGTCCGACGCTTCGGTCAAGCGGGCGATCCGCGGCCGACCTTGGTGTTGGCGACCCGTTCCGATCTCGATCTTGCCGATCAGGTCACTGCTAAAGGAGCAACCTGGCTCGATCACCGGCTGGTCGAACGCGACTCCATGCCGCTCGCCCTGGGCGGATTCGGCCGCGAAACCCGCGCCGCCATGGAAGCCCGTACCGAACATCTGATCGAGAAGGGCCTGGCACGGCGGCAGGGCCAGCGCATCATCTTGCAGCGCGATCTCCTGAACACGTTGCGCCGAAGCGAACTGGATGAGGTGGCCGCAAAGGTCTCGGCCGACACTCGCCTTTCTTACCTGAAGTCCGACTCCGGGGAGCATGTGGCGGGCACGTATCGCCAGCGGCTGACGCTCACCTCGGGACGCTTCGCCATGATCGATAACGGGCTCGGCTTCCAGCTCGTGCCCTGGTCGCGCGAACTCGAAAAGAGGTTGGGCCAACACGTCACCGGCGTCGTGAAGGACGGCGGTGGCATCGAATGGGGCTTTGGTCGGAAGCGCGACCTTGGCCTCTAGCAATCTCTCCAATTCAGTTGCGGAAGGGCGTTCGGGATGTCCGGAACCAAAATCCTCTGGGGACAGGTGATCGTTGTCGGCCTGATCGTTTTGCTGGCCATCTGGGGCGCCACCGAGTGGACGGCCTGGCGGCTCGCCTGGCAACCGGAGCTTGGGCGGCCCTGGTTCGAGCTGTTGGGCTTCAAGGTCTACTACCCGCCCGTCTTCTTCTGGTGGTGGTTCGTCTTTGATGCCTATGCGCCACAGGTCTTTGTCGAGGGGGCCTTCATCGCGGCATCGGGGACCTTCGTTTCGATCGCGGTGGCGATCGGCATGTCGGTTTGGCGCGCGCGTGAGGCCAAGAATGTCGAGACCTATGGTTCGGCGCGTTGGGCTGCTCTGGAGGAGGTGAGGGCGGCTGGCCTACTCGGTCCGGACGGGGTGGTACTGGGTAAGCTGGACCGCGACTACCTCCGCCACGATGGACCGGAGCACGTCTTGTGTTTTGCGCCCACCCGGTCGGGCAAAGGCGTCGGACTTGTCGTCCCCTCCCTGCTGGCCTGGCCAGGCTCGGCCATCGTGCACGACATCAAAGGCGAGAACTGGCAACTGACCGCGGGCTTCCGCTCAAGGCATGGCCGCGTCCTGTTGTTCGACCCGACCAACCCAAAGTCCTCAGCCTACAATCCGCTCCTCGAAGTCCGGCGCGGGGAATGGGAGGTTCGCGATGTCCAGAACGTCGCGGACGTCCTGGTCGACCCCGAAGGCTCGCTCGACAAGCGGAACCATTGGGAGAAGACCAGTCATTCGCTCCTGGTTGGCGCCATCCTTCATGTCCTCTACGCGGAGGCAGACAAGACCTTGGCCGGCGTCGCGGCTTTCCTATCCGATCCGAAGCGGCCGATCGAGGCGACGCTGAAGGCGATGATGACCACCGCGCATCTTGGCGAGCATGGCGCCCATCCCGTGGTCGCCTCAACCGCACGCGAACTCCTCAACAAATCCGAGAATGAGCGTTCTGGCGTCCTGTCCACCGCGATGTCGTTCCTCGGGCTGTACCGTGATCCCGTGGTGGCCCAGGTGACCCGCCGCTGCGATTGGCGGATCGCCGATCTGATCGCAGATAGCCGCCCTACGACTCTTTACCTGGTGGTGCCGCCCTCCGACATCTCGCGGACCAAGCCGCTGATCCGTCTGGTGCTGAACCAGATTGGTCGTCGCCTGACCGAAGATCTGCACGCCCGCGGCCGTCGGCATCGCGTTCTGATGATGCTCGACGAGTTCCCCGCACTCGGGCGGCTTGATTTCTTCGAGTCTGCGCTCGCTTTCATGGCGGGGTACGGCATCAAGAGTTTTTTGATCGCGCAGTCGCTCAATCAGATCGAGAAGGCCTACGGGCCCAACAACGCCATCCTCGACAACTGTCACGTCCGCGTCAGCTTCGCGACCAATGACGAGCGGACGGCCAAGCGGGTTTCCGACGCGCTGGGGACGGCGACCGAGATGCGGGCGATGAAGAACTATGCCGGTCACAGGTTGAACCCGTGGCTGGGGCACCTGATGGTCTCACGGCAAGAGACGGCGAGGCCACTGCTGACCCCCGGCGAGGTCATGCAGCTTTCGCCGATGGACGAGATCGTCATGGTGGCGGGCACGCCGCCGATCCGGGCGAAGAAAGTCCGCTACTACGAGGATCGGCGGTTCACCGAGCGGGTTTTGCCGCCGCCCGATCCGGCGAGCGCCGGCCGATCATCGCGAACGGACGGATGGTCAGCGCGCGGAACGCTGAAGCCGGCGCAGCCTCCAACCGACAGGGGGCAAGGAGAGGAGGACACGGCGAACAGCGGCCTGCGCCGCGAGCCCGAACTCCCTGATCACGTGGCGATCGTCAAGGAAACAACCGAGCCGACGCCCGCAGAGGAATTTGCCGCCGTGCTTGACGACGACGAAGATGCGGTCCGCCGGTCTCGACTTATGCGTCAGCAGGTGCGCGGTGTCGCCCGTCAAGTCGCCATGGACCCGAATGACGGTATGGAGCTCTGAGGCGATATGCGCGACCGGATGAACGTCTATTTCCCGCCAGAGCTTCTGAAACAAATCGCGGAGCTCGCCGATCGCAAGAAGGTTTCCCGGTCTGCAATCGTGGAAGCGGCTGTCGTTTCGCTTCTATCGCCGGATGGAGCGGACAGGCGGGAGGCAGCGTTTACCCGTCGCCTGGATCGGCTGTCGCGTCAGATGCAGAGGCTGGAGCGTAACGTTGGTTTGACGGCGGAGACCTTGGCCCTCTTCATTCGCTTCTGGTTGACGATCACGCCGCCACTACCCAACGACGCACAGGCGGCCGCGCAGGCAAAGGGGCGGGAGCGCTTTGAAGGATTCGTCGAGGCGCTCGGGCGCCGTTTGCAAAAGGGGCAAAGCTTTCTGCGCGAGATTCCAGAAGATATCTGCCGTCAGGAACCGGCCGATGAGACCTGATTGAACCATGTAGGAGGCCCTTCCGCCGGCCCTTCTTTTTCTACGCCAGCCTACGACCGCAGCGATTTAGCCGAACTGACAAAAGCTGGACGCGCTATCGGCTCGAGCGAGCTGAGAGCAAAGGGGCCAGCATGCAAATCTCAACAGCATGGCGTCGAATCGCGCGCGTTTTTCTCCCGTTTGCTGCCGGATACTATCTTTCGTACCTGTTTCGGACGATCAACGCTTTGATCGCCAGTCATCTCAGCTCGGATACCGGGCTTGGGACTGCCGACCTCGGATTGCTTACCTCGATCTATTTCCTGGTTTTCGCGGCGGCTCAGATCCCCATCGGAGTACTGCTGGACCGCTTTGGCCCGCGGCGCGTCCAAAGTGTTTTGCTCTTGCTCGCAGCAGTGGGCGCTGGGCTGTTCGCGGTATCGACCGACTTCCTGTCACTTTTGATCGCCCGTGCAATGATCGGGCTCGGCGTGGCGGCGGCGCTCACAGCAGGGCTGAAGTCCATCGTCCTTTGGTTCCCCAGGGAACGAGTTGCCTTGCTGAACGGCTACATGATCATGCTGGGATCGCTAGGAGCGGTGACCGCCACGGCTCCCGTCGAGCACCTGCTCGCCTGGATGGGCTGGCGGCAGCTCTTTGAGGTCCTGGCGGCCGCTACCGGTGCGACGGCCATTCTCATCTATGTCGTCGTGCCTGAGCGAGGCATCGCCCTGTCAACAGCGTCCACCAGCCTGAGCTCAGTTTTCAGCGATCGACGGTTCTGGCGAATGGCCCCGTTATCGGCGACTTGCATTGGATCATCTTGGTCTCTGCAAGGCTTGTGGGCGTCGCCGTGGTTGATAGAAGTAGAAGGGTTTGATCGCGCAAGTCTCGTCAGACGGCTTTTTATGATGTCTGTCGTACTGAGCGGCGGTGCCTGGTTGTTCGGTATGGCCGTCCATCACATCAAACGCAGAGGAATCGGCGCGGAGGTGATATTAGCGATGGTTGCAGTGCTGTTCATCGCAGCCGAGTCAGCCTTAATCCTGCGAGCGCCTCTCCCGTCCATCTTGCCCTGGTCCGTTGTCGCAATCGTCGGAACGGCAACCGTGGTCAGCTTCGCGGTGATAGCGGATTACTTTCCGCCGGAGCTTGCTGGTCGTGCCAACGGCGCTTTGAACGTCTTGCACTTTGGTTGGGCATTTCTGGCACAATACGCGACTGGCCTGATCTTGGAGCAATGGCCTGCAAATGATAGCCATAGGTCCATCCAAGCCTATCAAGTGGCGTTCGGTCTCAATGTAGCACTGCAGGTCGCGGCGTTGGTCTGGTTCGCGCTGCCTTGGCGTCGATCCTTCGTTTCATGGATGAGTTCAATCCTCATCTTCAAATCGGCTGATACTTCCTATGCTGTCGAGTCAGTTGGGTTGTATGAGGATTCGGACATCCTCCTGCCCGCGGACGACGATGCGGATTGGTGAGCAGGCCACTTCTCGCGAACTGACACGATTGAGTAGGCCTCATACATCAATTCTCAGTCCTTCTTTTTCTACGCCAGTCTACGATCACCGAAAGCGCTTGTTGCGCCGAGTCCATTGGTGCCTTTTCTAATTGTCCCATCTGAGGGCGCTCTTTCGACGTCCTCATTCGGTGGGGACGAACGGTGGCAATCCATTCCATTCAATCGGAAGCAAGTTCGCGCGGCGCGCGAATGCTGCGCAGCGCTCTTGGCGCGGCGATTGCGGGCTACCTCGAAGACGAAGCGATCATCGAGGTGATGCTCAATCCAGATGGGCGCCTGTGGATCGACCGGCTGTCGAATGGCCTGATCGACACAGGCGAAACTCTGTCGGCTGCGGATGGTGAGCGCATCGTTCGCCTGGTCGCGCACCACGTCGGTGCCGAGGTGCATGCCGGCTCGCCGCGGGTCTCGGCCGAATTGCCTGGGACCGGCGAGCGCTTCGAAGGACTGTTGCCTCCGGTCGTTGCGGCACCGGCCTTTGCTATCCGCAAACCGGCCGTGGCCGTGTTTACGCTCGACGACTACGTCGCCAGGGGGATCATGACCTCGGAGCAGGCCAGGACCCTGAAGGACGCAGTCGCCGCACGGAAGAACATCCTCGTCGCCGGCGGGACATCGACCGGCAAGACAACCTTGACCAACGCGCTCCTGGCCGAGGTCGCGAAGAGCTCCGATCGGGTCGTGCTGATCGAAGATACGCGCGAACTCCAATGTAAGGCGCCCAATCTCGTAGCCTTGCGGACCAAAGACGGCGTGGCCACACTATCGGACCTCGTTCGCTCCTCCCTGCGACTGCGTCCGGATCGCATTCCGGTTGGCGAGGTTCGCGGTGCCGAAGCGCTCGACCTGCTCAAGGCCTGGGGCACCGGTCATCCTGGCGGCATCGGCACCATTCATGCGGGCACCGCGCTCGGCGCACTGCGGAGGCTCGAGCAACTCATCCAGGAAGCCGTCATCACGGTTCCGCGTGCCCTGATCGCCGAGACCATCAACCTCGTCGCCGTCCTCGCGGGGCGCGGCGCTGACCGTCGCCTCGCTGAACTCGCCCTCGTCACGGGGCTCGGCGGGGCCGGCGACTACAGCCTTTCATCAGCAGGAGACTGACATGCGTCTGAAACTTCGTGTTCTTTGGCAAACCGCGTCGCTGGCCGCCTCCGGTTCAGTTCTGTCGATGACCGCGCCGGCATGGGCTGCTGGCTCGAACATGCCATGGGAGCAGCCACTCAATCAGATACTGCAATCGGTCGAAGGGCCGGTCGCCAAGATCATCGCCGTCATCATCATCGTCGTAACTGGGCTCACGCTCGCGTTCGGAGATTCGTCGGGTGGTTTCCGAAGGCTGATCCAGATTGTGTTCGGCCTGTCGATCGCGTTTGCCGCCTCAAGCTTCTTCCTGTCGTTCTTCTCCTTCGGCGGCGGCGTGGTGATCTGATGGATGATCAGGTGGCAGGCTTTGTGGTGCCCGTTCACCGCGCACTCACTGAGCCGATTCTGATGGGTGGCGCGCCGCGGTCCGTCGCGATCGTGAACGGCACACTGGCCGCGGCCCTTGGACTTGGATTGCGGCTCTGGATCGCGGGTCTCGTCCTCTGGTTCATCGGCCACATGGCGGCCGTCTGGGCCACCAAACGCGATCCCGCCTTTGTCGATGTGGTGCGCCGGCATCTGCGCATTCCCGCACATCTCAACACCTGAGTCCTCTGTCATGATGAACCTTGCCGAATATCGCCATTCCAGCGAGCGCCTCGCCGACTTCCTGCCCTGGGCAGCGCTCGTCGACGAAGGAATTGTCCTGAACAAGGATGGCTCGTTCCAACGGACGGCGAAGTTCCGAGGGCCTGACCTCGATAGCGCAGTGCCGGCCGAACTCGTCGCCGTCGCCGGTCGCCTGAACAACGCCCTGCGCCGTCTGGGATCCGGTTGGGCGGTCTTCGTTGAAGCGCAACGCCATTTTGCGGGTGCTTATCCGCCGAACACATTTCCAGATGCCGCGTCTGCACTGGTCGACGCCGAGCGCAGAGCTCAATTCGAAGAGGCGGGCGCCCACTATGAGTCTAGCTACTTCTTGACCTTCCTCTATCTGCCGCCGGAAGAGGGAGCCGCTAGGGCAGAGCGATTGCTATACGAAGGTCGCGACCGCACAGTTGGAGCAGATGCCCGGGAGGTGTTGGGCGCGTTTGTCGATCAAACCAACCGCGTGCTTCAACTCGTCGAAGGGTTCATGCCCGAATGCGCCTGGCTCGATGATCAGGATACGCTGACTTACCTGCACTCGACGATCTCGATCAAGCGCCACCGCGTTCGAGTGCCCGAAATTCCCATGTACATCGATGCGCTGTTAGCCGACCAGCCGTTGACCGGCGGGTTAGAGCCGATGTTGGGCTCGGCCAATCTCCGGGTCCTGACGATTGTCGGCTTTCCGGGCGCGACGACGCCGGGAATCCTGGACGACCTGAATCGTCTGGCATTCTCGTATCGCTGGTCAACCCGAGCGATCATGCTCGACAAGACCGATGCCACCAAGCTGCTGACCAAAATCCGCCGGCAGTGGTTCGCGAAGAGAAAATCCATCGGCGCCATTCTCAAGGAGGTCATGACCAACGAGGCATCGACGCTGCTCGATACCGACGCTCACAACAAGGCGATAGATGCCGACTCGGCGTTGCAGGAACTGGGGTCGGATCAGATCGGACAAGCCTTTGTCACGGCGACCATTACCGTCTGGGACCGCGATCCCAATACTGCCGATGAAAAGCTCCGTCTGGTCGAGAAGGTCATTCAGGGTCGCGATTTCACCTGCATGATCGAGACGGTGAACGCCGTCGAAGCCTGGCTCGGAAGTTTGCCCGGGCATGTCTACGCAAACGTGCGGCAGCCACCGGTATCGACCCTCAATCTTGCGCATATGATTCCGATGTCGGCCGTGTGGGCGGGCGAGGCGAGGGACCTGCACTTCAAGGGTCCGCCGCTTCTGTTCGGCAAGACCGAGGGATCAACGCCATTCCGCTTCTCCCTCCACGTCGGCGACGTCGGTCACACCCTTGTGGTGGGACCGACAGGCGCTGGCAAGTCCGTGCTGCTCGCTCTGATGGCGCTACAGTTCAGGCGTTATCCGAACTCCCAGGTCTTTGCGTTTGACTTCGGTGGTTCGATCCGAGCGGCCGCCCTCGCCATGAGCGGTGATTGGCATGATCTCGGTGGCGCATCGTCCGATGCAGATGAACAACCCGTCGCCCTGCAGCCGCTGGCCTGGATCGATGATCCTTCCGAACGCGGATGGGCCACGGAATGGATCTGCGCGATGCTGGCACGGGAAAAGGTCGAGATCACCCCCGAGGTCAAGGATCATCTATGGTCGGCGCTGACATCTCTCGCCTCGGCGCCGAGGGAGGAGCGCACCCTCACGGGCCTGGCAGTCCTGCTCCAATCGAACTCTCTGAAACGCGCCTTGCAACCCTATTGCCTCGGCGGTCCATCCGGGCGCCTGCTCGATGCCGAATTCGAGCGCCTCGGTGAAGCCTCGGTCCAGGCGTTTGAGACCGAAGGCTTGATTGGAACGAGCGGTGCCCCAGCCGTGCTGGCGTACCTCTTCCATCGTATCGGGGACCGTCTCGATGGTCGGCCGACACTCCTGATTGTCGATGAGGGGTGGCTTGCCCTGGACGATGAGGATTTTGCGGGGCAACTCCGGGAATGGCTGAAGACGCTTCGGAAAAAGAACGCGTCGGTCATCTTCGCCACCCAGTCGCTTTCGGACATCGATGGCTCCGCGATCGCGCCGGCCATCATCGAAAGCTGCCCAACGCGATTGTTGCTGCCGAACGAACGGGCGATTGAGCCGCAGATCACAGCCATCTACCGCCGCTTCGGCCTCAATGACCGTCAGATCGAACTTCTGAGCCGGGCAACGCCAAAGCGCGATTACTATTGCCAGTCTCGTCGCGGCAACCGGATGTTCGAACTTGGCCTTGGTGAGGTCGCGCTCGCATTCACCGCAGCCTCTTCCAAGACAGACCAGGCTGTCATCGCGCAACTCATCGCCGAGCATGGACCCGACGGCTTTGTGCCGGCCTGGCTCCAGCACCGTGGCGTCGCCTGGGCCCTCGATCTGATCCCCAATCTCGTCAATCTGGAGAAATCATTATGAGGCGTCTCGGTTTATTGGCGGCTGCTAGCAGCATCGCGCTCCTGCTTGGCGCCACCGCGCCTGCGCGGGCTCTGATTGTCTTCGATCCCAACAATTACGTTCAGAATGTCCTGACCGCGGCGCGGGAGCTCCAGCAGATCAACAATCAGATCACCTCGTTGCAGAACGAGGCGCAGATGCTGATCAATCAGGCAAAGAACCTGGCAAGCCTGCCGTATTCATCGCTGCAGCAACTGCAATCCTCGATCCAGCGCACTCAGCAATTGCTGGCTCAGGCCCAGCGCATTGCCTACGACGTCCAGCAGATCGATCGCGCCTTCTCGACGAGCTACGCGCCAGCGACTGGCAGCCAGTCGAACCAGTTGCTGATTACGAACGCTCAATCGCGATGGCAAAACACTTATTCGGCAACGCAAGACGCGCTCCGCGTTCAAGCCGGCATCGTTGGCAACCTCGACACCAATCGCATCCAGACGTCCGCGCTCGTAACGTCTAGCCAAGGCGCGAGCGGCGCTCTGCAGGCAACGCAGGCTGGCAATCAGATTCTCGCGCTGAACTCGCAGCAACTCGCCGACCTTACGGCTGTCGTGACGGCGCAGGGCAGGGCGCAGAGCCTCGAAGCGGCTCAGCGCGCCTCGGCCCAAGATCAGGGACGAGAACAGCTTCGGCGCTTCCTGACACCGGGGCAGGGCTATCAATCATCCAACGTGCAGATGTTCCACTAATGACCGACATAAGGGCATTCAAGGCGTTGTCGCTGCTTACGACAATCGGCGTGTTGGTCGTCACTGCCTGCACGATTCAGCTTCGCGGTGGTGACGATCCTCCTCCGCCGCCGAAGGCGGAGCAGACGACAGAAGCAACCAGCTCTGACCTCGCGCGCTGCCGCAGCGTCACTGCGGAGGAAGCAGCGGGTTATCAGCATTGCAAGCAAGTTTGGGCCGAAAACCGCCGTCGCTTCTTTGGCAAGAAAGACGGTGGCGCAGTTCCTGGCCACGACGATTCCGCCGCCGGCGTGGCGCTCGCTCCAAAGGATCAGAGCCGGATCCCGCAAGGATATCCGCAACCGGCGACGCCCGAGGCGAGCAAGCCATGACGGGTACGGGGGTCATCGACCAGTTTCTGGAAACGTTCACGCGTTATATCGACAACGGTTTCGGATTGCTCGGTAGCGACGTCGGGTATCTCGCAGCGACCCTTGCCGCGATCGACATCACGCTTGCTGCGTTGTTCTGGAGTTGGGGGCCGGACGAAGACATCATCGCGCGCCTCGTCAAGAAGACGCTCTTTGTAGGCGTTTTTGCCTACCTTATCGGCAACTGGAACAGCCTGGCGCGCATCGTCTTCGAGAGCTTCGCCGGTCTTGGGCTGAAAGCATCGGGTGCAAGCCTGTCCGCTGCAGATTTTATGAGACCCGGAAAGATCGCTCAAGTCGGACTCGACGCCGGCCGACCGCTGCTCGATTCGATCTCCGACCTGATGGGCTACATCAGCTTCTTCGAGAATTTCGTCCAGATCGTCGTTCTCCTGTTCGCCTGGGTCGTGGTGTTGCTTGCCTTCTTCATTCTGGCGATCCAACTCTTCGTCACCCTGATCGAGTTCAAGCTCACGACGCTCGCCGGCTTCGTGCTCATTCCCTTCGGACTGTTCGGCAAGACCGCCTTCGCGGCGGAGCGGGTCTTGGGCAACGTCATCTCTTCAGGGATCAAGGTCCTGGTCCTGGCCGTCATCGTTGGGATCGGCTCGACCCTGTTTTCGCAGTTCACCGCAGGCTTCGGCCGCGCTCAGCCGACCATCGAAGACGCGATGACGCTGGTGCTCGCGGCGCTCTCCTTGCTGGGTCTCGGTATCTTCGGTCCGGGTATCGCAAACGGCCTGGTGTCCGGTGGACCCCAACTCGGCGCCGGCGCCGCAATTGGAACAGGCCTTGCTGCCGGCGGCATTGTTGCGGCGGGGGCGGCTCTTGCCGCCGGTGGTACTGGTCTCGCTGGCGGCGCGATGGCAGGCGCCTCGCGCGGTGGCGGCGCTGTCATGAGCGGAGCATCAGCCGCCTACCGAAGCGGCGGCCTTGCCGGCGTCGCGGACGCCGGCGCTTCCGCTGCTATGAGCCCTTTGCGTCGTGCAGCGGCTTCGCTCGGCGGAGGTGGGCAAGCCGGCGCGCAGGCCGCAAGCACTTCTGCCGAAGGGCAGCCCAACTGGGCGCGGCGAATGAAGCGTGCCGAGACCATTCGGCACGGTGCATCGGCAGCCGGCCAGGCGGTCCGCTCAGGCGATCACGGTGGCAGCGGCTCTTTCGTCGATTTGTCTGAAGGAGAGCGCTGACACGAAACACTGCGCCTTCGCCACCGCGGCGGGGGTCTCAAACGCAGATACCGCACGACTAGAAACCGATCACTTGATCTTAGGGGCAATCATCGATGTTCAAACGACCATCAGTTCACTATGGGCGCATGCCCGAACCGGTCACACCGTATCAGAAAGCAGCGCAAGTCTGGGACGAACGCATTGGATCAGCGCGCCTGCAAGCCAAGAACTGGCGCCTGATGGCGTTCGGCTGCTTGATGCTTTCAGCCGGTCTCGCTGTTGGGCTTGTCTGGCAGTCAAATCAAGGATCGATCACGCCCTGGGTGGTCGAAGTCGACCATCTCGGCCAGGCTCAAAGGGTTGCGCCGGCCAACATCGACTATCAGCCCACTGATGCGCAGATCGCCTACCATTTGGCGCGCTTTATCGAGGATGTCAGAGGTCTGCCGGCCGACGGCATCGTTCTGCGCCAGAATTGGCTCCGGGCCTATGATTTTACGACCGATCGCGGCGCCGCTGCGCTCAACGACTATGCGCGCAACAATGACCCCTTTGCCAAGCTGGGCAAGGCCCAAATCTCAGTGGACGTCTCGAGCGTCATTCGCGCGTCGTCGGAGAGCTTTCGCGTCGCGTGGACCCAGCGCGTCTACGACAACGGCTCGCTGAGCTCGTCTGAGCGCTGGACTGCGATTCTCTCGATCGTGATCGAGACACCCCGCGATGCCGAACGCCTGCGCAAGAATCCCCTTGGCGTCTATGTCCGCGCCATCAACTGGTCAAAGGAGTTAAGTCAGTGACCGAGACGCCGTCTGACGTTCATTCGAAGCGTTCCCTCCCGGGCAGTAAGCTCAATTCGCCTCGGTCCGAGTTCGTGGGCTCAAAACTAGCGCTCCTGTCCGTGCTCTTGCTTTGTTCATCGGCGCTCGGCGGGTGCGCGACTTATATACCGCCGGAGATCAGCTATGACGCGGAGGTCCCGGCGCTGCCGGCGGCGCCAGCGGCCCTGGACGACAGGTCGCGGCCGCTTCACGTTCCACCGCTCTGGAAGCCAACTCTCGGCGGCAAGTCGGCCGGAAAGGAAGAGCCCGAACCCGTGAGCCGGGTTGAGATGGCAAACAGCGCAGCGCGGGTCGAGCCGCGCAAACGCGGGTATTTCAATGCGGCGCAGATCTACGCTTACAGCCCCGGTGCGCTCTATCAGGTTTATGCCGCACCCGGGCAGATCACGGATATCGCACTCGAGGAAGGAGAGCAGTTGACGGGATCGGGGCCGATCGCGGCCGGAGATACCGTACGATGGGTCGTGGGCGATACCGAAAGTGGGAATGGCGACATGCGCCGCGTCCATATCCTGGTCAAGCCGACTCGCGCATCGATCGAGACCAATCTCGTCGTCAATACCGATCGGCGCACCTACCTGATCGAGCTCCGCTCCCGCGAACGGCCATACATGCCGTCTGTTGCCTGGTACTATCCAGAAACTGCATGGGAACGGTTGCGTTCGGTCGCTCTGAAGCCCGTTCTTCCGGAGCCGGCGCAGCGCATCTCCCGCTATGCTATCGAAGGGGACAGTCCTCCCTGGCGGCCACTCGCCGCATATGACGATGGCCGCAAGGTCTATGTCGAATTCCCGCAAGGCATCGTGCAGGGCGAGATGCCTCCGCTCTTCGTCATTGGTGCAGACGGCAAGACCGAACTCGTCAACTATCGCGCTTACGGTAACGTATTGATCGTCGATCGGCTTTTTGCTGCCGCCGAACTGCGGCTTGGCGGCGAGCACCAGCAGAAGGTCCGTATTGTCAGGACCGACGGGAGGCCGTCGTCATGAACACTCGGAATGTAAACGATCACGAGCAAGCAGTTCCGCCGGAGACACAAGGGGAGCAGTCCGAAAGCTTCCGCTTGAGAGCAGAGCATCCGCGCGTGACGCGGTTGTCGCGGAAGGTCTTGGCCGCCGGCGGCGCGGTTGCCCTGCTTGTCATCGGCGGAGCGGTGTTGTGGTCGCTACAGAGCAATCGCTCCCGTAGTCAAGCGGCCGATGAGCTTTACAGTACCGACCACCACAATGTTGCCGACGGCATTACCACGCTGCCGAAGGACTATGCTGGCGTTCCGCGCCAGCCAATCCCGCAGCTTGGTCCGCCGCTCCCCGGGGACCTCGGTCGACCGATACTTGCCGCTCAGGGCCAGTCCCCGGCGATCGGCACTGATCCGGACCAGCAGCGCCGGGATCAAGAGACGGAGGCAGCCCGTATCAGCCATCTCTTCGCTTCGACCAGTGGACGAGAAATGCGTCCGCCCACCGGTACGGCTGTTGGAAGCGAGCGTGTCCTGCCGGCGAGCGCAACGAGCGCTGGCGACGACGGATCTGGGCAGAATGGACAGGACCGCAAGCTTGCCTTCGTGAGCGCCTCGGTAGACCGTCGCACGGTCAGCCCTGACCGTGTCACCAGGCCGGCTTCACCATATATCGTGCAGGCTGGGACGGTCATTCCGGGAGCCTTGATCACGGGCATCAGGTCAGACCTGCCAGGCCAAATTACGGCCCAAGTGACCGAGAGCGTATATGATACCCCGACCGGCCGCTTTCTGCTTATCCCTCAGGGGGCGCGTCTGATCGGCATCTATGATAGCCAGGTCACTTTCGGACAGTCTCGCGTCCTGCTCGTCTGGACACGGCTGATTATGCCGAATGGACGTTCTATCGTTCTCGAGCGGCAGCCTGGCGCTGACACTGCCGGGTATGCAGGTCTCGAAGATCAGGTCGACAATCACTGGGGCGAGTTGTTCAAGGCTGCGGCACTATCGACGTTTCTGGCGATCGGGACCGAACTGGGTGCCGGCTCGGACACCAACAGCAACGACAGCGCAATCATCCAAGCATTGCGACACGGCGCCTCGGACTCACTAAACCAGACCGGGCAGCAGGTCGTTCGCCGCAGTCTCAGCATCCAGCCTACTCTGACCGTGCGACCTGGCTTCCCGGTTCGTGTTCTTGTCAATCATGACCTCATACTTACGCCGTATAGAGGGTGACAACATGCCAAAACTCAAAATAGGAGAGCTTCCAGACGACAAGCCCGTCAAAGTGAGTACGGAGCTGCCTGCGGCCGTGCATCGTGATCTCATTGCATATGCAGAAGCGCTTACGCGTCAGGGTGGTCAAGTGGTCGATCCGACTAAACTCATCGCCCTCATGTTGGCGCGCTTTATGGCCACGGATCGAGGATTTTCTAAACTGAAACGTGAAGGCCACGTACCGGCCGCTGGCGAAGGACAGTGATGCTCAAGGTTTCCTCGAAGCTGTTGGTCGACGCTAAATAGTTGCGTGCATCAACCTAGGCGCTGCCGAGTTGGCGCTAAGCGCTGAGATATCGTGTCGGAAAGTGTGTTCCCGCGTCTGCCCGAAACAACTCCGATTACCAGGTTTTCTCGTTTTCAGACGCGAGAGCGCTGGGCGTCGACGTGCAGTTATTCGGTCACCTTCAGGCGCGTTACACTGCTCCGGCCATCGACGCTGACAGGCACGTCACCCTCGATCGTGGCCCGACGTACGACGCGATGCTGGTCCCCGTAATCGTTGACCGCGTAATGCTGCGTTGCGCGGTTATCCCATATCGCAATATCGCCCTCTAACCAGTTCCAGCGCACAGTGTTTTCGGGCGCGGTGATGTGAGACTGGAACAGATCGAACAGCTTTTGTCCGTCGTATTTGGGGACCCCAACAAAGTGCTTCACCAAGGCGCCGAGCACTAGCGTCCGCTCGCCTGTTTCGGGGTGGACGCGTACGACGGGATGCTCGGTCTCAAAAACCGTTCTGGTGAACACCTCGTCAAAGTGTTTCTTGTCGACCTCGCGGACACGCGCAATCCCGGCGTAATCGAAAACGTTGCTGTGAACGGCCCATAGGCCCTCGGCAAGCCGTTGTAGCGGCGGTGGCAAACCAAGATAAGCGGCAGCTGTGTTCGACCACACGGTGTCGCCTCCGAACGTTGGCATTACAACGGCCCGCAGGACCAAAATCTTGGGATAGGCGTCGGCGAAGGTCCCATCCGCATGCCAAACGTCGGCGCGACCGCCGCCACGAGTGGAGTCCAGTTCGAGGAGCGACGCCATCCCCTTGGTAGCACCGAGCATCGGATGGGGCACTAGCTTTCCGAGACGAGCGGCAAAGCGCTCCTGCTCGGCGTCATTGAGATGTCCTTGATTGCGGAAGAAGATCACCTTGTGCTCGAGCAATAAGCTGTTGATCGCAGCGATCGCGTGATCCGGTAGATCGCCTGATAGCCTGATATTTTTGACTTCGGCACCGATGCGCGCTGCACGTTTCACAACATCGGTGCTCGGAATGACGCTACCGATCAAAGCCATTGTGCTCATGTTGCTTTTCCAAGCCCTTGCAGTTCTTCCTCGCCCCTTGGAGCGAATGATCTTCAGCAAGCATCGTGCCAAGCGAAAGACGAGCATGTGCCCGACAATGGGCACTGAACGAATCGTGCTATTTGGCGCGAGTCATCGAACTGAGCCGATGGTTGGGCCGGGTGACGAAAGAACTCGATCGCCGAGCTCACCCTTCGAATGTCGTATCGTGAAGACGAAGCGGATAGCAGGAGCGCGCCAACGGCAGATCTTCAGTTTTGCTTTCTAATCACTCAACTGCGTTGAAAAAAGCAATGCTTCTATAGAATTGGTAATAATTCATGATGGTCATGAATTATGTAGTCGGACCCTGCCGCGCGCAAGCGCGCTTCGGAAACAAATCCTCCCACGATTGATACGTTGATAAGTCCGAGATTGCGGGCAATTTCCGTCTCAACTAGCATATCGCCCACGATGACAGTTCTTTCTGAGGATAAATCATTGCCCTGCATATACAAGCGCAGCCGCTCTTGCTTGCTCATGCTCCTAAATTGCTGGTCTAGATGTTTGGGGTGGTCATAGTGGATATGTCCGAACAGAATTGTCAGGGGTGCAACGCGCGTAAGTGAGCTGAATCGGCTGACCGTTCTTCAAGCGTGAGATGGGGTTTGGAGAGCGTGAGCATTGCTGCTTTTGTGGCTCTGTTTCTGGATCGATTTGTTTTAAACAATGGCCATGCCAGGCGGCGCTGGGCAAGCCACAACGCCGAATGGGCTTTCGAAAGTCCGCTTACTATGCGCGCTGTACTGGACCTGACACGAGATTTGTGCCTCTGTCAGAATACGGACAAGTGTCTACACAGTGTAGTAAGCCCGAGCAGACTATTCCGTTAGTGGATTTCGCGAGGTAATTGATGGCCCGAGTTAATCTCTACTAATGCCGCTGGAGCCTGTGAGAGCTGCAGATGTAAGATCGCTCTCTGTCGAGCGGCGCTGTTGGCGGCAGTCATGCACATTATCGTCTCGGTCCTGAATCATGATAAGAGCTGCAACTTCCTGGTCCCGTGCCAGTTTGCTCGCCGCTAGGCCGGTGGCGACACCAATGCGGTCAGCCGCGGGGCGGTTTTGGCTCATCTTGCGCTTGCCTTCGACCATGGTGATCGGGATGCGCACGCCGACGATTTCGCGCAACTGGGCGGCGATGAAATCCGCGGGAGCATCGCTGACGGCCCAGGGCGTCGCACGTGACGTCTCATGGATATTCGTCAGACGCGTCACGATCTCAAGCAGGCGATTGGGATCCTCGAAGAACTCAATCGGCCCATGGGCGTGGACCGCGATGTAATTCCATGTCGGCACCACATGTTCAGCTTGTCGCTTGCTAGGATACCAGGATGGCGTCACATAAGCCTCCGCGCCAGTAAAGATCGCCAGAGCTTCTCCGATCGGGGCCGTGCGCCATTGCGGATTGCCCTTCGCCAGGTGCCCGTACAGCGTGCCGTGTTCGCCTTCGCTCTCATCGAGGAAGAGCGGAAGAGGCGTCGCAAGTGGCCCATCTGATGTCGCTGTGATCAGGTTGGCCAATCGGGCGCAGCGGATTGTCGCTCGAATGTTCTCGAGGTCGTCGTCTCGAAAGTGGGGTGGTATGTACATGAAGGCTCTCCGTTGGCGGTCGTCGAGATAAACCCAAGTCAATATGCTAGAAAACTGCCAGTTTCAGTCGCTCCCGTAGAGGTTCTCCGCTTCCTCTTTTGACGTGACGATTTCGGAGTTATCTGGGACGCGGGCGATTTCACTCAGCCGCGTCAATCCGTTGAGCTGCTGTTGGGTTGGTGTTTCCGTAACTATTCTCCTGCGGGCTGAGCCTTTAGAGATCTCACCCCGGCGTCGCCTGTATGAGGCGATCCGGCAGCTCTCCTTCGACGCGCACCGAGTCGCGTTTGGCGAACTAGTCCTTGATCTCGGCAAGATCGACGCTGACCTCAAAAGACGTCTTCATCGTCTCGATGAACTGCGCCGATGGGTACAAGTCGGAGGTGATCGCAACGAACCCATCATTAAAACACGGTCGAGTTTCCACACGACCAGCATGTCCCCGGGGCCGGACGAATTTGAGCGCCCGCGCCGTCATCCTTCGCGCCCGAGGCGTGATCCTCGAACAGGTGACGCGGATCAACGCCGGCGGCGAGCAGCGCATCGCGCTGCAAGTCCGTGTTCTGGCGGTCGGAGTCCGGCGACACGCGCATGTAGCCAACCAACATAGGCGGATACCCATCGGAAATAGGTTTCCGTATGGTAGCGCGTGGCGACAGAGTTTTTCGCATATTTTTTCGCGCCACCAGGCGTTTAGCTTAGGGGGCTACTACAAGATTCGGTAGATGGCTAAAGCCAACTTGAGACCCTAGGTTCGGCCGCCTTCCCCGCCGATCATGATCGACGACAGAAGTGAACGCAAGCGCACGTGAAGCCCCAGCCCGCAGCGACTGCGGGCACCTTCCGCCCTTCCAATCGCTTAGAGAGTGAAGTGCCACCGTGTCCGAACAACCCCTGCCGACGCTGCCGATGTGGCGCGTCGATCACATTGAGCCCTCGCCCGAGATGTTGGCGCTACGCGCCAACGGTCCGATCCACCGCGTGCGTTTCCCGTCCGGGCACGAAGGCTGGTGGGTGACAGGCTACGACGAGGCCAAGGCGGCGCTGTCCGACGCGGCGTTCCGGCCGGCGGGAATGCCGCCGACGGCGTTCACCCCTGATTCGGTGATTCTCGGTTCGCCGGGGTGGCTGGTCTCGCACGAGGGCGGCGAGCATGTCCGGTTACGCACGCTTGTGGCGCCGGCCTTCAACAACCGCAGGGTGAAGCTGCTGGCGCCGCACGTCGAGGCGATCGCTGCGCAGTTGTTCGAGAACCTGGCGGCCCAGCGCCAGCCCGCCGACTTGCGGCGCCACCTCTCCTTTCCGCTTCCGGCCATGGTCATCAGCGCGCTGATGGGCGTGCTATACGAGGATCACGCCTTTTTCGCGCGGCTGTCCGACGAGGTGATGACGCACCAGCAGGAAAGCGGCCCGCGCAGCGCGTCGCGCTTGGCCTGGGAAGAACTGCGCGCCTACATTCGCGGCAAGATGCGGGACAAGCGCCAGGATCCGGGCGACAACCTGCTGACGGATCTGCTCGCGGCGGTCGACCAGGGCAAGGCGACCGAGGAAGAAGCAATCGGCCTGGCGGCGGGCATGCTGGTGGCGGGGCACGAGAGCACCGTCGCACAGATCGAATTCGGCCTGCTGGCGATGTTCCGCCATCCGCAACAGCGCGAACGCCTGGTCGGCGATCCATCCCTGGTGGACAAGGCGGTGGAGGAAATCCTGCGCATGTACCCGCCGGGCGCGGGGTGGGACGGCATCATGCGCTATCCGAGGACCGACGTGGCCATCGCGGGCGTGCATATTCCCGCGGAGAGCAAGGTGCTGGTCGGCCTGCCGGCAACGTCGTTCGATCCGCGCCATTTCGACGACCCGGAAATCTTCGACATCGGACGCCAGGAAAAGCCGCACCTGGCGTTCTCCTACGGGCCGCACTCCTGCATCGGCGGGGCGCTGGCCAGACTGGAACTCAAGGCGGTGTTCGGTTCGATCTTCCAGCGCTTTCCCGCGCTGCGCCTGGCCGTAGCGCCGGAAGAACTGAAGTTGCGCAAGGAGATCATCACTGGCGGGTTCGAGGAGTTCCCGGTGCTCTGGTGATGTGCGGACGCCGCTGGGGGATCGCGATCGTCTCCGCGGTTTGCCGGCGCGCCTGCCGCGCACCGGTGAGATCAGCCAGTCAACAGGTAACCAAATGGACGTGCAAGAAACCACGGCAGCATGCCGGGACGCCTTCGCCGAACTGGCGTCGCCGGCGTGGATCCACGACCCGTATCCGTTCATGCGGTGGTTGCGCGAGCACGATCCGGTGCATCGCGCGGCGTCGGGCCTCTTTCTGTTGAGCCGCCACGCCGACATCTACTGGGCGCTCAAGGCCACGGGCGATGCGTTTCGGGGACCTGCGCCGGGTGAACTGGCGCGCTATTTTCCGCATGCGGCGACCAGCTTGTCGCTCAATCTGCTGGCCTCCACGCTAGCGATGAAGGACCCACCGACGCATACGCGTCTGCGCCGGCTGATCTCGCGCGATTTCACCGTGCGCCAGATCGACAACCTGCGGCCGAGCATCGCGCGCATCGTCGCAGCGCGCCTGGATGGCATGGCGCCCGCGCTGGAGCGCGGGGAGGCCGTGGACCTGCATCGGGAATTCGCGCTGGCCTTGCCCATGCTGGTCTTCGCCGAACTGTTTGGCATGCCCCAGGACGACATGTTCGGGCTCGCCGCCGGCATCGGCGCCATTCTGGAAGGCCTGAGCCCGCACGCCAGCGATCCCCGGCTCGCCGCGGCGGACGCGGCCAGTGCCAGAGTGAAGGCCTACTTCGGCGGTCTCATACAGCGCAAGCGCACCGATCCCCGCCATGACATCGTGTCGATGCTGGTCGGCGCACACGACGATGATGCCGACACGCTGTCGGATGCGGAGTTGATCAGCATGTTGTGGGGCATGCTGCTGGGCGGCTTCGCCACCACTGCTGCGACCATCGACCATGCGGTCCTGGCGATGCTGGCGTATCCCGAACAGCGGCACTGGCTGGAGGGTGACGCCATGCGGGTGAAGGCATTCGTCGAAGAAGTCCTGCGCTGTGACGCGCCCGCCATGTTCAGCTCCATTCCGCGTATCGCCCAGCGCGACATCGAACTGGGCGGCGTGGTGATCCCGAAGAACGCGGACGTGCGCGTGCTGATCGCGTCCGGCAATCGCGACCCGGACGCCTTCGCCGATCCCGACCGCTTCGATCCCGCGCGGTTCTACGGCACCAGTCCTGGCATGTCGACCGACGGGAAGATCATGCTGAGCTTCGGCCACGGCATCCACTTCTGCCTCGGTGCGCAACTGGCCCGGGTGCAGTTGACCGAGAGCTTGCCGCGGATTCAGGCGCGCTTCCCCACGCTGGCATTGGCCGAGCAGCCGACCCGGGAGCCCTCCGCGTTCCTTAGGACGTTCCGCGCGCTGCCGGTGCGGCTGCGTGCGCAGGGGGCTGAGATGTGCGTCGTGGTCGACCAGGATCTTTGCGGAACCAGCGGGCAGTGCGTTCTGACGCTACCGGGCACCTTTCGCCAGCGCCAACCGGACGGCGTGGCCGAAGTGTGCGGGGCGACAGTCCCGCAGGCGCTGCACGCCGCCGTGCGGCTCGCAGCCAGCCAGTGCCCGGTCGCCGCCATTCGGGTCATCGAAAGCGAAGCTGGCGATGACGAGCGCGCCAGCGCCGACAGTGCGCCTTCTCCGGCGGAGGCCGAGCGGCATGCCGCGAGAGACCAACGCAATCCAGGAGGACACGATGGGACGGTTTGAAGGCAAGGTGGCCGTGGTGACCGGCGCCGGCGCCGGTATCGGCAAGGCATGCGCCCTCGCCATCGCGCGCGAGGGCGGCAGAGTGGTGGTCGCCGACATTGATGGCACGGCGGCCATCGCCTGCACCGCGCAAATCGCGGCCGACGCGGGCCACGCGCTAGCCCTGGCCATCGACATCGCCGATGCGCAGGCGGTGGCAGCGCTGTTCGAGACGGCGGAGCGGCACTTCGGTGGGGTCGACCTGCTGGTGAACAACGCGAGCGCCATGCATCTGACTCCGCGCGACCGCGCGATTCTCGACCTGGATCTAGCGGTCTGGGATCAGACCATGGCGACCAATCTGCGCGGCACGTTGCTCTGCTGCCGGCAGGCCATCTCACGGATGATCGCCCGCGGCGGTGGCGCGATCGTCAACATGTCGTCGTGCCAGGGGCTCACCGGTGACACCGCGCAGACGTCCTACGCCGCGTCGAAGGCGGCGATGAACATGCTATCGGCCTCGCTCGCCACCCAGTACGGTCATGCGCAGATCCGCTGCAACGCGGTTGCGCCGGGTCTCATCATGACCGAGCGTCTCCTCGCCAAGCTGGACGAGTGCATGCAACGGCATCTGCGCCGGCACCAGCTCCTGCCGCGCGTCGGCCGCCCCGAGGACGTGGCCGCGCTGGTGGCGTTCCTGCTCTCCGACGATGCTGCGTTCATCACCGGCCAGGTCGTGTGCATCGACGGCGGCATGCTGGCGCATGTGCCGACGTACGCCGACGGTGGCAACAGCCGCGCCGCGCGGCCTTCCGGCGAGACCGCCGAAGCGGCCGCGTCGCCGCGCTGCTGATGGACATGCTGCTCAACCCGCTGAACCGTCGGCATCGGCTGCGGCACGACATCCCGGTCGTGCCCGGCGCTTTCCCCTTGGTCGGGCATCTTCCCGCCATCGTCTGCGACCTGCCGCGCCTGCTGCGGCGCGCGGAACGGACGCTGGGCAGCCACTTCTGGCTGGATTTCGGCCCTGCCGGACACCTGATGACCTGCATGGATCCGGATGCGTTCGCACTGCTCCGGCACAAGGACGTGTCCTCGGCACTGATCGAAGAGATCGCGCCCGAATTGTTTGGCGGAACGTTGGTCGCCCAGGACGGAGGCGCGCACCGTCAGGCGCGCGATGCGATCCAGACGGCGTTTCTGCCCATGGGGCTGACCCAGGCCGGCATCGGCGAGCTGTTCGCGCCCGTCATCCGGGCGCGGGCGCAGAGTTGGCGCGACCGCGGCGACGTAACGATCCTGCGCGAAACCGGCGATCTGATGCTCAAGCTCATCTTCAGCCTCATGGGAATCCCCGCGCAGGACCTACCGGAATGGCGTCGCAAGTACCGGCAACTGCTGCAGTTGATCGTCGCGCCCCCGGTCGACCTGCCCGGACTGCCCTTGCGGCGCGGCCGCGCCGCCCGCGACTGGATCGATGCGCGGTTGCGCGAGTTCGTCCGCGACGCGCGCGAACATGCCGCGCGCACCGGGTTGATCAACGACATGGTGAGCGCCTTCGATCGCAGCGACGATGCGCTCGCCGACGAGGTCCTGGTCGCCAATATCCGCTTGCTGCTGCTTGGTGGTCACGACACCACCGCCTCGACGATGGCCTGGATGGTGATCGAGCTGGCGCGGCAGCCTGGGCTGTGGGACGCCCTGGTCGAGGAGGCGCAACGCGTGGGCGCGGTGCCGACCCAGCACGCGGACCTGGCGCAGTGTCCGGTCGCCGAGGCGCTGTTCCGCGAGACGCTGCGCATGCATCCGGCGACGCCGCTCCTGGTGCGTCGCGCACTGCGTGAATTGCGACTCGGCCAACGGCGCATTCCCGCGGGCACCGATCTGTGCATCCCGCTGCTGCATTTCTCGACCTCGGCGCTGCTACACGAGGCGCCTGATCAGTTTCGCTTGGCGCGGTGGTTGCAACGCACCGAGCCGATCCGGCCGGTGGACATGCTGCAGTTCGGTACCGGCCCACACGTCTGCATCGGCTACCACCTGGCATGGCTGGAACTGGTGCAGTTCTGCATCGCCTTGGCGCTGACCATGCACGAGGCCGGGGCGCGGCCGCGCTTGCTGAGCGGCGTCGAAAAAGGCCGGCGCTATTACCCGACCGCACATCCGTCCATGACTATCCGCATCGGATTCTCATGAGCTGGCATCGCATGCCCCTGTGGCGAGGCAGCGGCGCCGGCGACGCGCGGCATTGCTGCACTCGGCGCGCACCGTGCGACGCCGACAACACCGCGGCGGCTCGCCTGTCGGGGACAAGGACATGAACAGCATGCAGACCGGTTCCACGCTACAGGACGACAGAACTGGTGATTCCGCGCTCGGCGGATTGGGCGCGCAGGCGCGCGACGCATCCAGCGGGCTGCTGCCCGAGATCTGGATGCAGGACGGCGCAAAGCGGGTCGAACAGGTGCTGGCGCGTCTTCTCTGCGCCGAACGTGACGGTGAGACCGAGCTGATGGCGGCGATGCGCTACGCCACCCTGCATGGCGGGAAGCGCACCCGCGCCTTGCTCTGTCTGGCTGCCGGCGCACTGGCCGACACGCCGGCGCACATGCTCAACGACGTCGGCGCCGCCATCGAGATGATGCACGCCTGTACCCTGGTCCACGACGATCTGCCCGCGATGGACGACGACGTGCTTCGCCGCGGCCTTTCGACCGTGCACGTCAAGTTCGGCGAAGCTACTGCGATCCTGGTGGGCGATGCGCTGCAGGCGCACGCCTTCCTGACCCTGGCGAGCCTGGATGCGCCGGGCGACAACCGTATCGCGCTCGTGCGCGAACTGGCGCAGGCGGTGTCCGCCGAGGGGGCCGCAGGCGGGCAGGCGATGGATCTGTCGCTGGTTGGAAAGCACGTCGAGCTGGACAGGATCGTGGCGATGCACCGGATGAAGAGCGGAGCGCTAGTGCGCGCGTCCGTTCGCATGGGCGCGCTATGCGCTGTCGCGGAGGATGTCGCGCACGCTGCGTTGTACTGTGCGCTCGATCACTACAGCGCCTGTTTCGGCCTGGCGTTGCAGGTGATCGACGACATTCTCGACGTGACAGCGGATACCGCGACGCTGGGCAAGACCCCCGGCAAGGACGCTGCGGCACAGAAGCCGACCTGCGCGTCGATCATGGGACTGCAGGCAGCACACCAGTTCGCGCTGGATCTGTTGCGCGATGCCGGGGAGGCCATCGCGCCGCTGGGGCCGCGTGCGGAACGGTTGGCGCAACTCCTACAGCGGGCCAACGCGTATCTGTTCAAGCACGCGCCATGCGCATGAGCGCGCCCGTCCGCATGGAGTCGCCCCTGTGCCGCTACGATCGGCCGGCGGCAGAGGTGCATGCTGCACTGTGTCCGAGTCCGCGGCGCCGATCGCAGCGGTAACCCGCCGCGGCGCACGCTGCGCCCAAGCCTATGCGGCGGACCGGCGCCAGCATCGGGGGGGCGTCGCCGCGCCGGAGCAGGGCGGCCGTCCGGCGCTGGCTATGCGACGGGCCTGCGGCGACATGCGCGGCGTCTGCCCAATCCCGGTTTCTCTTCAACCGTCTGCAAAAGGAACATCCCGCGTGAACGCGCTGTCCGAACAGATCCTTTCCGAATTGCGCCGCCTACTGAGCGAAATGAGCGATGGCGGCAGCGTCGGTCCGTCCGTCTACGACACGGCGCGAGCGCTGCGCTTCCACGGCAACGTCACCGGTCGGCAGGACGCATACGCCTGGCTCATCGCGCAGCAACAGGCCGACGGCGGATGGGGAAGCGCGGACTTCCCGCTGTTCCGCCATGCGCCCACGTGGGCGGCGTTACTGGCATTGCAGCGTGCCGATCCTCTTCCCGGTGCTGCCGACGCGGTCCAGGCTGCAAGGCGGTTCCTCCAGCGCCAGCCCGATCCCTACGCGCATGCGGTGCCGGAAGACGCGCCGATCGGCGCGGAGCTGATCCTGCCGCAGTTTTGCGGTGAGGCCGCGTCCTGGCTGGGTGGCGTAGCGTTTCCGCGCCACCAGGCGCTGTTGCCGTTGCGGCAAGCGCGCCTGGTCAAGCTGGGGGCGGTGGCGACATTGCCGAGCGGCCATCCGTTGCTGCACTCCTGGGAAGCCTGGGGGACGTTGCCGAGCACCGCATGCCCGGATGAGGACGGCAGCATCGGCATCAGTCCGGCGGCCACCGCCGCGTGGCGTGCTCACGCCGTGACACAGGGGAGCACGCCGCAGGTCGGGCGCGCCGACGCGTATCTGCAGGCGGCATCGCGGGCGACGCGCAGCGGCATCGAAGGTGTCGTTCCCAACGTCTGGCCGATCAATGTGTTCGAGCCATGCTGGTCGCTGTACACCCTGCATCTGGCCGGGCTGTTCGCGCATCCCGCGCTCGCCGAGGCGGTCCGTGTGATCGTCGCGCAGCTCGACGCCCGCCTGGGCGTGCGCGGTCTGGGCCCGGCCTTGCACTTCGCGGCTGATGCGGACGACACCGCCGTTGCGTTGTGCGTCCTGCACCTTGCAGGCCGCGACCCGGCGGTCGATGCGTTGCGGCATTTCGAAATCGGCGAGCTGTTCGTCACCTTTCCCAACGAGCGCAATGCATCGGTGTCGACCAACATCCATGCTCTGCATGCGTTGCGGCTGTTGGGAAAGCCCGCCGCGGGCACCAGCGCGTACGTCGAGGCCAATCGCAATCCGCACGGTCTATGGGACAACGAAAAATGGCACGTTTCGTGGCTGTATCCCACCGCGCATGCGGTCGCTGCGCTGGCGCAAGGCAAGCCCCAGTGGCGCGACGAGCGCGCGCTGGCGGCGCTGCTGCAGGCGCAGCGCGACGACGGCGGCTGGGGCGCCGGTCGCGCGTCCACATTCGAGGAAACCGCCTATGCGCTGTTCGCGTTGCGCGTGATGGACGGGAGCGAAGAACCGACAGGGCGCCGGCGCATCGCGCATGCGGTCGCGCGTGCGCTGGGGTGGATGCTCGCCCGCCATGCGGCGCATGCATTGCCGCAGACGCCGCTGTGGATCGGCAAGGAACTGTATTGCCCAACCCGGGTCGTGCGCGTGGCCGAACTCGCCGGGTTATGGCTGGCGCTTCGTTGGGGGCGGCATGTCCTGGCCGAGGGAGCAGGAGCGGCGCCATGATCCAGACCGAACGCGCGCTGCAGCAGGTGCTGGAGTGGGGGTGTTCCCTGACCGGGTTCGCCGACGAGCATGCCGCGGAAGCGGTCAGGGGCGGCCAGTACATCCTGCAGCGCATCCACCCGAGCCTGCGCGACACCAGCGCCTGCACCGGCCGCGATCCGCAGGACGAAACGCTGATCGTGGCGTTCTATCGCGAACTGGCGCTGCTGTTCTGGCTCGACGATTGCAACGACCTTGGCCTGATCGCGCCGGAGCAGCTCGCCGCGGTGGAGCAGGCGCTGGGGCAGGGCGAGCCGTGCGCGCTCCCCGGATTCGAGGGCTGCGCTGTGCTGCGCACTTCGCTGGCCGCGCTTGCCTACGATCGTCGCGACTATGCTCAGCTTCTCGACGATACCCGGTGCTACTGCGCGGCGCTGCGCGCCCGACAGGCGCAGGCGGCAGGGGCGGAACGCTGGTCCTACGCCGAGTACCTGCACAACGGCATCAATTCGATCGCCTACGCGAACGTGTTCTGTTGCCTGTCGTTGCTGTGGGGGCTGGACATGGCGACCTTGCGCGCGCGTCCGGCGTTTCGCCAGGTCCTGCGGCTCATCTCCGCGATAGGGCGCCTGCAGAACGATCTGCATGGACGCGACAAGGACAGGTCGGCCGGCGAGGCCGACAACGCGGCGATCCTGCTGCTGCAGCGCTATCCGGCTATGCCTGTGGTGGAGTTCCTCAATGACGAGCTGGCCGGCCATACGCGCATACTGCACCGGGTGATGGCGGAAGAACGCTTTCCCGCGCCGTGGGGACCGTTGATCGAGGCGATGGCGGCCATCCGCGCGCAGTACTACCAGACCTCGACCATCCGCTACCGCAGCGACGCTGCGGGGGAAAGTTAGCGTGCGCCGGCCGGGAGGCGGCGGCGTGCGCCGCGCTGCTGCCAGTGGGGACGCGTCGAACACATATGGTGCGATGGTCTGCTGTGGACCAACAAGTGACGATGGGCCATAGTGCGGACGGTTTGCCGAAACATCCATCGCCCGCTATTGAAGCGTGTTCGACATACCCATGCCAATGTGGATCTCACACGGACGGCTTCTTCTTTGTCTGAGATTTGCAACAACTTCATTCCGGCACACTGATGCCGTAGGGGCCGACCACCCAATCAGCCTCCGAGCGCGCTGAGATCGTCAAAGCCAATCGAGGATGACGAAGTTGCCCGTGTTTTTGACGGTCAGCCCTTCAGCCTCGAAACCCGCACTTGCTGACGTGCCTGATGGCGGCGAGGTCCATCAAGTCACCACGATTGGTGGAGACCAGATCGAAGACTGCCTGCGCGGCTTCGGGAAGCATAGTTGGCAGGAGCGGGAAGCGCTCGTACAACCAGTGGAGAACCAAGTTGGTGAGAGCCCCGCCGCAGAGGTGTGGCTCGCTCCTGGCTCGATGACCTCTGCCGGTCCGAATCCCGCCGCGCTGCAGGAGCCAAGCTCACGATTAGCGCTTGCCGAAGAAAGCGCCTCTGTGCAAGACAATTGGTCCCAGAAGCCCAAAGGGAAACCCACTGTGACAGCCTCTCTTGATGGCGAAATTCGCGACGGCAACCATCATTTGCAGGTCCGCATATATTTCGAAGATACTGACGCTGGCCAGATTGTTTATCACGCGAATTTTTTGCGCTTCATGGAACGCGGCAGAACGAATTACTTGCGCCTCCTCGGAACCAATCAGCAAGCGCTGCTCGAAGCAACGGGGAACGATGCGCCCGGCTTTTCCTTCGTTGTTCGTTCGATGACAATCGATTTTCTAAAGCCGGCGGTCCTGGACGACCTGCTTGACGTGATCACGATCCCGCAAGAGGTAAGGGGCGCGTCAATTGCTTTGCTGCAGGAATGCAGGCGAGGTGACGATCTCCTAGTCACGGCGCGTGCACGCGTGGCGTTTATCTCGGGCGGAAAGGCTCGACGCATCCCCAAGTCGCTGCGGCTCGCCGTCGAAGGGCATAGGTAAGCTCTCCTTT
>Ga0209389_1000261_pt1 | contig 33507 bp, 36 predicted proteins | sample CowpearedBW_FD_187526 | JGI IMG/M metagenome (GOLD analysis project Ga0209389, IMG submission 187526) | Root nodule microbial communities of legume samples collected from California, USA - Cow pea red BW (SPAdes) (version 2) | ecosystem: Host-associated > Plants > Roots > Nodule | place: USA... | reverse complement strand
AGCGCTTGCCAAGCCAACAGACCGGTGAGCGGGCGGGGTCAAGGCCGCCAGCCGCCGTAGGCGGGGGCGCGCCAGCGCCAGCCTTGAGGCCGCCCGCTCGCCGGGCTACTTCGCCACAGTTGCTCTTGGCTTCGAGGGTGGAGAGATGAAGCAAAGCTCGGGCGTAATACGCCGCGAGAATGCGAAGCCGTGTCTGTAAACCGAGAGGCGGGTTGGTTGCCGACGAGATCGCCCATTGCTCCGTCATTGCCGCGCAGCGACAAGAACGGATCAAACGTGCTGGCCGCCGTTGATGTGGATCTCGGCGCCGTTGACGTAGGAGCTCGTGTCCGTGCACAGCACGTAGATGATCTTGGCGACCTCGTCGGGTGTGCCGAGGCGATGCATCGGGATCTGCTGCTCGACGATCTTCTCGGTGCCGGGCGAGAGGATCGAGGTGTCGATCTCGCCGGGCGCGATCGCGTTGACGCGCACGCCGATGCGGCCGAAGTCGGAAGCCATTTCGCGCGTCAGCGCGGCGAGCGCGGCTTTGGACGTCGCGTAGGCGGCACCCGCGAAGGGATGCACGCGCGAGCCCGCGATCGAGGTGACGTTCACGACCGATCCCTTGGCCGCCTTCAATTCCTCGATCAGCCCGCGCGCCATCATGATCGGCGCGAAGAAGTTGACGTTGAAGACATGCGTCCAGGTGTCAAGGTCGGTGTCGACCGAGCCGAGCCGCGCGCCGCCCGCGCCCTTCGGCGAGATCGCGGCGTTGTTGACCAGCGCATGCAGCGTCCCGCCCTCGAGCCGGCGGCGGATCTCGGAGATCGCGCGCGCGGTATCCTCGGGATCGCCGAGGTCGACCTGGATATGGTCCTCGGGGCCTGCATCCCACGGGCAGTCCTCCGGGAAAGCATGCCGTGAGCAGGTGATGACGCGCCAGCCGGCCGAGGAGAAACGGATCACGGTGGCGTGGCCGATGCCGCGGCTGGCCCCGGTCAGGAGCAGCGTACGACGCGGCACATTGGACGAATGCGGCATGGACATCTTTCAGGTCGGCCCACAAGGCTCAAGGATACATCCGCGTCTTGGACCATTTCTGGCCGGCCGCGTCACGGCGAAATTCGATGCGGTCGTGCAGGCGGAATGGGCGGTCGTGCCAGAACTCGATGCGCACCGGCGCGATGCGCCAGCCGCTCCAGCCCGGCGGCCGTGGCACCTCGCCGATGACGTATTTGGCCGCGACCTTAGCGATGGCCTGCTCGAAGGCGAAGCGGCTCTCCAGCGCCTCGGATTGCTTGCTCGCCCAGGCGCCGATCTGGGCCTGCTTGGGGCGGGTGGCGAAATAGGCATCGGCCTCGGCGTCGGTCACCGGCGTCACGTTGCCGCGGATGCGGACCTGACGGCGCAGCGACTTCCAGTGAAAAAGTAATGCTGCCTTAGGATTTGCGGCGAGTTCGCGGCCCTTCTGGCTGGCGATGTGGCTGTAGAAGACGAAACCCTCGGTATCGAAACCCTTCATCAGCACCATGCGCACGTCCGGAAGCCCGTCCGGGTCGACGGTCGCGAGCGCCATTGCGTTCGGATCGTTCGGCTCGCTCTTGATCGCCTCGTTCAGCCAGGACTCGAACAACGCAAATGGCTCGTCGGCGGCGGTGAAATCACCGGATGTTAAGGGTGTCTGGTGTTTCATCGATGTCGTGTCGGTCATGTCTGGAGTCCGAGTTGCGTCCCGCGGCCCAAAACGCGCTATTGTCCGCTACCGCCCTATATAGGGCATGGGGACGCGTTGGCCTATCGGTGATCCGTCCGTCCGGCTTCGTCATGACGATGATTCTAATCGGGCTTGGTGCCGGCGGTTGCAGCTTTTCGCGCAACGACAGCAGTGCCTATGCCAAGGCCGACGACAGCGACCTGACCGGATCGATCGCGCGGCCGGCGAAGGACGCCCCGCCGACCGAGACCGATCTCGCCTTCGCCCGCAACGCCGCCTCCGACGTCCTCAGCAAGGGCGACAAGGATTCCAGCCAGCACTGGGAGAATCCGGAGACCGGGGCGCGGGGCTCGGTCACCCCGATCGCCCAATCCTATGCCGCGGAGGACGGCCGCAAGTGCCGCGACTTTCTGGCGAGCTACGTCAACGGCAATACCGAAAGCTGGCTCCAGGGCGCCGGCTGCCAAAGCAGCCGTGGCCGTTGGGAGATTCATACGCTAAAGCCGTGGCGGAGCTAGGATCCGGCGCGGGCCCTAGTTGCAAAAATGCCACTCTCTCCCCACATGATCCGCAGGTGGGGCGGGGAGCCCTTTGAACAATTCGATTCCGTGAAGGAGACGTGACGGATGCGCGACCCCTATGAGGTCTTGGGGGTGCCGCGGAGCGCCAACGCTGCCGCCATCAAGAGCGCCTATCGCAAGCTTGCCAAGAAGCATCATCCCGACAGCAACAAGGGTGACCCGAAGGCCGCCGAGCGCTTCGCCGAGATCAACTCGGCCAACGAGATTCTCGGCGACGAGGACAAGCGCAAGCAGTTCGACCGCGGCGAGATCGACGCCGAGGGCAAGCCGCGCTTCCAGGGCTTTCCGGGGGGCGGCGGGCCGCGCGGGCGCGCGGGCCCCGGCGGGTTCGAGAGCTATACGTTCCGGAGCGGCGGTGCGGGTGCCAGCCCGGGCGGCGGCGCGTTCGAGGATATCCTCAACAGCATGTTCGGCGGTGGGATGCGTGGCGCGCGGCCCGGGGCCGGCGGCGGCGCCCAGTTCGACTTCGACACCGGCGGGATCGGGCTCGATCTCGACGTGAACGTTGCCATGTCCGTCTCTCTGGAAGAGGCGGTCAAGGGCGGCGAGAAACGCGTCCGGCTGCCCACGGGCAAGGAGCTGAACGTCAAGATTCCGGCCGGCGTCGCCGAAGGCCAGCAGATCCGGCTGAGGGGCCAGGGCGAGAGCGCGCAGGGCCATCCGCCCGGCGATCTCCTGATCACCATCAACATCGCGCCCCACCCCCACTTCAAGGTCGAGGGCGCCGACTTGCGGATCGACCTGCCGGTCACGCTCTACGAGGCGGTGCTCGGCGGCAAGGTCCGCGTCCCCACCCTCGGCAATGCTGTGGAGCTCTCGGTCCCTAAAAACACATCCAGCGGCCGAACCTTCCGCCTCAAGGGCAAGGGGCTGCCGAAGGCCGGCGGAGCCGGAGACCTCTTCGTCGTCATCAGGATTATGCTACCGGACGGGAACGATGCCGAGCTTGAGACATTGATGGAAAAGTGGCGGGACCAACATCCCTACAATCCGCGTAGCGGGCTCGGCTAGGGCGCTATCCGAGGCCGCCTTGACGATCGGAGCATTCTCTTCCCGAAAGGATGATGCTCAACATACGCCTGAAGCGCGGTCGCGCTTCAACGCTGACGTTTGAGGCGCGTCGACTGTCCGGCGGGGCAGCCGATAAGCCGATAAGAAGGTGCGGCCTCGAGAGGGGGACCAGCGCGGTACCAAAAACCCCAATCGAGGCCGCCTGCGTCGATCGGCGGATCGAACGCTGCTCATTTTCGCGTGATCATCCGGTGCGATTCTGAGACGCGCCGATGTCCTGATTCCAAATTTTCGATGTCGGAATCGAGGCATCGCGCTTGCAGGGGTTGTCTAGGTGCCGTGCTTCTCTGCCTGGTCGTAAACGGCCTGCGCCACCTTGGTCAGCCGGTCGCGGTCGGCGCCGCCGCTGACGACGTAACCGACGCCGCGCTCGGCCCAGAACAGCGCCCCGTCCTTGTCCGTTTTGGCGTAGCGCATCTGCGTCGCACCATTCTCGGTCTTGGCGGTGTAGATCGTGTACCGCTCGCCTGAGGCGCCCTCATACATCAGGAACGACGCGGGACCTTTCGGCCCCGGCAAGAGCCGGCCGCCGACGAGCTTCAGCCCGCTCGCTTCCAGGTTCGGCGCGAACACGGTCCAGCCGCAGCGCCGGGTCAGCCAGGCCTGGAGATGGTCGCGCTCGTTGCCGCCGACCTCGACGGGGTGGCGGACCTCGACGACATAGAGGCGGTGGGCGTCGAGCGCGTCGGCTGTGAAGCTCTGGAAGGTCGAGGGCGCGTTGGCGGCGCCATGCGCGACCCAGCCGGCCGTGCCGCCGGCGACGAAAGCAACCAGCACAGCCGCGGCGGCGCCATAGAGCCATTGCCGGGGGCGTCGCTCCAGCCGCTCGAGCTCCAGCCGTGCCGGCACCGGCTCCTGGGCGACGGCGTCGTAGCGGGCGTGCAGCATCTCAGCCATGGCGCGCCAGGATTGCACACGCTCGGCCTCGTCAGGATGGGCGGCAAGCCAGGCCTCGACGTCGGCGCGACGTTCGGCCGGCAGCTCGCCGTCGACATAGGCGTGCAGCTCGTCTTCGGTGATCGGAATGTTGCGGTCGTTCATATCGGTCGTCTCTGGCTCTGCGGCCCAAAATGTCCTTCGTGGCTTAACGTCGCCCGCTCCATCGGCATGTGGGCGGACAACACGCAATGCATCAGCCCTGCCATCATTTCACCCGCCTGAGCGCCGGGCGCGCGCCCTCCAGCGAGGCTTTGACGTGGGCGCGGGCGCGCGCCAGGCGCGACATCACGGTGCCGATCGGCACGCCCTGAATGTCGGCGACCTCGCGATAGCTCATGCCCTCCAGCATCACCAGCAGCAGCACCGAACGCTGCTCCTCGACCAGCGTCGCCAGCGCCTTCTCGATGTCGCGCCCTTCGGCCTCGGTCCCGCTGGCATCCGGGTTGTTCTCCGTCAGCGGCATGAATCGCGGCCGCCTGGCCAGTGAGCGCCGCCGATTCTTGTTGAGGTTGGTCAGGATCGTGTAGAGCCAGCTCCTGACGTCGCCCCCGAGGAACAGACGCTCAGAACGCAGCGCGCGTACCAACGTATCCTGTACCAGATCGTCGGCCGCATCCGCATCGCGCGTGAGTGCGCGGGCATAGCGGCGCAACGCCGGGATCATGGTTTCCACACTCTGGCGAAACGCATTCATTGCGGTTTTCACGTCCCGGTATTCGGCGCGAGCGCCACAACGATCATAACACCCGAATGAAACGGCTATTCCGGTGCTCGAAACAGCGTTAACGCCGCGTATTAGGACTGTACCGCGAAGGAGGGCTGGTGTACCTCCAGACCTTAACCCGCTCGATGGGACGTTGAAAAAATGGCGCAGAATTCAGGTCTGATGCAGGGCAAACGGGGCGTGATCCTCGGCGTTGCCAACAACCGATCGATCGCCTGGGGCATCGCCAAGGCATGCCGCGCGGCCGGTGCCGAGCTCGCCTTCACCTATCAGGGCGATGCGCTGAAGAAGCGCGTCGAGCCGCTTGCCGCGGAGGTCGGCGGTCTCGTGCTCGGCCATTGCGACGTCACGGATGCCGCCACCATCGACGCCGCCTTCGCGGTGCTGAAGGAGAAGTGGGGTAAGATCGACTTCCTGGTGCACGCGATCGCCTATGGCGAGCAGCTCGACGGCCGCTACGTCGACACCACGCAGGAGAACTTCTCGAAGTCGATGCTGATCTCCTGCTACTCGTTCACCGCGGTGGCGCAGCGCGCCGAGAAGCTGATGACCGATGGCGGCTCGCTCATCACGCTCAGCTATTACGGCGCCGAGAAATGGATGCCGCATTACAACGTCATGGGCGTGGCGAAAGCCGCGCTGGAAGCCAGCGTGCGCTATCTCGCCGCCGATCTCGGCGAGAAGGACATCCGCGTCAACGCGATCTCGGCAGGTCCGATCAAGACGCTCGCCGCCTCGGGCATCGGCGATTTCCGCTATATCCTGAAGTGGAACGAATACAACGCGCCGATGCGGCGCAACGTGTCGACAGAGGATGTCGGCGGCAGCGCGCTGTATTTCCTCTCCGACTTGTCGCGCGGCGTGACCGGCGAGGTGCACCACGTCGATTCCGGCTATCACGTGCTCGGCATGAAGCGCCCGGACGCGCCGGATATCTCACTCGGCGGGTAGAGCATGATCCGGAAAAGTGGGAACCGGTTTTCCGGTAAGATCATGCTCGAACAAGAAGACTAGCCTTCGAACCGCATGCCCGTGCCCACGATCTACTTCCTGCGCCACGGCGAGACCGAGTGGAACGCGCTCGGGCGGCTCCAGGGCGCCCGGGACATTCCGCTGAATGCACGCGGCCGCGGGCAGGCCGTGCACGCGGCCGGGGTTCTGGCCGATCTGTTCAGGCGCGACAGCAAGGACAAGGCGGCGCTGCCCTACGTGTCGAGCCCGCTCGGGCGTGCGCGCCAGACCATGGAACTGGTGCGCCGCAAGCTTGAACTGCCGCTTGCCGATTATTCGCTCGACGACCGCCTGCGGGAGATCGGCTACGGCACCTGGGAGGGGCTGACACTGGCCGAAAGCGAGGCCTCCGATCCCGAGGTCTATGCAAGGCGCCTCGCCGACAAATGGACGGTCGCGCCAATCGGCGGCGAGACCTATGCGGCCGTGCAGCTGCGCATGCTCGATTGGTACGAGTCGCTTCTGGTCGATACCGTCGCGGTCGCCCATGGCGGCACCTGCCGGGCCCTGATGGTGGCTTTGGGCATCGAGACCCCCGCCGGTGCCGCCGAGCTCTATATCGAGCAAGGCGCCGTCTACGTGTTCCGCGACCGCCGGCTGGAGAAGTTTAGTTAGCCTGGAACGCGGTCATTGCGGGTTCGATGCTTCGCATCGCCCCGGAATGACCGAGTGTGTGTTTGACCCGGGTGTTCCCCCGCGTTACCACCACAAGTCAGAACTGACTGACGAGTAGAGACGGATGTCCTTCAACACCTTCGGCCACATGTTCCGCGTCACCACCTTCGGCGAGAGCCACGGCGTGGCGATCGGCTGCGTGGTCGACGGCTGTCCGCCCATGATCCCGCTCACCGAGGCCGACATCCAGGGCGATCTCGACCGCCGTCGGCCCGGCCAGTCGCGCTTCACCACCCAGCGCCAGGAGCCGGACCAGGTGAAAATCCTGTCCGGCGTGATGGCGCATCCGGAGACCGGCGTGCAGGTGACGACGGGCACCCCGATCGGGCTCCTGATCGAGAACACCGACCAGCGCTCGAAGGACTATTCCGAGATCAAGGACAAGTTTCGCCCCGGTCATGCCGACTTCACCTATGAGGCGAAGTACGGCCTGCGCGACTATCGCGGCGGCGGGCGCTCCTCGGCGCGCGAGACCGCCACGCGCGTTGCCGCCGGCGCGATCGCGCGAAAAGTGCTGCCCGACGTCAAGGTGCGCGGCGCACTGGTGCAGATCGGTCCGCACAAGATCGACCGCGCCAAATGGGACTGGGACGAGATCGGGAAAAATCCATTCTTCTGTCCCGACAAGGACAAAGCTGCGTTCTTCGAGACCTATCTCGACGGCATCCGCAAGAGCGGCTCCTCGATCGGTGCGGTGATCGAAATCGTCGCCGAAGGCGTGCCAGCGGGCCTTGGCGCGCCGATCTACGCCAAGCTCGATTCCGATCTGGCGGCCGCGATGATGACCATCAACGCGGTGAAGGGCGTCGAGATCGGCGCCGGATTTGGCGCGGCCGAATTGACCGGCGAAGAGAACGCCGACGAGATGCGCACCGGCAATGACGGCACGCGCTTTCTCTCCAACCATGCCGGTGGCGTTCTGGGCGGCATCTCCACCGGACAGCCGGTGGTGGTGCGTTTTGCGGTGAAGCCGACTTCGTCGATCCTCCAGCCGCGCCGCACCGTCGATCGCAAGGGCACTGATACCGAGATCGTCACCAAGGGCCGCCATGACCCCTGCGTCGGCATCCGCGCCGTCCCCGTAGGTGAGGCCATGATGGCCTGCGTGCTGGCCGATCACTTCCTGCGCGATCGCGGGCAGGTGGGACGCTAGTTTTTTCACCTCTCCCGTAGGGAGAGGTGAGCACACCGCCGATAACGCGCCCTGTCGCGGTACTAGCCCACCGCGCAGCTTGACGGGCCCACAACTTCGTCCGCAAATGCGGGCATGAACAGCTCCGAGCTCCAGCGCATCTGCAACTGGCTGATCGACGGTGCCTGGTCGTCGCTAGAGCCGGCCGAGATGATCGCCGATTTCTGCGAACGTCTGGTCGCGGCCGGCCTGCCGCTGTGGCGGTTCGGCATCTTCATCCGCACGCTGCATCCGGAAATCTTCGGCCGCAATTTCATCTGGCGGCAGGGTGGGGAGGTCGAAATCGGCAGCGTCGATTTCGAGATCCTGGAGACGCCCGAATTCGCCCGCAGCCCGCTCCGCATCGTGTTCGAGCAGGGGGTGGAGGTCAGGGGACGCGCGAGCGATCCCGACAGCAAGCGATTTCCGTTCCTCGACGACATGCGCGCCGAAGGCGCGACCGACTATATTGCCGTGCCGGTGCCTTTTCTCGATGGCTCCATCCACGCCACGAGCTGGATCACGCAGCATCCCGGCGGGTTCAGCGACGACGACATCGCGGCGATCCGAAGCATCATAGCGCCGCTCGCGCGCGTCAGCGAGATCATCAGCCTGCGACGCACCGCCGAGATGCTGCTCGACACCTATGTCGGCAACCGCGCCGGCGCACGCATTCTCGGCGGCCAGATCCGCCGTGGCCACACCGACACCATGCAGGCGGTGATCTGGCTCTCGGACCTGCGCGGCTTCACCGCGCTGTCGGACCGGCTGCCGGCCGAGACGGTGGTGGCAATCCTCAACCATTATTTCGACTGCCAGGTCACCGCGATCAGGGGTCATGGCGGCGAGGTGCTGAAATTCATGGGCGACGGCCTGCTCGCAGTGTTTCCGATCGATGAATATGTTGGCGATGCCGCCCATGTCTGCGCGCGCGTGCTGGAGGCGGCGCGTGAATCGCGCGCCAGCGTGGAGCAACTCGCGTTTCCGGTCGGCGATGTCGTCGAGCGCTTCCGCTTTGGCGTCGCGCTGCACATCGGCAACATCCTCTACGGCAATATCGGGGGCGGTAACCGGCTGGACTTCACCTGCATCGGCCCCGCCGTCAATCTCGCGGCCCGGCTGGAGAAGATCACGGGGCGGCTGGGGCGGACCGTCGTCGCCTCGGAAGGTTTTGCCAATGTCTGCCACCACAACTGGCACGAACTCGGCGAATTTCCGATCGCAGGATTTTCCAAGGCACAGCGCGTGTACGGGCTGGCGGAAGAAACGCACGCGATGGCCGGCTGAGCCTTATTCCTCCGGCTCGGTCGTGAACAGCAGCGGATAGCCCTTGGCACGGCCGGCATCGGTGGCACGCGTCGCCTTGGTCTCGGCGACGTCCTTGGTGAACACGGCGACGACGCAGGTGCCCAGCTTGTGCGCGGTGATCATCACCTTGTAGGCCTGATCCTCCGTCATGCGGAATTCGGCCTTGAGCACCATGGTGACGAATTCGCGCGGCGTGTAATCATCGTTGATCAGGATGACCTTGTGCAGCCGCGGCCGCTCGACCTTGGTCTTCGTCCTGGTTTTCGGTGTGGTAACGGTATCGTTCATTCCGCCTCCCGGACACGGCGGCTCGGGTTCCTGCCGGAGCGATCAGCTCGTGGCCTTCGCACCATATTGCAGGACCTGCACCTTCTCCAAGGTGATCAGGCCGCTCGACATCATGCCATCAAGGATGGGCAGGAATGCGTTGATGTTGTCCTCGCTGTCGACGATCTCGATCAGCAGCGGCAGGTCTTCGGAAAGTCGCAGGATCTTCGAAGTGTGGAGCCGGCTCGATTTGCCGAAGCCCATCGGACCGCGCAGCACGGTGGCGCCGGCGAGGTGCCGCTCGCGTGCCGTCATCACGATCGCTTCATAGAGCGGCTTGCCATCGAAATGGTCGCTCTCGCCGATGAAGATCCGGAGCAAAACGGCCTGAGCGGGGATTTGCATGGTCAACTCCTTGTCAAGCGGTTGTAGCGGCTCGCCATCATATGCCCGAGCCACGCCGACACCAGCCAGCAGATGACGGACGCTGCGACATAGGCAAGTGCCGTGTACTTCATGCCGCCGTGGAGCAGGCGGAAGGTCTCCAGGCTGAAGGTCGAGAACGTGGTGTAGCCACCGCAGAACCCGGTCATGACGAACTGCCGGTGCTCAGGACGCGCCAGCATGCGGCCGTCGGGGCCGGTCAGCGTCGCGTAGAAGCCGATGATCAGCGATCCCGTGGCGTTGATGAACAGCGTAGCGAAGGGAAAGCCCGGTCCGGTGTCGAGCGCGAGACCGACCAGATAACGGGTCAGTCCGCCGACGATGCTGCCGGCGGCAACCCAGGCGTAGAGCATCGCGCTACGCCAGCGCTCGGCGGAGGAGGGGACGGCCATGCGCTTCTATCCTCCAAGCCTGTCCGCGAGGAGGAAGCCGCAACTGACGGCCGCAAGGCACAGCCCGACCGAGAGCACGACATTGCCGAGTGCGGAGAGCGGCTCGCCGCTCCGCGCCAGCGTCAGGGTTTGCAGGCTGAATGAGGACACCGTGGTGTAGCAGCCGAGAAAACCGGTCACCGCGAACAGCCAGGGGGTGGGCGCGGCGAAGGCCGAGCCGGGATGGGTCGCGAGCGCGCCGAAAATGCCGATCAGGAAGGCGCCGGTGACGTTGATGGTCATGGTGCCCCACGGAAACGTCTCGCCCAACCGCCGCGCGATCGCGCCGGACACGAAATAGCGCGCACAGCCGCCAAGCATGCTACCCATCATGATCGCAAGCACCCCACTCAGCACGACGAAAAACTCCCCGTCATCATTTTTGCTCTGCTGCCAGACCGTTCCTGACGGCAAGCAGCCCCATGAGCGAGATCAGCGCAAAGCCGAGCCCCGCCAGGAACGTGCCTGCCGGACCATAGGCATCCCACAACGCGCCGGCGATCACGCTCGCAGCCAGCAGGGCCAGACCCGTGAACAGGTTGAAATAGCCGAATGCGGTGCCGCGCAGGCTCGGCGGCGCGGCATCGGCGACGAGCGCCGAGAGCAGGCCTTGCGTCAGCCCCATATGCAGCCCCCACAGCACGACGCCGAGCGCGAGGCCTGCAAGGCTCGGGAGCAGTGCCAGCGCGAGGTCGGCGCCGGCGAGGAAGATCAGACCGAGCGCGAGCAGGCCGGTCCGGTTGATTCGATCCGACAGCACGCCGGCGGGATAGGCCGACAGCGCATAAGTGACGTTCATCAGCACCAGCACCGCCGGCACCCACATCGGGTTGAGCCCGATGTTCTGCGCGCGCAGGATCAGGAAGGCCTCGCTGAAGCGCGCGAGCGTGAACACGACACCGACCGCGACGACGCGCCAGTAGACCGCCCCAAGCTGCCGCATCGCGGCAAGATTGAGCGGGTTCGTTGCAGGTTTGCGGTTCGGATCCGGCTCCGGCTCGTGCACGGCGAAGGCGATCAGGCCGAAGGACAGAAAGGCCGGCAGCACCGCCACCCAGAACACGATCGTAAAATTGTCAGCTGTCCACCACATCATGCCGATGGCCGCGAGCGGCCCGACGAAGGCGCCGATGGTGTCGAGCGATTGCCGCAGGCCAAAGCTCGCGCCGCGCAGACCGATGGGCGCGATGTCGGCGATCAGCGCATCGCGCGGCGCGCCGCGAATGCCCTTGCCGACGCGGTCGATGAAGCGCGCCGCCACCAGCCATCCGACGCTCGGGGCGAGCGGAAACAGCGGCTTGGTGAAGGCGGCGAGCCCGTAGCCGAGCGCGGCGAGCAGCTTGCGGCGGCCGAGCCAATCCGACAACGCGCCGGAGAAGATCTTTGTGATCGAGGCGGTCGCCTCGGCAATGCCCTCGATGAAGCCGACCGTGAGCGTGGAGGCCCCGAGCGCGGTGACGAGATAGACCGGCAGCAGCGCATGGATCATCTCGGAGGAGATGTCCATCAGCATCGAGACGAAGCCGAGCACCCAGACTCCCCTGGGCAGCGAGGCGCGCGCAGCATTCGGTGTCGTCGTGGTCACGTCTTCACTTTCTCCTGGCCTTGGCTTGACTTTCTCCTGGCCTTGGCTTGCTGGCCCAGTTTCCTGCCTTCGCCACCAGGCAACAAAAAACCCGCCATCGGCGGGCTGGTCCATGCTCCCACCAAAGGCAGAGGCTCAAAGATTGCCCCACCTCAAGCAGGAGTCATCAGCCCAGTACGATCATCGACCGCCGGGCGGTTGTCGGGGGACTCCATCCCCATCTGTGCATCCAGCCTAGCATGGAAATTGCGCCGGACAAGTGGGCCGGCCGCGCTGTCCCTAGGCGTCATTCTGCGCGCTTCGCGCGAGCTCTGGAACGACGGTGGCGGTCTCGCTGCGTGTTCCAGTCACGCGAAGCGAGGCAACACAGCGGCGATCCTAACTCGAATGTGAAGCGCAAGCGATCTTCGCACTTTGCGGCAAGGCGATTGCATGTCACCATCGCGTCATACGACGGGAGACCGCTGCGATGCGCTTGCTGTTCTCGATCGGGGCTGTGCTGGTGGCCGGCGTGCTTGCCGGAGGGGACGTCGCGGGCATCGCGGCGCCAGGGCCTAAATTTGAGTCGCCCAAATCTGAATCGTCTCAAAATCAGCCGCAGCGGCTGGCTGCCGACAAGGATGCACAGACGGTCGATGTCGAACTGATCCTCGCGGTCGACGTCTCCTACTCCATGGACATGGACGAACTCGCGGTCCAGCGCGAAGGCTACGCGCAGGCGATCCAGTCCAAGGAATTCCTCCAGGCGCTGAAGCTCGGTCCGAACGGCCGGATCGCCGTGACCTATTTCGAGTGGGCCGCCTCCAGCGACCAGAAGATCATCATCCCCTGGCGCCTGATCGACGGCCCCGAGACCGCGGATGCGGTCGCCGCCGAGATCTTGAAGACGCCGATCCGGCGTGCCTCGCGCACCTCGATCTCCGGCGCGATCATGTTTGCGATGCCGCTGTTCGACGAGGATCCATATCGGGGCTTGCGTCGCGTGATCGACATTTCCGGCGACGGCCCCAACAACAATGGCACCCCGGTCACGGTGGCGCGCGATGCCGCGCTAGAGAAGGGCATCGTCATCAACGGTCTGCCGATCATGGTCAAGGAGCCGTCCTATTCGACCATGGATATCGACAATCTCGACTTCTACTACGAGGACTGCGTCATCGGCGGTCCCGGCTCTTTCGTCATCACGATCAAGGACCGCGACAAGTTCAAGGAAGCGATCCGCACCAAGCTACTGATGGAGGTCGCTGGCCGCATGCCGGAGCGCCCCGCGATGCGGGTTGCGGACAAGGAGCCGCGCGTCAGTTGCATGATCGGCGAGAAGATCTGGTCGGACCGCTGGGGCCGCTGATAGCGTACCCCGTTGGGACCTTTCGCCTCATCTCGCCCGACGGTTGAATTTAACCGCTCGTTAACCGGCACATGGCCCTAATCCGGTTGTTTCAGTTCGTTTCCGACTGCCGTTTTGACGTTGCTGTCGGGCGCGCGAACGAGAGCGGGTGCGTCGAACCCGTCCACCGAGCAGACCATGGCCATCGTCACGTCGAGCACCAGCCAGATTTCGCCCGCCAATGAGCGGGTCTTTCACCAGAGCAAATTGCTCGGTGAATGGAAGGGCAATTGGGTGGGCAACAACCAGCCCGTCGGCTTCAAGGTCGTGAACATCCGCGGTGCCCGGGCGCAGGTCGAGTACACCCATAACGGGCATACCGAGCGCGGCTTTGCCGAGGTCAATGGCTCGCTGATCACGTTCGGCGGGGTCACGGTCGGCACCAAGGACGGCAAGAGCATGGTGCTGTTGTTCTCGGTGGGCGGCGCTGGCAAGCAGACCGCGAACCTCGAGAAGCAGGACCCGCCGGCTTCCGACAGCCGCCTCATGGGAAGCTGGGGCGGCTATTCCAGCGATAACGGCAAGAGCGCGAGCTTCAAGGTGCTCTCGGTCAACGGCAAGGAAGCCCAGGTCAGCGTCACCACCGACGGCGTCACCCGCCAGGGCACCGGCACCGTCTACAAGAACGTCATCATGTTCGGCCAGGCGCAGATCGCAACCGATGACGGGCAGAACGGCAAGATCATCTACCAGGTCGGCACGAAATCCTTCATGGTGCCGGTGACGAAATATCCGCCGGCGGACTCCTCGTCTTCGGTCGACAAGACCGCCTGAAAGCTGCCGTCCTCACCATTTCGGCGGCCGCTTCTCCACGAACGCTCTCAAGCCCTCCTGCGCCTCATCCGACGTCGCGACATTGCAGAAATCGTCGACGGCGCTTGCAATGCTGCGCCGGTAGTCGAGATCGATCTGGCGCATGAAGGCGGCGCGGCCCATCCGCAGCACTGCGGCCGATTTGCCTGCGAATTGCGCCGCGAGCCTTGCGACCTCGGCCTCGAGCTCCGCATCGGCGACGACGCGGTTGACCACGCCGAGCTCGCGCGCCTCCGCGGCGCTGAAGACGCGGCCGGTGAACAGCAGCTCGAAGGCGCGGTGGCGTCCGACGATCCGCGGCAGATGGGCATAGTGGATCGCCGGGATGACGCCGACGTCGATCTCGGGATAGCCGAACGTCGCGCTCTCGGCCGCCAGCACCACATCGCAGGACACTGCCATGGTCATGCCGCCGCCCCGCGCCGCACCGCCGACAGCGGCGATCGACGGTTTGCCGAGCCGATACTGCGCGTCGTAGAGGTCGATATAGAGCGCCTGGAGGAATTCGCGGATCTCGGCGCCGGGCTTGCCGAGCAGGATGTCAAGATCGAGGCCCGCCGAGAAGCGCTTAGGGATAGCGCTCGCCAGCACGACCACGCGCGCCTCCGGATCGTCCGCGGCGCGGCGGAGCGCCGCGACCACCGCGCGGATGAGTTCGAGGCTGAGCGCGTTGACGGGCGGGCGGCGCAGCGTGATGCGGGCGATGTTGCCTGCACATTCGTAAGTGACGGGACTATCCGATGTCACCGGATTCTCCATACCTTTAAGATGTCAGCACCTTCAACTGCCGGTCGATCCTGCGCAAGGCCTCACAAGCGGGCGCAAAGGCACCGTCGCCGATCAGCCGCCAGACCGTGTTTGCCTGCTCCTCCAGTTGCGGGATCGTCAGCGGCAGTCCAGCCGCCTCCTGCAGCGCGCCCTTTTCATTGATGAGATAGCGTTCGTTCAGGGCGAACAGCACCTGCGCAATGCAGGCGAGCGATCTGTAGAGGCATCCCGCGATGTGGGTCCGCTCGTTACGTGCCGCCGCGAGCTCGGCATTTTCGATGCTGAACAGGATTTCCCACTGGAAGCGCCGGATCAGGGCGCGGCGCAGAGCCTGCGGATAGGGAAGTGCGATTGATTTGAGCTGAGCGATCAAACCCTTCGGATCGTGCAGAGGCTGACAATACGCGATCTCGCCCATCCAGATTGCCGAGCAGAAGCCATGCGGATGGCCGGGCTGGTAGGCCATGAGGACCGTACCGCTCCGGCAGGCTGCCATGACGCGCTCGACGTTGTCGGCGTGACGGTACAGGAGATCGACCTTTTGCCCCTCAACCGACAGCCAGGCTCCGCCGACGATCCACGATCCCCATTCGTCATATTTTGTCACGGTCGTGGCGCCAGGATCGTCGGCGATTTCCTTCACCACAGTCAGGAGTCGATCCGTATCGAGCGGGCCGGCGTTGGAGCAATATAGCCCGATGTCATAGTCGGAGGAGGGATGCACGTTACCCCGCGCGCGTGAGCCACCGAGCACCACGGCCTGAACGCCCGGTACTCCGGCAAGAATGGGTGTCAGGCGGGTGAGCAAGGGACCAAGGGACATCAGTTGCAGCTTTCCGGGAGGCCCGCGGCCGTCACCTCGGCCGGTCGCACCGCTGGCATTGGTGATGTCCGAGGAGTATAATTTGCAAAGCTCTCGACGGTAACCTGGATGTTCAACTTCGCACGTTCACGCGCTCTTGCAACTTTCGCCGTGCTCTGCCTCACCGGCGCACCGGCTCATGCGCAAGTTGCGCCGCTGAGATATTGGATTCCCGGCGGGCCTTTCGGCCTCAGTGGTGGTGCCGAGCAGAGTTCCGATACTTACGGCGGCTTCTCGAGCTTCAATGCCGGCGATGCGGGTTGGCGTACCAGCTATGCGAACGGTTTCTTCGTCGGCAGCGAGCGCGGCAATTTTGGTTTGAGCGGCTTCAATCAGGCCGGCTCGGCCGGCAATTTCAGCGCGCTGTCCTATGGCAGCACGCAGTTTGGCTACAACACCAAGACGGCGGGCGGCATGCCCGTCACGTTCTTCGCCGGCTTCGACACGCTGAAATTCGGCAACGGCATCGGCAGCTCGCTGGCGCCGCTGACCTCCAGCGCCACGCCCGGTTATGGCGCGTTCGCGGGTGTCGAGTTCAAGCCGACCTCCAATCTCAGCCTGTCGTTCGGTGCCGGCTTCATCCAGCAGCAGTCGGGACGCATGGACAGCGACATCAACTCCTCGATGCTGCCCGGCGAGTCGCCGGCGTTGGGCGGCTTGCGCCGCTGAGCAATCCCCACAGGCATCACGACAAGCCCGCCACCAGCGGGCGTTGCAGGTGCCGGGCCATCAGGTCGGCCGCCTCAGTGTAGCGCCGCGTCTCCAGGACGTCGAGCAGGCGCAGATGCTCTCGCACGTGCCGTCGCATGCCGTCGCGGTCGGCGAAGCTGCGATAGGCGAACAGGCGTCTGATCGAGTTCACGCGCTTGAGCGCTTCGAGAAAGAAGGGGTTGCCGGCGCCGCGGATGATCTCTTCGTGGAATTCGCAGCCGGAGTGAAAGACCTCGCCGATCGTCATCTTCTCGAGCTCGCCTTCGAAGACGCGTTGTTGGCGCTCGCGCAAGCGTACGATCACCTCCTGCGGCAGCGCAAAGCCCGGCTGCGCGATCGCCGCCGGCTCGATCACCGCGCGAAACGCCATGGCCTTGGCTTGGGCTTCGGGATTCGAAACCGTCTCGGCGAAGCGCCAGCCATAACCCGGCAGACGTGCGATCCAGCCCTCGGCGGCGATCCGGTCGAGCAGCCGCTGCAGCTCGGCCCGGCTGAGGCCATAGCGGCGCATCAGCTCGGCCTCGGTGACGTCGGCCGGTAGCCGTGTTGCGAGCACGTCGCCTGCGATGGTCACATAAACCTGCTCGTTGCGCCTGACCGCCGCGAGCGCCGGTTGGGCTGCGCCACTGGTGGGATTCTTTGCCAGCACAAAGCCGCGATGCGGCTCGCCGCGCGCCAGCCCCGCTGCTTCCAAAGCCTTCAGGCCGAGCCGGATCGGCGCGCGTGAAAGGTCCAGCGCATCCGCAAGCCTTTGTTCGATCAGGCGGTCTCCGGCCTTCATGCCTTCGCGTCGGGCCAGCGCCATGATCAGGCCGGCGAGGTGTTCGGCGCGCTCGGAACCGTTTTTGACGCTGCGCTGTCGGGAACTGTCGGATGCGATCATTGCAGTGCACGCAAGTTTGGGGCTTGACAGACTGTCCCATGGATTGTTCTTTTATGCAATAATATACAATCAAAGGGAGAGCCCGATGGCGCGCGCGCCCGATGTCCACATTTGCGAGGTCGCTCCCCGCGATGGTCTCCAGAACCTGGACATCTTCGTTCCGACCGAAGCCAAATGCGCGCTGATCGACACGATCGCCGCCGCCGGCATGCGCGAGATCGATGCCGGATCCTTCGTCCCGCCAAAGGTCGTTCCGCAATTCGCCGACGTCGATGCGGTGATGGCGCATGCGCTCACGCACAAGTCCGCAACCATCGGCGCGCTGGTGCCGAACCCGAAGGGCGCCGAGCGCGCCATCGCCGCAGGCGTTAACGCCGTCTATTTCGTCATCTCGGCAAGCGAGACGCACAACCGCGCCAATGTGCGCCGCACGATAGAAGAGCAGCTCGACGGCTTTCGCGCGGTCCGCGCCGCGATCGACGCCCGGCCGATGGAAGAGCGGCCGCAACTGATGGGCGCGATCTCCACCTCCTTCGGCTGCTCGTTGGAGGGCGAGGTGAGCGAGGCGGCGGTGTGCCGTGTGGCACGCGCTTTTGCCGAAGCCCGCGCCGACGAGATCGGGCTTGCCGACACCGTCGGCTATGCGACGCCCAAATCGATCCGGCAGATCGTCACGGCCGTGCGGCGCGAGGTCGGATCGCAAATGACGCTGCGACTGCATCTGCACGACACGCTCGGTGCCGGCCTTGCCAATGCCGTCGCCGGCCTCGAAGCGGGCATCCGCCGTTTCGACGCCGCGGTGTCCGGCCTCGGCGGCTGTCCCTTTGCTCCCGGCGCGCGCGGCAATATCGTCACCGAGGATCTCGTGTTCATGCTGGAGCGCATGGGACTCTCCACCGGCATCGACCTCGACCGCCTGATGCAGACGCGCGAGATACTCGCCCGCCATATCCCGGCAAAACATTTGACGGGGCATCTGCACGAGGCCGGCATCCCCAAGGCCCTGCGGAGCGCGGCATGACCATGGCTGTGCGCGAGACGCCATCGGAGCTTCGTCCGCTGGCAGGCCTGCGGGTGATCGAGTTCAGCCAGATGGTGATGGGGCCGAGCTGCGGCCTGATCCTGGCCGATCTCGGCGCCGACGTGATCAAGGTCGAGCCGCCCAAGGGCGACCGCACCAGGTATTTCAAGGGGCCCGCCGCGGGCTTCTTCGCCACCTACAGCCGCAACAAGCGCAGCATCGCGCTGGATACGTCGACTGCGGAAGGCCAGACGATCGCACGCAGGCTGATCGAGAACAGCGACGTCCTGATCGAGAACTTCCGGCCGGGCCTGTTGAAGCGGATCGGCCTCGACTACGAGACCGTCGCGGCCTTTGCACCGCGCCTGATCTATTGCTCGCTCAAGGGCTATTTGCCCGGGCCTTACGAAAATCGCCTCGCGCTGGACGAGGTCGTGCAGATGATGGGCGGCCTTGCCTACATGACCGGCTTGCCCGACCGGCCCATGCGCGCCGGTGCCTCGGTCAACGATGTCATGGGCGGCATGTTCGGCGTGATCGCAATTCAGGCTGCGCTCGCCGAGCGGCAGCGCACCGGCCGGGGGCGCTACATCCAGAGTGCGCTGTACGAGAACAACGTGTTCCTGATGGCGCAGGCCATGATGTGCGAGGTAGTCAGCGGCCAGCCCTCGATTCCGTATTCGATCAAGGACAGCCCATGGCCGGTCTATGATCTCTTCGATACCAGGGACGGCTCGAAACTGTTCGTCACCATCGTCGGTGAAGAGCAATGGGTGGCGTTCTGTCGCGCCTTCGATCGCGAAGCCTGGCTTGCTGACCCGCGCTTTGCCACGAGCAACGACCGCGTCGATCATCGCGGCTGGCTGATCCCCGAGATCGCGAAGATCTTCAAGCAATGGGACAAGGCCGAGCTCGCCGCGCGTCTCGAGCAGCTCGATCTGCCCTATGCGCCGGTGAACAAGCCCGGCGATCTCTTCGATGATCCGCATCTCAACCAGTCCGGCGGCCTGACCGATATTCGGCTGCCTGACGGCGGCGAGGCCAAGACGCCGCTCTTGCCGATTTCCATGGACGGAAGGCGCCTGCCCAACCGCTACGATCCACCTGAGATCGGCGAGCACAGCGGCGAGATCCTGAGCGAGATCGGCATGTCGCCGAACGAGATCGAAACGCTGCGACAGGCAGGGACGATCAAGGTCGCGCCGTCCTGACCGATCGGCGCAATCGAACAAAGAAACCAAGGGAGGAGGAGCACATGAGCATTACCAGGCGCCAGGCGCTGATCGCAGGCTCCGCATGGGCCGGCGCATCGCTGCTGCCGGGGCAGCTGCGCGCCGAGGCCAAGCAGGTCTCGCTCGCCTTCGGACCGGTGTCGCCGGTCTATGCCATCGGCATGATCGCGGAGCTGAAGGGGTACTTCAAGGACGAAGGACTCGATTCCAAGCTCGTCACCGGCAATGCCGGCACATTCGGTCGCCAGACCCTGGCGGCGGGGCAAGCGCTGTTCGCCCATGGCGATGCCAGCCATCCGCTCCAGCTCAGTGCGCGCGGCAAGCCCTGCAAGATCCTGCTCGCGACCGAGATGGTGTGCTCCTACGCCAGCATCATGGTCCGGCAGGACCTCTACGACAGCGGCATCAATTCGGTCGAGAAGCTCGCGGATTACAAGCGCACCGATGGCGCCAAGCCGATCGTCGCCGCGACCGCGATCGGGTCGGGCACCTGGGTGTTCGGCACTTATGTGTTCGAAGCGCGCGGGCTCGGCGGCAAGGTGAACTGGGTCGCGGGCGGCGGGACCAACACCATGTTCCCCTCGCTCCAGACCAAGCAGTTCGACGCCATCATGGCGCCGCCGAGCTGGATCGTCGAGGTCGAGAAGAAGGGCTTTGGCAGGACGATCTACGACACGTCCAAGCCCGGCGTGTTCGAGAAGGATTTCGGCGGGACGTTGCCCGTGCTGGTGATCTACACGCTCCAGGACACGATTGAGCAAGACAAGGCGATGGTGCAGGCCTATGTCAATGCGATCCATCGCGCGATGGCTTTCGTGAAGGCGACGCCGCTCGCCGAGGTGCAGGCGCTGGTCACGCCGAAATATTTCTCGGGCATCGATCCCGACGCGGTCAGCGCCGAGCTCGGCTTCGACAAGTCGACCTGGGCCTATGACGGTGTCATCGACAAGCCCGCGTTCGAACGTGGCGCCAAGCCCTGGTACCGCAAGGGAACTGATATTCCCGAGACCAGATACGAGGATGTCATCGACATGAGCTTCCTCCAGGCGGCCAGGGCGAAGTACAAATGATTGCCGCGCCAGGTCAGGGCCTCGCGTTCGCGCGCGATGAGGATCAAACAGCGGCGGCGCGCACCCGCATTACCGTGCAGGGGCTCGCCAAGCGCTTCAACGCGTCCGGCCGCGAGTTCGTGGCGGTGGATGACGTCTCCTTCGAGGTCAAGCAGGGCGAGTTCGTCGCGCTGCTCGGTCCCTCCGGCTGCGGCAAAAGCACCATTCTCAACATGGTCGCAGGGCTATTGCCGCGTTCCGGCGGACGCATCCTGATCGATGCGGACACGGTCGAGACCGGCAAGGTCAACCCCAGGGTCGGCTATGTCTTCCAGCGCGATACGCTGTTTCCCTGGCGAACCGTGGAGCGGAACATCGGCTATGGGCTGGAGATCGCGGGACTGCCGAAGACCGAGCGCGCAGGGCGTGTCGCTTCGGCGGTCGAGAAGGCCGGGCTCTCGGGTTTTGCGCAGAGTTTTCCGCGCATGCTGTCCGGCGGCATGCGCCAGCGCGTCGCCTTGATGCGCACGCTGATCCTGGAGCCCGAGATCCTGCTGATGGACGAGCCGTTCGGCGCGCTCGACACTCACACCAAGCTGGAGATGCACAAGACGCTGCTGGAGATCTGGGAACGCGAGCGGCAGACCGTGCTGTTCGTGACGCACGATCTCGGCGAAGCCTTGACGCTGGCGAGCCGCATCATCCTGCTCTCGGCGCGGCCCGGGCGCCTCAAGGAAGACTTCGACGTCGCCATCCCGCGTCCGCGCGATCCCGTGGCCGTGCGCGAGACCGCCGAATTCGGCCGCCTTTATTCCCACATCTGGCATTCGCTCGGCGAAGAGTTCCGCCGCACCAGGGCCGACTGACCATGTCCAACAGCCGCACCGTCATCCTGTTCTGGCAACTGGCCATTCTCGCGGCCGTTCTCGTCATCTGGCAGTGGGGCTTCGAATGGAGCAAGGCGCTGCTGCCGAAGGCCTACGTGCCGAAAATCCTCGATCCATATTTCGTCGCCAAGCCGTCGCTGATCTGGCAGAGCTTCCTGCGGCTTGGCTGCTTTGCCGATACCAGCGGCTTTGCCGCCTGTATCAAGGGCAACGACAACAATCTGTGGCTTGCGACACTCGTCACGCTGAAGAACACCTGGTGGGGATTTTTGTTCGGATCGGCGAGCGGCATCGCGGCTGGCCTGATCCTCGGCCGTTCGGATTTCCTTGCCCGCGTATTCGGGCCCTACATCGTGGCATTCAATTCGATCCCGCGCATCGCGCTGGTGCCGCTCGTCATCCTGATCTTCGGCCTCGGCGATCTCTCCAAGATCGCGACCGCCTGGCTGGTCGTGTTCTTCGTGGTGTTCTTCAACACCTTCGAGGGAACGCGTGCGGTCGACCGCGACCAGATCGCCGCCGCTCGTCTGCTCGGCGCCAGCGAGTTCACCGTGCTGCGCACGGTCGTGATCCCCTCCGCGCTCGCCTGGGTATTCGCCTCGCTGCTGCCGGCGGTGTCCTTTGCGTTGATCGGCGTCATCGTCGGCGAATTCATCGGTGCCGAGCGCGGGCTCGGCAAGCTCATTATCGAAGCCGAGGCGCGGGCCAATGCCAGCGAGATGATGGTCGCCATCTTCGTCATGATGTTCGTCGGCATCCTGCTGGCGATCGCGGTGCGCTCGCTCCAGTCCTACCTGCTGCGATGGCAACCGCAATTCGAGCCGTCGACATAGCAGTCCGCACGGAATTGGGGGGCGGGTTGCGTCACCGGCTGAACCGCGCCACCAGCTCCACATGCGGCGTGTGCCGGAACTGGTCGACCGGCACCACCGCCTCCAGCCGATAGCCGCCGTCGATGAGCAGTCGTGCATCGCGGGCGAAGGTCGCGGCGTTGCAGGACACGGCGACCACGACGGGCACCTTGCTTGCGGCAAGCTTCAGTGCCTGAGCTTGGGCGCCCTGGCGCGGCGGGTCGAACACCACCGCGTCGACGTCGCGCAGCTCCTGCGGCATCAGGGGACGGCGGAACAGGTCGCGCGGCTGGGCTTTGATTGGCTTCAGGCCGGGCGTGCGCGCCGCTTTCGCCAGCGCTGCGATCGCGCCGGCGTCGCTGTCATAGGCGGTCACGCGGGCCTTCTCGGCCAGCCTCAGCGCGAACGGGCCGACGCCGCAGAAGAGGTCGACAATTTCCTTGGCCTTGCCGACGCGCTCGGCGACGAGCGCGGCCAGCGTCTCTTCGCCTGCGACGGTCGCCTGCAAGAATGAGCCCGGCGGCAGCGTCACCTCAGCGCGGCCCATCTTTACCGCTGGTGGCAGGCGCTGCAGCACCAGCTCGCCATGCCGCGTCAGTCGCGCCAGGCGGTGCTGCTCGGCGACGCGGGACAGCGCCGTCACCAGCGGCGTCGGCAACCGGCCGGAGCCGCGCACATCGACATCGAGGCCGTTGGTGGTGGCGGTGACCTGGATGTCGAGCGGCTTCGTCACCGGCATCTTGGTCGTCAGCGGTTCGGCCAGCGCCCAGGCGGCGTCGATCGCGCCCGCGAGCGCGGGATCGAGGATGGGACAGCGATGGATCGGAATGACGTCGTGCGAGCTCGTCGCGGAGAAGCCGACCTTGAGAACGTCATGCGCGCCGAAGCGGCCGTGCAGCGTGATGCGCCGGCGCCCGGCGCCGTGCGCATCGACCAGCGGCGCCACCTCGCAATCGACGCCGGCCTGCGCCAGCGTCTCGACCACGATGCCGCGCTTCCAGGCGTGATAGGGCTCAGCCGCCCAATGCTGGATGGCGCAGCCGCCGCAGACGCCGAAATGCGGGCAGAACGGTTCAATGCGCTCGGGGCTTGCGACGTCCACCGCGAGCAGCTTGCGGCGGTCGGGATGATGGCCCGCGACGTGATCGACCTCGACGGTCTCGCCGCCAAGCGTATAGGGCACGTAGATCGCTGCGCCGGCGTCGAGGCAGACACCGTCGCCGCGATGGCCGACATGATCAATCGTCAGGCGCTCAACCACGGCGCGCGCCCAGGAAGAATTCGATGTTGCCGTCACCGCCCGTGATCGGTGAGGGGAATATCTCGATGTTGGTGCAGCCGAGCGAAGCGGCAAAGGCCGCGATGTCGTCACAGATCTCCCGGTGCACGGCGGCGTCGCGGATGATGCCCTTCTTGTTGTGCTTCCGGTCGGCTTCGAATTGCGGCTTGATCAGCGCCAGCAGGCTCATGGGCGCCGCCGCCAGCGACAACGCCACCGGCAGCACAGCCTTGAGCGAGATGAAGCTGACGTCGATGACGACGATATCGGGCCGCGCCGGCAGACGCTTGCCTTCGTAGGACCTTATATCGGTCTCCTCCATCGACACGATCTTGGGATGATCGCGCAGCGAGGGATGCAATTGGCTGGTGCCGACGTCGATGGCGAACACCAGGCTCGCGCCGTTCGCCAGCAGCACCTCGGTGAAGCCGCCGGTGGAGGCGCCGACGTCGAGGCAGACATGGTCCTCGATTTCAATCGGGTAATGCTCGAGCGCGCCGGCGAGCTTGACGCCGCCGCGGGAGACATAGGGATACGCCGGCTCGGCCTGGATCACCGCGTCCTCGGCGATCGTCTCCGACGGTTTCAAAACCGGCTTGTCGTCGGCCGTGACCAGGCCGGCCTCGATCGCCGCGCGCGCCCGTGCCCGGCTCTCGAACAGGCCGCGCTCGACCAGCAATACATCCGCGCGCTTGCGGGCAGGGGGCATCACGCTCTCATGGGCACGACTGAGGTGCTTATGTAGCGATCAATCGCGCAGCCGCCATCCGGACGCAAGCCTCGAACGCGGCGAGATCGTGCCAGACATCGACCGGCATCTGCGCCGGCGTCACCAGCGGGCAGCCGTGCAGTTCCAGCGCATGGATCATCATGAGGTTGTCGACGAGACCGAAATCCTCGACCGTCAGTCCCTGCGCATCGACCAGCCGTCCGTCCTCGGAGGCGACGTCCATGAAACGGCCGACGCGGTCGGCATAGACGGCGCCGTCATTGGAATAGGCGAGGCAGAACTTACGCCGCCCGGCCATGTAGCCGAGCTCGTAGACGGTGCCGGGATCGGCGCCGGCCCCGCGGAACGGGGTGAGGTTCGCAATGATGGCGTCGGCCTCGTCCATCATCGCCTCGTTGCCGCAAAAGATCTGCCGCGAGACATCGGGCGCGGTGAGGTCAATGGCGTTGTCGAGGGGATAGAGGCCGGTAAGGCCATGAGCCGTGCAGATATCGACCTTGCGGCGGCCGATCTCTACCGCGTCCGGCAGGAACACGTCGGGGCCTGCCAGATAGATCTTCATGGGAGTAAAGCCGAAGAAATTTGGATCGAGGTGTGAGCCACGGCACGCGCTCTGCTCCCTCCCCCGCCTGCGGGGGAGGGGTGGGGGAGAGGGTGTCTCCGCAAGCGAGAACCCCCAAGAGGAAAAACCCTCACCCGCGCCTTCGGCGCGACCTCTCCCGCGAGCGGGAGAGGTGAACATCAAGCCAGCTTGACCGTCTCGGCCTTGGCGTCCTTGCCGAGCGCTTCGAACACCTTGGCGACGATGCCCTTGGCGTCGAGACCGGCGCGGGCGTACATCGCGGCGGGCGTGTCGTGGTCCTGGAACACGTCGGGCAGCACCATCGAGCGGAACTTGACCATGCCGCTGTCCAGCACGCCCTGATCGGTCAGGAACTGCGCGACATGCGAGCCGAACCCGCCGACCGAGCCTTCCTCGATCGTGATCAGGATCTCGTGGTCGCGGGCGAGCTTGAGCACCAGCTCGGTGTCGAGCGGCTTCATGAAGCGCGCGTCCGCAATCGAGGTCGACAGGCCGTGGGCTGCGAGCTCGTCGGCCGCCTTCTCGCATTCGGCGAGGCGCGTGCCGAAGGACAGCAGGGCGATCTTGCTGCCCTGGCGGATCATGCGGCCCTTGCCGATTTCGAGCGGAATGCCAACCTCGGGCATGTCGATGCCGCGGCCTTCGCCGCGCGGATAGCGCAGCGAGCTCGGACGGTCGTCGATCGCGACCTGGGTCGCCACCATGTGCACGAGCTCGGCCTCATCCGCCGCCGCCATGATCACCATGTTCGGCAGGCAGCCGAGATAGGCGTTGTCGAACGAGCCGGCATGGGTCGCGCCGTCGGCGCCGACGAGACCCGCGCGGTCGATGGCGAAGCGGACGGGCAGGTTCTGGATCGCGACGTCATGCACGATCTGGTCATAGCCGCGCTGCAGGAAGGTCGAGTAGATCGCGCAGAACGGCTTGTAGCCTTCGGTCGCAAGACCGGCGGCGAATGTCACCGCGTGCTGCTCGGCGATGCCGACGTCGAAGGTGCGGTCGGGGAACGCCTTGTTGAAGATGTCGACGCCGGTGCCCGACGGCATGGCCGCGGTGATGGCGACGATCTTGTCGTCCTTCTGCGCTTCCTTGACGAGGCTCTGGCCGAACACGTTCTGGTAGGCCGGCGCGTTCGGCTTGGCCTTGGCCTGGGTGCCGGTGGCGACATCGAACTTGACCACCGCATGATACTTGTCGGCGGACGCTTCCGCCGGGCCGTAGCCCTTGCCCTTCTGGGTCACGACGTGAACCAGGATCGGGCCTTCCTCCATGTCGCGCACGTTCTTCAGCACGGGCAGGAGGTGGTCGAGATTGTGGCCGTCGATCGGGCCGACATAATAGAAGCCGAGCTCCTCGAACAGCGTGCCGCCATCCATCATGAAGCCGCGCGAGTATTCTTCGACGCGGTTGGCGCGGTTGGCGAGGATCTTGGGCAGGCGCTTGTTGATCTGCTTGGCCGCATCGCGCAGCGTGCGATAGGTCTTGCCGGAGTAGAGCCGCGACAGATAGGCGCTCATGGCGCCGACCGGCGGCGCGATCGACATGTCGTTGTCGTTGAGGATGACGATCAGGCGCGAGTTCATCGCACCCGCATTGTTCATGGCCTCGTAGGCCATGCCCGCCGACATCGCGCCGTCACCGATCACGGCGATAACGTTGTTCTTGCCGCCGGAGAGATCGCGCGCCACGGCCATGCCGAGGCCGGCCGAGATCGAGGTCGAGGAATGCGCCGCGCCGAACGGATCGTAGTCACTCTCGCTGCGCTTGGTGAAGCCGGACAGGCCACCGCCGGTGCGCAGGGTGCGGATGCGGTCGCGTCGGCCGGTGAGGATCTTGTGCGGATAGGCTTGATGGCCGACGTCCCAGATCAGCCGATCGCGCGGCGTGTCGAAGACGTAATGGATCGCGGTGGTGAGCTCGACCACGCCGAGACCCGCGCCGAAGTGACCGCCGGTCACCGATACAGCATCGATGGTCTCCTGCCGCAGCTCGTCGGCGACTTGGCGAACCTGCTCGATCTTGAGCTTGCGCAGGTCTTCCGGCGTCCGGATGGTGTCGAGAAGCGGCGTTTTACTGTATGCGTTCACGGCCATTTCCAATTTGTCAGCGCCGGAAGGTTCCGGTGCGCGATGGGTTTGCTCAATATCGGCGCAGCGCGAGTCCCCAAACCGTCGGAGCCACCTGCATGGGGCCAGGCCCCGTCTTCAAGCTTAGGTAAGCTTAAGTGCGCTCCGGTTCAGTCTCTGTGATCCCTGTCACTTAGATCGGCTTCGCCCGTCCCAGCCAATTTCATCAGCAGTTTGAAGCGCTTGTCGTCGGTAATCGTTGCCCACGCAAGGCTTACAAAAAGCCACACTCCGCGCAGCTTTACACCAAAGCTTGGGCCAAAGCCAACCCGCCGGGCCGATTGGGGGTATGCAGGTGCAACCGGCGGGCCGGCTTGGTTAACTGCGGCCCGTGACGAGGGGTTCCGGGCTCGTCCGGTTTCTTGGCGGACTTTTTTGCCAGAATCAGATCTTTTTCGTCCCTCGGAAGGCCTCGATCCGGAACGACCCCGACCAGCTCCCACCCCATGGAACCGTCACGCTTCGAGGGACGGCGCCGTGCGATCATGAAAAATGCAGCCGGCAGCGCTCCCTGTGCCCTGTTAAAGGGACAAGCGCGGTCAGAAACCGAAGGGGGAACTTGGCTTACTGGACGTCGAGCGGTGCGGTGCCGGTGGCCTGGCCGCTGGCATCGGTGGTGATCTTGTCGACGCGGGCCTCGGCCTGACGCAGCAGGTCCTCGCAGCGGCGCTTCAGGGCCTCGCCGCGCTCATAGATCGTCACGGATTCCTCGAGCGGCACCTTGCCGTCTTCGAGCCGCTTCACGATCGTCTCGAGTTCCTCGATCGCGCGCTCGAAGGTGAGCCTGGAGACGTCGATTTGGGTATTTTCGGCCATATCCGTTTCCGATTGCCCGATTCGCTTCACATGAGCAAAAGCAGAATTTTGCGGGCTTAATGTGGCGGGTCCGTCACGCGCCCATCAGGGCGCCGACATGCGCCGTAACAGATTCTTTCAGTCCTTGCAGGTCATAGCCGCCCTCGAGTACCGAAACAATGCGGCCCCCTGCGGTCTTGTCGGCGAGGTCCATCAGCTTGCGCGTCACCCAGGCATAGTCCTCGGCGCGCAGGTTCAGCGAGGCCAGCGGGTCGCGATAATGCGCGTCGAAACCGGCGGAGATGATGAGGAGCTCGGGGCTGAATTTTTCCAGCTGCGGCAGGATCAGATTCTCGAACGCGTTGCGGAATTCCGGCCCGCCGTCCTCGGAGGCGAGCGGCGCATTGACGATGGTGTCGTGGTCGCCGCGCTCGCTCTTGGCGCCGGTGCCCGGAAACAGCGGCATCTGGTGCGTCGAGCAGTACATCACGGTCGGGTCCGACCAGAAGATGTCCTGCGTGCCGTTGCCGTGATGCACGTCGAAATCGACGATGGCCGCGCGCTTGATGCCGAATTTGCGCTGCGCGTGGCGCGCCGCGATTGCGACATTGTCGAAGAAGCAGAAGCCCATCGGCTTGCCGATCTCGGCGTGATGTCCGGGCGGGCGCACCGCGACGAAGGCGTTGCGATGCTCGCCGGCCATCACCGCTTCGGTGGCCGCGACCGCGCCGCCGACGCCGCGCATCACTGCTTCCCAGGTGCCTGGCGACATCGAGGTGTCGCCATCGAGATAGACTTGGCCGCTGGTCGGCGCGATGTGGCGCAGCTCGGTGACGTAGTGCTCGTTGTGGCACAGCGTGACGAGATCGAGATCGCCCTCCGGCGCCTGGTCGCGCGCCAGAAACTGGAAACGCTCGTGCGACAGCGCTTCCTCCACCGCGCGCAGACGATCCGGCCTCTCAGGATGTCCCGGCGGCGTGACGTGGTCGAGGCAGGCCTTGTGGGAGAGAAGGAGCGTGCTCATCAGGTCGGCCTCACAGAAAACGGCTCTTGACGTCGCTTGGCGTATCCGGCGCCAAAACGCAATGCAAAACCCAATCTAGGCGTTTGGACGGCAATGGCAAAGGGTCGTCCCGCGCCGGCCCGTTTGATCCGGATCAATTCACCCGCAGGATGCGGGTGGGCGGTAGCGGACCGATCGGCCCGTGCGCCCGGAAGAACGCGAACAGCGCGTCGGCGTCGTAGCCGCCATATTGCGGCGCCGAGCCCTGTTTGGCGACGGTAAAGCCGTCGCCGCCGACGGCGAGGTAGTCGTTGAGGGTGACGCGGTAGCCGCTTCCAGCTTCGATCGGCCTGCCGCTGAGCGTCATCTTCTCCGGCATTACGCGCTCGCCGAATGGTTTTGCCGCGTCCCAGGCATAGCTGAATCCGTTCGACACCTGCAGGATTCGCGGCCGCTTCGGGTCGAGCCATTGCTGTTCCAGCAAGTCCTTGAGCTGGCGGCCTGTGAGCGTCATGGTGACGAGACGGTTGCGGAACGGTTGGCTGGCGAAGACATCGCCAAATGTTATCGCGCCGTTCTCCTTGGGAACGATGTCGGTGCGGATGCCGCCGGGATTGGTGAGCGCGATCACGGCGCCGCCGTCCTTGGCATCGCGGGTTGCAAGCAATTGCGCATCCGCAATGATGTCGCCGAGCGCGCTTTCGCCGGCCTCGTTCGGAATGCGCGACAGCGTCTGCGTCACCGATCCGGCCGGCCGGTTGGCGATCGGCGCCGACAGCTTGTCGTAGGCCTCGATCAATGCGGTCTGCTCGGCATCCTTAGGCAGCGAGGCATTGGCGACGATGACGTTCTCGGCTCTGGCGCTGACGATGTCGCGGCTTGCGGGATCGAGCTTGAGGTCGATCGCGGTGACCAGCGTGCCGAATTTGTCGCCGCTGGTGACGAGCCGTCCATCGATATTGCAGACATAGGCGCGATGGGTGTGACCGCTGACGACGACGTCGACGGCGCGGTCGAACTTCTTGACGATGTCGACGATCGGGCCCGAGATGCCGGGACATTCGTTGTAGTCGCCGGCAGGCTCGCCGCCTTCGTGGATCAGCACGACGATCGCTTCCACCCCGCGCGCCTTCAATTGCGGCACGAGCGCATTCACCGTCTCGGCTTCGTCGCGGAATTCGAGACCGGAAATGCCGGCGGGCGAGACGATGCCGGCGGTGCCTTTCAACGTCAGTCCGATGAAGCCGACGGAGATGCCGTCGAACTCCCTGATCTCAAACGGCGGCAGCACGCTTTTGCCGGTCGCGGTCTCGATGGTCGAGGCCGCGAGATAGCGGAATTTGGCGCCCGTGAAGGGATGCGGCCCCTGGCAGCCGTCGACCGGATGGCAGCCGCCGTTCTGCATCCGCAAGAGCTCGGTCTTGCCCTCGTCGAATTCGTGATTGCCGACCGAGGTGATCGCAAGACCCATCATCGAGAGCGACTCGATCGAAGGCTCGTCGTGAAACATCGCCGACAGGAACGGGCTCGCGCCGATCAGGTCGCCGGCAGCGACGAAGATTGTGTTCCTGTGTCCTTCGCGCAGCTGCTTCACCAGCGTCGCCATGTATTCGGCGCCACCGGCCGCCACCATCACCTTCTTGGCTCCATCCTCGGGATCTCCGATGCGAATGCCGCCCGGCGGCGGGCGCAGATTGCCGTGGAAATCGTTGATCGCGAGGATGCGCAACTCGACCGGCGCGGCGGTCTGGGCCGAGGCGGGGAGGGCAAAGGTAAGGGCGAGTGCGAAGGCGGTCAGGCGGAGAAGATGTCGCATGGAACCAGATTAGACGTTCGGCGCGAAGATTTCACGAAGCCTTCTGTTGCGTGCGGCGACTGCCGCGCACTCCCACCCGCCCCTTGAGGGGGCGGGTCGGTTCGCATGAAATGCGAACCGGGGCGGGGTGACAGACCATCCTCGCAGAAGGTACCAGAAATTCTCGCGCATACGAGCGGGAGTCTTTGTGCGGCCCACCCCACCCCGCCCGCGCTTCGCGCGAGCGACCCTCCCCCTCCAGGCCCCTCCAGGGGAGGGTGGCAGCAGCGTGCTCACCTCACCGCTTCTTCCGGTTCGCGAACGCATTGAACGCCGCCACCGCTTCCTCCGACTTCAGCCGCTCGCCGAACAGATGGCCTTCCTGGTCGATGCGGCGGGTGAGCTCCTCGGGCGGAGCGCGCAGCAGTCGGCGCGAGGTCGCGACCGCCTCGGCCGGCAAGCGGCAGATCTCGCGCGCCACTTTGCGCGCCTCGACCTCGGTGTGTCCCGGCGAGACCACGGTGTTGACGAAGCCTGCGGCGTGCGCCTCCGCGGCGGAAAAAGTCCGCCCCATTACCAGCATCGCGAAGGCGCGCTGGTAGCCCATCGTGTTCGGCATCAGCAGGCTGGCCGCGCCCACTGGTACGAGCCCGAGATGGATATAGGGTGCGGAGAAGGTCGCAGCGTTCGAGGCGAGCACATAGTCGCAGTGGAACAGCATCACGGTGCCCATGCCGATCGAGGCGCCGTCCACGGCGGCGATGATCGGCTTGGCATTGAGGGCGAGCGAATAGAGAAACTTGGCGCCATTCGACAGCATCTCGGGCTGCGAGGCGTCGGCCTTCAGGAAATCTTCGATGTCGTCGCCGGCGGTGAACACGCCGGAGCCGCCGGTGATGATCATGCAGCGAATGTCGGAGTTGTTCTGCGCGGTGTCGATCGCGTGACTCATCTCCCGATACATGTCCTGCGTGATCGCGTTCTTCTTGCTTGGACGACGCAGGGTGATCACGCGCGTTCCACGCTCTTCGGTGACGACGATATTGCCATTCGGCATGAGAGCCCCCTGCGGTCGCCGCGGCGCTTGCCTTTGGCGTGACTCACGAAACGTCAGCCTACATCATCTTGCAGGCGTGCCAATGCGCTGGCTCAAGCTTTTCGATGCCGATCTTGTGACGCAGGTACATGGCGCCCGCCGCATCGGTGGGGTCTCACTATTGCGCGTTGCAACAAATGGCTACAATGTTTCAATTGAAAAACCGCTGGTTGTGGGGCACGATCGCACATTGCACCGTTTGCTTTGACCGATTGCTCGATTGATGATTGCCAAAACTGGTGTCGACGAATCCTCGCTGCACTACCGCGGCTGGCGCGTGGTGCTGGCCTGCTTCCTGATGGCTTTCTTCATGTTCGGCTTCGGCCTCTACGGCCAAGGCGTCTATCTCGCCGAGCTGCAGCGCGCCCATGGCTGGCCGGGCACGCTGGTCTCCGCGGCCAGCACCTTCTCGTTCCTCCTGACCTCCGTCCTCGTCATCTTCACCGACGATCTGCTCGCCCGCATCGGATTGCGCGCGCTGATCCTGTGCGGCCTGTCGGCGCTCGGTGCTTCGACCGTGCTGCTGGCGCTGATGCAGACGCCCTGGCAGCTCTATCTGGCCTATGCGCTGATGTCGGTCGGCTGGACCGGCATGGGCACCGTGGTGATCGCGACCTTGCTGAACTCCTGGTTCGAGCGGCGCCGCGGGCTCGCGCTCAGCCTCGCCTTCAACGGTGCGACCTGCGGCGGCATCGTCCTCGTCCCGTTGCTGCTGTCGCTGACCGGCAGCATCGGCTTCCGTTCCGCGATGCTGGCGGTCACGTTCGCAATGGTGCTGCTGGTGCTGCCGGTGGTCGTGACTTTCATCGGTTGGCCCGCCGGGACCTCGCTGGCACCGGCCGGACGTCCATCCGGTGGCGATGCGGCCGCACCCGGCCAGTCGCGCAAGGCGCTGCTCGCCAACGGGGCGTTCTGGACCATGGTGCTGCCGATCGCGATCGCGCTGCTGGCGCAGATGGGCTTCATCATCCATCAGGTGACGTTTCTCGAGCCGCTGATCGGGCGCGCCAGCGCGGGCCTCGCCGTCACTCTCATGGCGGCGATGGCGGTGGTCGGCCGCCTGTCGCTCGGCCTGTTCGTCGACCGGCTCGATCCGCGGCTCGCCTGCGCGGCGTCGATGACGAGCCAGGCCGCGGCTCTCTTCGTGCTGCTCCAAAGCACGAGTCCGACCGTGCTGCTGGCCTGCTGCGCCGTCTACGGCTTCTCGATCGGCAACATGATCACGTTCCCGCCTCTGATCATCCAGCGCGAGATCGGCGCTTCTGCCTTCGCGGCCGCGATGGGGCTCGGCACCTCGATCAGCGGCATCGTCAGCGCCTTCGGCCCCGGCATCGTCGGCCTGGTGCGGAGCTTTACCGGCAATTACACGACGGCGTTCGCGCTGTGCGTGGTGCTCGATCTCGTCGCGGCGGCAGTCGTGCTGTGGCGGCCGGGGGGAAGGGCGGATGTCGCAGCTTCGTAGCCTGGAGCGCGGCGCAATCCGGTCGTGTGTGGTACGCTCGTCCCACACATTCGGTGTCATCGCCCGACTTGATGTTCAGCCCGGGGACATGACCGACGGGTGTTCGGGGACATAGCCGACACATCATAGTGCAGGGATTTGGCGGTAAAGGAGGCCAAGTCCATGCCCTGGCGAGAGGTGTCGGTGATGGATCAGCGGCGGGAGTTCGTGCGGCTTGCGATGCAGGAGGGAGCGAACCGGCGGGAGCTCTGCCGGCGGTTCAATATCCATC
>Ga0209389_1000259_pt1 | contig 33642 bp, 18 predicted proteins | sample CowpearedBW_FD_187526 | JGI IMG/M metagenome (GOLD analysis project Ga0209389, IMG submission 187526) | Root nodule microbial communities of legume samples collected from California, USA - Cow pea red BW (SPAdes) (version 2) | ecosystem: Host-associated > Plants > Roots > Nodule | place: USA... | reverse complement strand
TTTTTTTATTTTTTTTTTTTCTTAACTTTCTACTTCGCTCCTATCACAATTCACTGTTCAAGGGTTCTGCTCTTCCGTTCATAATATGTAAGTATCATTTTTTTTTTCTTTATTCTTCTTCGACTTTCTACTCTTAATTGGTATTTGAACTCCTGATTTGTAGTTTGCTCCTAATCACGTTACATTATTGAGCTTCTTTTTCATTTAAAATATACTGCTCTCTAATATATTATTTGTCAATTTAAATTAGTAATACAAATAGGTTTAAAATGTAATAATGTGTTTCAATTCTTTTGAACTTTCTATTACACTTATTATTTCGTAGTTATCTCATTATTTATTAATTAATTTCTCTTCAATCTCCTTCATTTATTGTACTCTTTAATTGCAGGACAAGTTATTACTTAAAATTAAATAAAACATGTTTTCTATTATTTTTTTAATAAAATTTTCAATAATAGTGATTTCTAACTTGTGTTTATTTGAAACTTGGTACTTAGAAATAAGGTGAGCATTAAAATATAATAATTGTGAAATATGATTAAATGTAGTTATATCTTTTATTTTAAGTAATAATTTCATCATTTATTTTGATTATTCATATTTATAAAATAAATAAATAAAATATTTTTATTTTTAAAATAATATAAAAATAAAAATTATATATATATATATATATATATATATATATTTAAATTCTTTGTCTGGATATATTTTGCAAAAAGTATACCTAAAAAATTATACTTACAAATTTTATTTCCAAGAAAAATTAAGTTAGAGAATTTTTTCTAGAAAAGAAATTACATGTAAATTGTATTACCTAAGGATTATTACTAATCAAATCCACGTAAGTTGCTAGGTGATGATCATTAGAATATTATTATGAACACAAATGGACCCAATTTATCGACTCACTTTTTCATTAATTGCTAAAATTGGAGATTTGTTTATAGAGGAGAGCTCTTTGTTGACTTGGGCATTGGAGTATCTTTTGCAGATATACTCCCATTTTACACCTAAAGAAGGACATGAACTTGCAAGATGACTAATACATTCAGAGAGGAATCCATTTAGAAGCCTTGAAATCTTTATGAGGTATTATCTTGGTCCCGTAAGAACAATTGGTGCTCATTGTGGGGTAGACTACTATTTTGTAAGGAAGGATTGGTAATGGTTTCTACAAGAAGCAGAATGTTTGGAGTGACCGAGAGAAGGACTGTTGTCCCAAGAAAACCTAGTTGCTATTTTGGAGGAACAGGTTTAGATGCAACATGAATTCGTTAGGTTCAAGAAGAGAAGTGTCGAGGAGATGGACGCTCTGAGACCAAAAAACTCAAAGCTTAAGAAAAAGCTCGAGACCGAAATGGTCAATACTAGAGGAAAGGACAAGGAGACCCCGATGATTTCAGGGTTCCCCCACATATCGACACGATCCGTGAAACTAAAGAATAAAGCGTGTATAACCCCACTCCCCGAATAGTAGGCACAACCTACACCAACATGTCAATTAAGGTAAAACGCCAACATCCTTTTATAAACGACATTATAAAGAATCCACTCCCTAAGCAGTTGGAAGCCTTCAACTTAGATCGTTATGATGGGATCATCGATTCAAATGAGCATATCTTTGTCTATGTGACCTAAGTAAGCCTATATTCGACTAAGGATGTCGTCATGTGTAAAGTGTTTTCCACAACCCTCAAAGACCTTGCCTTGGAATGGTTCACCTCCCCGCCACCTTATTTGATAGACTACTTCGAGACCTTGTCAAATATATTCTTCCCACAATTCGTCAGAAGTTGCTCTTACCCTATGATCTCTTTGTCACTCCTTAGGCAAGAAAAAGGAGAGAGGTTCAGTAAAGTGGCGTTGAAAATAAAAAAACTAAACCCAGAGGTTGTTCTACTATACATGGTTATGGCATTAAAAAAAGGCTCCTTTGTAGATAACCTCTACATGCATGAGCTGAGGCTACAGAAGAAATGAGAGAACTAAGAAACAAGCTTTATGTTGAGAGGACATAGATAGAGAAGAAAGGTGTCGACCAAGAATTGAGTAAAAAAGGAAGTCGTCGGCTTAGATAACCTAGACTGCCCCGATTCTCGCAATGTAGTCCTATTAACGCACCCTGCTCACGTGTCCTTAAGGAACCGACAGACCTCATACCACCACTTAGAAAGTCATTGAATCCCTTGAATGCTGACATGAGCAAGTATTGTAAATACCAATGCAAGAATGATCATAACACTGATGAATACTCGACCCTCAGAGACAAGATAGAGGAATAATACATTTTGGTCACTAAAAGCGCTTCATTTGACAAGATGATGAGGGAAGTTTTAAATTTGGGGTACATAAGGTATGGTAACCAACATGGGCCATAACTAGACAAGGATAAAGAAGACAAGAAAGATGAAGCAACATCACATGATAATAGACGTCGTAACGAAAGACCACCATTATGAGGCACGATAAACACAATATTGGGGGGAGGATAATCGTCGTCGGCCAGAAAGCGGCATATGTGGGTCGTCCAGTCAGTCAACACCCTATCACAAGCTTATCGAAGAAGAAGAATGCCACCCATCCCCTTTATGAACGCTGATTTCAAGGAGCAAATTCGGACCAAGACTACCCAATGGTAGTAGAGGGAGAGGCAATAATGGGCCTAGTTGTCAAAAAAATCCAAATTGACCAAGGAAGTTTAGTGACATCCTCTATTAGAAGACATATAAAAAAAAGGGCGCTACTAGAAGAAGCGATGATATTTTATGATGAACTAATATACGGATTCTCAAGAGAATGTGTGTGTACAAGGGGATACATAGACTTCAAACCTTGTTTCATGAAGGCAACCTAACCAATACGATACCTAGTCGTCAACGCACATATATTGTACAACATCTTGCTCGAAAGGCCTTCTCTAAACACATAGGAGTCGTGGTGTCTACCCTCCATCTAGCAATGAAATTGCCATCAACATCGAGGGATATCGTAACCATGCACAATGATCAGAAGTTGGAAAAAGAATGTTATATAGCCAGCCTATGGCCCTCGACCTCCTCTCATAACCAACAATGAACGTACACTTAATAATGGTACCACTATGATAGGCGAAGACTTGGACCCAAGATAGAAGGCGATGCTTAGATGGAACCAGTACAGGAAACCAAGGACTTCCTTCTCTAGAAAGGACGAAGCCTAAGAATAGGATCCATGATGGATGAAGAGGAAGAGGCAATAGTGGGCCTAGCCCCCACATAGAACACTGACTTGGTTGCATGGGAGAGGAGGTGATGCTCGGATGGAACCAGTACGGGAAAACCAAGGACTTCCCCATTCCGAAAGAACAAAGCCTAAAAATAGGATCCACGATGGAGGAAGAGGGAGAGGCAATAGTGGGCCTAACCCTCACACAAAACATCAACTTCATATGAAAATAGCCTAACACAAGTTATCTATATTCCATGAAACCAAACCTATATCATAGAAGAGAAGGAAGCTAGGAGAAGAAATGCGACAAGTGAGGAAAGATAAAGCCACTAACACTATAAGAAAAATAGGAATTATCAATGGATATATTTTGACGGATTAAAATCTGTCGATAAATTATAATTACTGACAGAATTATCGACAAACTTCTGATAATGACATTACTGACGAAAAAATTCATAGGTAATGTCGACGATAAAGTGGTCAACAATAGATGGATGGAAAAATATGTCGGTAATGTCCATATTAAATTGGTTTATTATTTACCGACGGAGGTTGCAACATTAACGACAAATTGAATCCTTTAGTAAAGTTCATTGTAATATCAGAATTGCATTTCACTTTCTTCCTCCCCTAATTTCTCTTTTATCCCAAAACACAAACGAAAACCCTATGAGCCAAAATCAATCCAACTACGCCGGCCATCGTGACTTTGCTGCTGTCGTGATGTTGCCACTGCCACCGTTAGTGTGTCGTCACGTTCATCCCCTGAAAATTAGGCCCTCCTCTTGTTCGTGGGTTGAGGGAACACAGTCGTCTGTGTATGTCTTCCCAGCCGGTGTGTTCTCTGACAATCTCAACATGGTTATGGTAAGTCTCATTGGCCATCGTCATTGTGGTTCTATAGTTGTGTATCCCTCTACTCTGCTTCTCACTCTAGTTCTGTGATTGGTAAGGGCTGTCGTTGGATTGTGTTTCCTAGTCGCGTTGAAGTTGTATTGGTGTGGGGCGTTTGCGAGATACCATAGGCTTTGATAGGTGTGACTATTTTTCCCTTTCTCTCTCGAGACCCAGTTCATTGATTGGTTATGTTTTTGGTTTGATTACATTGATTCATGCATTTGTTTGAATTGTCTGAATTGTTATGCATTAGAATAGTGTTTGATAAATTGTATATAGGGTCTGGTTGACTGATGCATATAGAGTTAAATATGCAATATTTCTCTCCCATTCGCACGCATGGTGTAGTGAAGTAGTCACACATGTTTGTGGTAAATTCCTTACAAGTTTATGCTTCGATACTTGGCCAATTAATGCCAATTTTACCTAGTCACACATCTTTGTTATTTAATATTGATACATTGGACTATACTTAGATAAATCTGTCCTTAACTTTTAACTATAATGTGCTGATAAATAACTTTGCCTCCTACACTCTTTATCCTACATATAATATGATACAAACAGACTCTTAAAACACATAAATTCCTAAAATATACAATAATTCAGAAAATGCACATTTGCACCTAAATGAGTGTACATTACCTTCTAAGAAAGGGTGAAATCATGCATATGAAGATGAAAATAGTATTTCATGCACTATGAATGCCTTGGACAATTTCAAAATGCTTATGCTTGACGACGATCGTGTATGCATTACACGAGAATAGATGATGTTGCAGGTGGTTTTTGTAAGGCATAGAGTCGAAGCGGGGATAGCATGAGAAAGAGCTTTATCAGAGTTTTTATTATTTATGGTTTTGAATAATTTTGTAAACCTTTATGTTACCAGACTTTGATATTGTATTTTGGTTTTATAAAGTATGGATTTTGAATTATTTTCTGATTTAATAAATGTTAAATTTCCTTTAGGAAATGACAATATAATAAATGAGGTTTGTTTATAATTTATATTTTATTTTATTAAAATTCATAATATCCGACTAGGATGTTATATGATACACCTTGGTCGGTATTGATGGTCTAAGTAAAGGAACTAACTTTTCTGGCAAGTATATTGGATCTGTTACAGTGCAACAAGGTTGTATCCACGTGGAGGAAGTGATAACTAGATCAACAGTCTATAGTTTGACTCAAAGTTTGGGAATGGAACAGTAGATGAGTTTGGATTTTATATTGATAAAGATAAACTAAATAAATATATGAGAGAGGTGATGTTGGTTAGGACATTGGGATTAAACTTGGCCTCTTAACTTCAAATGTATTATCTATATATTATGGTATTTATCTTAATGTTCATGGAAGTACACTTACTCTTTACACCAACTAAGCTCGCATATCCATGTTTGGTATATGCCAAGGAACAAGATACTTGATTGAATATAAACACTAGATCAGATATCTCTGCATCTAATGTTGATGAGGTGTGATGATTGGCCAAATCACCACGGAGTGAAATACAAACCAAGTAACCAACATGTAAAATAAGAACACAATAGATATATAATCAAGTGCAATACAGAGAGAGTTTAGAAGTTACATTTAATCCCAACTATAGAGGAATTAGCTACTCATGATGATGAATACAAGATGAACTTGGAGTAGCATCCTTCGTTCCATAACTATATACTACTATAATATAAGAACTACACTAATCTAAGAGTTTCTGTCTCTAGGATAGTATACAAAATCAATATCCCAAATCAACATGAATATAACAAGGGTCATACCCTATATTTATAGATTTTAATGTGCTGCTCTAGCTTTCAAATCTTGAAGTTTAGCTATGGAGGTTTCCTTCCAAAGTGGGTTTCTTTTGAAGCTTAGGCATTCATCTTTTACAGTTCAACAATGGAGGTTTCCTTGCCATGGAGGTTTCCTATTCATGCTCAACTTCAAATCTAGAGTTTCACGTTTCTTTGCAATGAAGTTTTCTTAAATTGTGGCTTAAGCGCCAAATTCCATTGCTTAGCTGGATGCTTAAAATTTAACTTTTCAGTTCAACTTTTTGGCTTGAGCTGCAACTTTTGAGGCTCAACACCAACTTTATAATTTCCTTCATTTTACCTGTAATCCGAGAAGTACACGAAGGAATCTATGGCTATCATTTTGGAGCTTGAACCATGGCACCACAAATTTTATGTGTCAGATACTTTCGGTGCACCATGGAGTCAGATTGATAACGTTGTCGTTGATGCGATCAAATTAATACTACTTATCCATTAGAACTTCAATATTGTTAAGAAAGTAGTCAAGAAAATAAAAAGGGTAAAGTAACCCAAAGTTGTCTCCCAACGAACACGAAATTGATTTCTAACAAATTAGTTCTTATAAAAATTATACAAAAGAGGTTAGTATAATAAAATAGTATTTGAAAGAAAGAAATAAAATTGGAAAAAGATTAAATAAGACAAAAACAATAGAAAGAAAATAGATTGATTCCACCACTTTCTCAAAATAGATCAATCATCGATTATCTAAAGATTATTAGCCAATTAATTATTGTTGTATATTTGTAAATTAATCAATGTAAAGTCTCAATTAATTTGTTGACGTTCTCACTTTTAACCAAAGTACAATCTCAATTAAAAGTGAGAACTTTTAGATTATCCACAGTAAATTTAACCAAAGTGCAATCTCAATCAAATTTTACTATGTCTACTCATGTCTATTCTTTTATCTCCTCACCAAATAAATAACTCAATTAATCAAAGTAAATTCTTGACGAATTTTAACTTGAGTAAATAACCTTAACCAAAGTAGAGTGTCAATTATTGGTAAAAACTCATTTAATCACATGAAAATTTCTAAATAAAATCAAAGTAAAGTCTTAATTAAATTTAAAAACCCTTGGACTCATATGATCAACATGCACATTGATTTAAAATCATTACTTTCTATTTGATTCAAGAAAAAAAAGACATAGATAAATTAAAATCTCAACAATAATAAAAAGAACAAAGAAATTATTTCATTCCAACCTCAAAATCCATAACGAAATTATAGTAGATCCAACCCAAGAAGCTTAGGACTCCATGAAAATAAAATAAAAATAGGAGAAGAATGAAGAAAGCGAACGAAATTAGGCACCCCCTAAGGGTTCTTGAGCTCTGAAGTTTTGAGCTTCCATTTTCTGTTTTTCCTTGGTCTCTTTATATAGGACTTGGATTGTGCTTTTCTATTGCTAAAATTTCTCAAGTATATTTTAAAATAAAGATAAATATAAATATTATTTATCTTTATAGTGATTATGAATATTTAAAAATATTTGTTGAGATATAGCTAGTTTTAAAACTATTAACAAATATAGTTAGTTGATAATATCAATATCTAATACAATTAAATAAATAAAGGGTTAAATATGTTTTTGGTCCCTGAACTTTCAGTGAATTTTGGAATTAGTCCATTTTGAAACTTTGGACCAATTTGGTCCTTTATCTTTCGAAATATATGGATTTAGTCCATTTAATCAAATTTTGTGAGGTTTATTTGAGATTTCAAGCACGTTTCATAATAGTATTTGACTTAACATTAAAGCAAAAATGTGTCAAATAGTATAAACAACTCAAATACAATCTTGAAATGCGTACGAAACATCAAATAAACTTAATAAAATTTGATTAAAAGGACTAAATCCACTTATTTCGAAAGATGAAGGACTAAATTGGTCCAAAGTTTCGAAATGGACTAATTCCAAAATTCACTTAAAGTTCAGGGACCAAAAACATATTTAACCCATAAATAAATTATTTAAAAATATATGATAAATTATCACCAATAATATTTGCATCAATTTTCTAAAGTTAGCCCACTATAATCCTATTGACCAAATTTGCAGGAAAATCCAAATATATCAATATCCTATAGTCCTTTCTTTCTCTCTAATGAAGCTTTATCTCTCTTCACTAAGGGTTTCTACTGCAGCATGAAGGTGCAAATTTGTGGGATCTTCGTCTTCTGATTTATTCAGACGTGAGAGATTGTGAACGTGCGATATGTGGTGCAACAACATGTCTTCATTTCGCAAAGATGCTTGGACGACTCATGCTCTGGTTTCTCGATTTGTTCCCAACGGCCTGCCATGGGTGTTGTTGGCGTGTTGTGCAGATCCGTGAAATCTCACGATTAGGGTCCGCGATGGCTTGGTTCATGTTGTTCTACTGCATGAGTGTTTTACTGACAGTGCGAGGTATGCGTTGTAGTGGCGATGGTGGCACGAATGTCAGCAGTTTTGGGTTTGCTTCAGCAAGGTGAAAGGGAAGGGACATGGTGGCTAATTTTGCTGCCTAGGGTTTTCGTTGGTAAGAGGTTAAAGATGATGAGGTGACAACATCTAATTGGTCCAATTTTGTGAGTTATGATGTTGCCACATGTCACCATGTGGGTGGACAAGTGTAAAATTGGAGGATTGCCACATGGCAATTGATGGATGGGGTTGATTGTGAGTGGTAGGAGGGCTGAAATTTAGTAATTCAAGAGGTGTAGAAATAAGTTTTGAATGGCCCATCTGAAAATGACGGTGTATAAGTAAAGACTGGGTGCATCCAGCTCCTTGTATATTTCTTTCCAAAATTTCCTAATTTTGGAATTATTTTGTTACTCAGAAATATTTAATTTCACATCTTTAATGAACAAAATTTTAACTTCAGTTACATCAACAAACGTTACAATATCAAAAAATATGTTATGCAACTAAAATTACTTTTTAAGCCATTTTTATCTCAAACTAAATAAGCCTAATTATCACAAATGTTGATAAAATCAATCTTTTAAGCACAAAAATTCAATTAAAACCTTAAATTTAAAGACCAAATGAGGGCAAAAATACACACTCATATTGTAAGGACAACACTAAGAAGTGTATCGATTGTCAGAAACATGGAAACATTAACCATGTCAAGCACGAAGAACTGCATCTTATTTACCCTTCTTAGCCATTTACAAAAATAGGTCATGTATATCCTTAGACCTTTCACCCCCGTAAGAAGGGAAAGTCAAGTTCCTCATAGTCAGTGTTGATTAGTTTAGACAATGAATTAAAGCTCAACCCCTAACAACTATCCATACTCAACAAGTTCAATACTTCGTCTGGAAGAATATTATCTATCGGTATGTTGTACCTCATGATTGTTACAGACAATGGACGACAACAAGGTTAACATATCACCAAATACATAGAACACCGGCAAAAAAATGACCAAATTGAGGCCGCCAACAAGGTTATTGTTGTCGATTTGAAAAAAAGGCTTGACTAATATAAATGGACATGGCCGAAAGATTTATTGGAAGTCGTATGGGCCTATAGATGTACTCCTCAATCCTTGACACACAAATCCTCTTTCAGTTTGGTGTATGGTACGAAGCTCGTGATACCTTTAGAAATTGGAAAACCCTCCTTACGGTGCCAAAATTATGATGAGATCCATAATGAAGAATACCTTGGCATAATTCTTGACCTGCTCATAGAACAATGGGATAAAGCTTAAATCCGAGACATAGCCTCTAAACAAAGAGCGGCTAGGAAGTACAACTCTAAGCTCCAACCATGAAGCTTCATGAAAGGAGACTTAATGTAACACATGGCTAGTAATGCAAGGAAGAAAGATGGCTAATTCTTCGCCAATTGGGAAGAACCATTTCGAGTAAGTGAAGATATCAGCAAAGGAGCATATCGGTTGGAGCAATTGTTAGGGCAGCCTATACCTAATACATGGAATGTAACACCTTTTAAGTTCTATTTCAGCTAAGACTTCTCAGTACAGTAATCGATTTGTAACCCTGGGTGTACACTTTTTCCTTACTTGGTCTTTTATCCCTAATGAAGGTTTTGGCCGAAAAGGTTTTAGTGAGGAACCTCATCAAATAAAATGAGGATTTTTTAAAGTGAATTGCATTGTTCATCTAAGAAATTTTCTACACGTTCCCTGTTGCCTACCTAGGCGATCCTGGTTGAACAAAATTTTATATGTGTTCCCTGCCGCCTATTTAGGCTGTCCTAGTTGAACACAATTTTTTACACGTTCCCTGCAACCTACCTAGGCAGTCCTAGTTGAACAAGATTTTATACGTGTTCCCTGTCGCCTTCCTAGGTAGCTCTGGTTGAAATAAATTTTATACGTGCTCCCTGCCACCTATCTAGGCAGTCTTGCTTGAACAAAACTTTATACGTGCTCCCTCCCACCTACCTAGGTGATCTTGGTTGAACAAAAATTTTTACATGTTCCCTACTACTTACCTAGACAGTTCTAATTGAATCACATTTTATGTGCTTTCCCTGCTTCATACTTAGGCGGTCCTGGTTAAACAAAAGTTTATACGCGTTCCCTACCACCTACCTAGGCGATCCTAGTTGAAAAAAAAATTAATACGTGTTCCTGACCACTTATATAGGCGGTCTTGGTTGAGCAATTCGCTATACGATCCCTTTATTTAGTCAACTCCTCAACGCATAAACCCTAACGCTCTTAACTCTAAATTGTACGTTTTTACTAAAATATGCAAATCTATGGAAGAAAACTAAAAGCATGTTCATACATCATTCAAAAAAAACATTGTTTTTACACAAAATATAGTCATAACAGTACCCAACCATATACAAAAGGAAGAAGGAAATTTAACATTAGCAAAAACGCATTGCCTAGCTCAAACATCCCTAACCATTTCTTCTCAGCATTCCCCATTTCTTCATTACCATCTACAAATTGCGAAGGGCTCACCTTGTTGTATGCTCAATTAAACCCCCACCACCCTCGGCACCGACAACAATAGTGGTTGGTTTGGGATCTTCAGAAGCCTTCAACACCTCTATTTCATCTTCATCAATTAGACGATTGCTATAGACATCCTTATTCACATCAAAGCAAATATCCTTCACCAACACCTGACTGCACAAGAATTCATTCTACCTCAGGACTTTATTAAAGTTATTATGTTTAGCCACCACATACGTCTTTAAATCCTTCATCTCAACCTCCACTTAGGCCACATTACCCTTCCATGCATCAATTTGCCCTTCAATTCTTTTTCTTTATCCTTGGCTTTCTTTTCAAAATCAAGACACTCTTTCCTTCAGGTCCCCAACTATTTATTTTCATTCTCTAGTGCCTTCTCCTTTTTGGCCCATGCCGCCTTATCTTCGTCATACTTTGCTTGCAGTAAAGACAAGTCCTCCATAAGCTTGGACTTATCCCCGTTTCTTAGTTCCTTCTGTATTATATTGCACACTTTCTGACCCATCACAAGGGTCTTGCTGCTAAATTCTAGCATAGCTCGAATGGCAGTAGTTGATTCCATGTCTTCTAGAGCCTTCACCACATCTTATCCAAATTGACCTTGATCCCCTTATGTACACTAATCTTCAACCTCTCTAGACCCCCAAATTCCATCAACTTGCTTACAAAGGTTGAGCTCCTGCCACGACCAAGAAGCTCGATCGTCAACTTCTTCCTCTCCTTCCCAACACACCTCTAGGTTGATGGAAAATTTTCTTCTTTTTGCTTTCAGTTAGATGAGTGTCTACCACAAGCTCTTTTAGATTGGGAAATCTGTCTGCCTAGATTTCTTGCTATCATCAGCCAATTGGTTCCTTAAGTTCTTGAACAGGTTCACCTTGAATCTAATTTTCTTGGTGTGTTGAGCCACGTATCCATCACCCATAATAAAATCTCCAAATTAGAAAAATAACACAAAAAGAATGTATAAATTTAAGATTACCTTGTAATTCAATAAGTGGTTAAGTGGATAAATACATCCTAATTATACTTTTGTAGGCAACTTGTGGGGAAACTTCTCAAGAATCCCCACAATCCACCTATCCTCCTCCTATAACATGTCCTTATAGCTCTATGGGTTTTCTATCCAATAAAACATAAATTTTGGCTTGTCATATGTTATCGACTAGGCTTCATAAATAACCTAAAAAAGTTTTCTTTATATCTCTTAAAGGATTGGGAATAAGAATCTAGTACAATGATGCCTAGCCTACTAACCAGCGATAGCCAAGTTACAGGCTCCTTCAGATGGGTGCCATAGAAATACAAAAAACATTCAGGGGACAGAGGCAAGTATTGTGCTCGACAAAACAACCTAAATGCTTGAAGATAACCCCAATTGTTTAGATGTAATTGTGTAGGTGCAACATTCAATAGACAAAGAACACCCATGGTGAACCCGTCAAAAGGTAACCTAACATGCAGCTATACAAAAATGACACATTTACATATAAAATAGCTCCTCAATATACCCCTCTCAGCCAAGACAAACATTGTCCATGATACATACCCTATCTAGTGACACTATATCAGACGAAATTTCTCTCTCAAAGACATAAACACTCTACAACTCCAAGTTCAAAATCCTACACCACCTATATAATGAAAATTATCCACGAACCAATGGATTCACCCACTCAAACCCGTCCTTTTAAGGTAAGTTACTCTCAGCGTGCTCTTCGACATGATCCCCCTAATTTTGCCAACTATTTCAATTACTAATCCCTCTGTCCTAGACATCAAATCCTTCAAAGAAGATATCAAGTATCGACTACCCCGACAACCTGGCCCTTCAATAGAACGTATACTCGAACTACTTTGAGATATATCTTCTAGATGGATTATGTTGGCACTTAAAACTTGTCTAGGAAAAACCTTGGCAGTAGAAGAAAAAGTACAACCACTTGCTAATAAAATGACACAAATGAACCCCTTTTATAACAAAAACTCAACAACCTTTCATCTTCCCACCATAAACAATATAATCATTACATCTTAGCAATAAGGAATGGCTAACTTAAGGAAGCGACTCTGCACCTTCTTAATTTTCTTTATTTTCTGTGCTAAACACCAGTTACAGCTCCTCGACTGACACACCTCTTCAAGTCCAAGCCAAGCCTCTTAAAAAGCCACTTGTAGTTTTGTCATGTCAATCTTTTCCTTTACAACCTCTTAGTCATTTACACTCCTCGAGGCTAAGGGGACTACTATGACTATAAGGTGACTAACCAAAGAAATATGAAATTTTCTTTACATAAGAAAAAAATAGAAAATCGAGAACCATGAACCGCCAACCTGATGTAAATGTATATGTCGCGATATATAAGCACATATTGAAACTCATATTCAAATCTTTGGCAATAATTTTGCAAAATGGTGAGGGGATGGTGTCCCATAAATGACTAGTCAGTCCGTAATTTTAGGCTTAAATAATAATTAAACATATTTCATAAAGGACTAATCTTAAGCCTTTAACAAACAAACCATGCAAAAGATTAGGGGCCTAATGTACTACCTAAGGGTCAACTGTACATAGTACGTGACCTGCAGTAGGATATTTGTTGGTAGAACGATAAGCATGCAAATCCACATCATGAACAAAAAGACTTAGTTGAAATTAGCTCAAAACCCAACCAGACCACCTAGTAGACGGACCTCCAAAACCAGGCCCACAAAGCCCATATTAGTACGAAAGCCTATAAATTGGTCCAAGCCCATAATCAAGTCAAATCCACGTAAGTTACTAGATAGTGATCATTAGAATATTAGTATTAATACACGTGGACCCTGGTAATTGACTTACTTTTTCATTAATTTCTATAATTGGAGATTTGACTATGGAGGAGAGCTTCTAGTTCACTTGGGCATCGGAGTATCTTTAGCAAGTATACTCTTGTTTTCCACTTGAAGAAGGATGAGAACTTGAAGGATGACTACTACATTCAGAGAAGGAATTAATTTAGAAGCCTTGAAATCTTTGCAAGGTATTATTTGGACCCGTAAGAACATAAATTTAAAATTAGTCAAAATATTATTTGTCAAAATTAAATTTTCACTCAAAAGTACATGTTTTTTTTTTTAATTTTAAACTCTAGTATAACTAATTATTCATGGGTGAATTATTTGCGGATAATATTTTTTACAAATTTATTCATGTACAAACTTAATAATTTTATTTTATGAATTTACAAAAATTATGCATAAATGAACTTATACATTTTTATTACAAATTTTTATAGAAAATGTAGAAAAAGCTTTAAGAATATCAAAATATGGGGTGACAATGCATGGCCTAAAGAGACAATGAAACAAATACATGTAGTTTTCTATGACGCAATCAAAGTATAAAACCAGACTAATAAGTTAATTTATCATATTAAAATGGTTAAAAGAATTTATCTTTCCAAGTGTAAATCTCAAGTTAAAAACATTAATAAACTCTAATTCTATTTTTCCTCGCTGAAAGATTGAAGATCCAAAAATAGTAGTGGATTTTAATCAATAATTTTGGAAGGTAAAATAATATACTAAAACTTAGATTTAATATAACGTCTCTATGCATGAGTTTGGGATTACAACTCCCCTACCCCTTTAAGATTTGTTGGTGCAAGAAATGTGTCAAACAGTGTAAATAACGCCAATGCTATCACGAAACGCGTTTGAAACGTCAAATAAACTTAACGGAATTTGGTTAAAAGGACTAAATTCACACATTTCTAAAATAGGGGGACTAAATTGGGCCAAAATTTCGAAAATGGACTAATTTGAATATTCATTGAAAGTTAATGGACCAAAAACATATTTGAGTCTTCATATAAACAAGTCAAATAAATAATACAACTATTCCATTGTAATTATTTATGTTGATTATTTTGGATATTGATGCGAAAAGTTCTAAAGTTTCCATGCCAACTAACACTACCAAAAAAATAGGAATTACATATGGCAAAAATCCGTGGATAATGACAAAAGTCTGTGGGTAATCAAAAATTATCCATGGATTACCAACGACTCTAAATTTGCATGTAATAGTGGCATAGGTCAATTTTGATGGATTTCTAGTCTGTGGGAAATGTCAGCCATGGGTAATACATACGGAGTGTAGTCTGTGGGTAATTACCCACCACTCAAATTCTGTGGGAAATACATACGACCACCTTTTGTGGGTAATTTCCCATTGTAGACAGTTTGTGGGTAATTTCCCACGAATAAATTTTATTGGGTAAAATTATTGACCATTTTAAACCTGTGAATAATTAATATGGATTTATTCAAAAACAGAAATAATGCATTAAAAATTGTAATCATTTTAATATTCAAATAGCATTGAACACAATATTTTTCAATTAGACAATTCAAAATTAATTTCAAACACTATCCAAATCAAACATAATCAAAAATAAAATGAAAGATAACATGTCAAAATGCAATCAATCTAAAACACCATAAAAAATGCAAATGAAATTGAAACACAATCTAAGATTCAAAAGTTAACATAAAAGATTCATCCAAATATACTATAAACAAAGTTTAAACATAATCAAAATGAAGTCAAATATCTATCCTAATAATTAGCATAATCATGATCTTCATCTTCGTGTTGTGCATGCTCATTGTGTTCTTGGTTGGGTGGTGGTTTTTGCTTTTGGCTTTTTTTGATAATTTTTTGTAATAATTAATACTTCGCGCTACTTTTTAAACATATGGTAATATGGATAACCATTCCTTGTGTGAATATATTGCGTCTTTTCCGAATATCTTGTTTATAAGTATATATATATATACACGGTTCATGTTGTCATTTTGGATACCTCGCATTTTTTTGAAAAAGAGCCGTCTTTTTTGTGTAAATAGTTAAAAATGTAACGACCGATTGTGAATTTAGGATTACGTGCTTATATCATAATCATGTTATCGAAGTAGGTTTTCGGAAACTTGTCTTTATTCAAGTGACTGTTGTACTTGGTTTGCTTGATTAGGATCGATTTTAGATATATAGTGGGGAAATTACTTTGTTCAACCAGGACCGTGCACTTAGTAGGAACTCATTTTGTTCAACCATGACCGTGTACTTAAGTAGGCGACAAGGAACTCTTTTTGTTCAACCAGGATGGTCTACTTAAGTAGGCGGCAATGCATCGTTCTATTCAACTAGGATCGCTTACTTATGTAGGCGGCAAGATACTCGTTTTATTCAAATAAGATCGTCTACTTATGTAGGCGGTAGGGAACTCACTTTGTTCGACCAGGATCACCTAGTTAAGTACGTGGTAGCGAACTTGTTTTGTTCAACCAAGACTACCTACTTAAGTAAGTGAGAGGGAATTATGAAAATTTGCATGCAGTTTGGGAGAGATAACCTTGATTTTATTAATTGATGGGGTGCCTCATTAAAAACTCCACGACCAAAACTCTCCTTAGGGAAAAAAAGTCCAGGTAAGGAAAAAGGGTACACCTAGGGTTACATGTGATTCCTCTGTTTTTACGGCCCGGTCCTTAATTGAAATAAAATTTGAGATGAGATATATTCTGTGTTTGAAATTGGTTCCCCGGATAGTTGCTCCAGTTTGTATGCTCCTCTTTCGACATCCTTATACTTTCTTACCGCTCTCTATTTAGTTGTCACGTTTCTGATTTCTGCTTTTTCTTGTAATTCTATTAACAGGTCAAGGCTTGTGTAGAGGCTTTCTTGGTTGAACTTATTGTCATAATTTTGTCTTCTTAATGAGGGTTCTTCTATTTCGACCGAGATCATAGCTTTTGTCCCGTATACTAGACTAAATAATGACTCATGTGTGGCTGACTGAGGGCGTGCAACTATATGCCTAAAGTACTTCTAGTAGCTCTTCCAACCATTTTCCTTTTGACTTGTCTAGTCCTTTCTTAGTTTTACTAGGATAACCTTGTTGGTGGCCTCATCTTGCTTGTTAGATTGGGGGTGTTCAACTTAATTCGTGATGTGTTTTATTCCTAGCCGGTATAAAATTTTGCCAACTTTTTGTCTATAAACTATCGTCCATTGTCCGTTATTATGGTGTGCGATAACCCATAGCAGCATATGATGTTTTTCCAAACAAATTGCTAAACTTGTTAGGCTGTAATTGTAGCTAATGGTTGAGCTTCAATCCATTTCGTAAAGTAGTTGGTTCCCACTATGAGAAACTTAACTTGCCCCTTTCTCGGAGTAAACGACCCTAATATATCCATCCCCAATTTTGCAAATGGCCATGGGGAGTATATGTGGTGCAACTATTCTTGTTTTACGTGAGCGAAGTTATCATGTTTTTGGCATGGTATGCACTTCTTAACAAAGTTATGTCAGTCTGCTTCCATAGTCAACCAAAAGTACCCCGCCCTCAAAATTCTTGCTGCCATTGTATGTGATCCGTAATGGTAACTGCAAATACCTTCATGAGATCAAATTGAATTAAGTGAAAGAAAAAAAACACTCCCAAAAGCATCTACTCTATAATGATCTCAGCCTCATCATTGGTCGCCTCTTCCACCCCTACAATAGTGCCAACATTAGTTGCTTGAGGATCCTCTGAGTCTTGTTGGTCTCCATTTCCTCCTCGTCTAGTAGTCATCCCGCAAAGTCGTCCTTGTTTACATCATAGCGAGGATCCTAAACCTTCACTTCTTTGTAGAAGGGCGTCGCTTGCCTTAGGCCCTTGTTAAAATTATTTATATGTTTCTGAACTATGCATTTCTTCAAATCCTCAAGCTCAGCCTCTATTCCCTAGTACTTCTCCTTCATCTTCTTCACCGAATCCAGACACCTTGTCTTCCGCGAATCCCTGGTATATGAACCAGTCTTAGATTAAGAAACTTAACACACAATGTAGTTGTTATAACAAGCTATATGAACCAAAACACTTGATGTGTGTTAGTAGTTTACCAATCACAATACACCCCCACAATTCTTGTTGTTATCGTTGTGTTGCGCTACTAGGCCATGCGCGTGCCCGGTATTCATGAGTGCTCTAAAGATCATGCCAATATCTCATACAAGCAGCCCCACTCGACACTTATATAGGTGATTTCATCAAGTGTATACTACAAATCATACACCACCCATAAGGATATGAAAATCATTAAAACTTTTTTTAAGTTAAAAGTCTTAAACCTTAGAGAATTTTAATTACAAAGTTTAACCTCTCAATAATGTAGTCTCTAGGACTTTCACACACACCATAGGAATGAACATAATTGATTAAAATAAATCAATTAATTTAGTGCAATCAAAACTAACAAGTGACTTGTTCTTACCCATATGAACCTTATTCATGGGATCTCTAATCACAAAAGGTTGGGTTACCATCACTTGTTTGTTTCAAGTGGCTCAAGTTTCATTCCCCCCGATGTTTCTATAATCATATTTCATCGTAGGATTTTGTCAGAGGATCTGCTAGATTCCATTTTGACTTCACATACTTAATGGAAATTGTTTCACTCTTCAGTAGCTATTGCTGATTGGCAATCACAATGTATTTTCATTCCTAGTGGAATGTTAGCTAAAAAGTTCGCCAACTACTCAACTTCACTATCAGCCCTTTCAAGAACAACATACCCATATTTCTTGTTGATCTAACAATAATTGTTTGCCTAGCTGATCTCCATGAAATCACACTACCCCCAAGTGTGAACCTATTACCATTAATGGATTTTGTCTCGTCTGAATCAAATATTCATTTAGCATCATTGTACCCTTCTAGTACAATGGGAAAATCCACTATATTCAATGACATATTTCATTGAATCTCTTAAGCATCTCATAAGTCTCAATATTCCTAATTAGAATATTAAGTGTATTTTCTCAGTCTACTTACTACATAAACAACACCTGGTCTAGAAACCATCAAAGGTAGTAAGCTCCCAATTGTCTGGGCATACTAAGGTTGAGAAAATAATTCTCCTATATTTTGCTTTAATTAGTATCATAAGGGATATTCACTCATTTATAATTACTAAACTTCCTAAGAAGTTTCTCAAGAACACTTTTGGGATAGTAATAATATCACCCTTCCTTATGATTCTATCTTAAAATTCACATTGGCTCCACCTATCACCAACTTATATTTGAAAGAAACTATCTCATTGCATAACATGTCATCCACATATATAATGACATATTTTCTATTTTTTATATTTGAGGTACTATTAAATATCATTAGAATAAAAGTCATCCTAAATAACTAGTTATTTATTTTTCTTTGAAAATGGGTTAGATTCATTCACACATTTTTTTTAAATAATTGAGTAAAATTATCTGACCCCCACAATCTTAAATATTAATAATTGGCAAACAAATAAATACCTGATGATATCATCCACCGTATAGCTTCATCCTTGAAGATGAGGTTTCACGAAAGTCCATTCCGAAAGCGCACTTTGATCTAAAAACATTGTGGACCAACCTTGCACCTTAATATTATAGGATTTCAATTTTGAATATGTGCCACTTCCGTAGAATGCACATCCATGGCCCACCACCATTTCTTCAAACAATTAAATTTATTCAACAAAGGGACCTACCAGCACCCACCAGCATATCCCTATCTTCATGCATTAAAACCTTTTTTTTGTAACTTCCTCTCCTTTTTCTTAGGCATGTGAGGGGCAGTTTATTCTTCATATATGGTGAACTCCATGTTGTAATCGTTCATCACGTTTCCATGCTCAATACTGAAACCTGGTGTGGAAAATAATATCCCATCAAATGTGGATGTGAGATCAACTTGTGGAGGAGATCTCGGTGCAACGACATGCACCATCCTAAAAAGGAGGGAGGCTTGCTAACGTTGCAACAATTGCAACACTATTATTTTTGCAATACAATTATAAATATATAACACTAACTACTCTGGTACTAAAAAATAACACCCCAGTTTTTCACTTCCTAAAATTTATAATTAACACAAATTACATAATCAAAATAAAACTTCATTTCTACTTCGTAGAAAATATAAAAAAATCACTGTTTTACAACCATAGACTTTATTGAAAAGGAAAAATATAAGACTAAAAGAGTGTCTCGAACATCTCCCGATATTGACCACTCTCCCTAGTCTCTTAAGCCACTACTTAAGAAATTCATCAATTAATACCTTTGACAAGCCGAGTATCAACCTCTCCAGGTTACAATGAGTATAACCTCTTCAAGAATCATGTGTATATCCTCTTTGTGAACACGAGTATAAACCTCTCCAAGTTGCAATGAGTTTAACTTCTCCATGTATCATGCCAATCTCCCCATAAGATCAACAACTCAATTATAATCAAATGATAATCTTTCACCCAAGAGAGTCACAATAAAGTGCACAAGTTCACTTCATATAGTGAAGGATTTACAATGGTTACACTCAACCCAATAACACTCTTTAACAAAAATATATATATGATAATATAATTTCTCACAGTGTTTCTCTCTATGTATTTTCTCTTTTTCTCGGCAAGAATGATTGTGACAGTATTTCAACACTTCATATTTTTCTCTCTCGTATCTCTTCTTTCTTCTTCATCTAGGTATTTGATATATATAGTTGTGTTTGTATCACTTGATAATTGATGCAAAGTTAACTTTAAATATCTTCGTGTATTTGAATATCTGCAAATATTCTTTGTCATTCTTCACTTTGAAAGTTATTGATAATCAATCAAAGTGTATTGTTTTTTGTGAATTATCAGGTTTTTCCTTTCCATCCTTTAAACAATATGAATTCTGAATATTATAATGTTGAGGCTTCGATCGTTTGAAGATTCTTTTATCGTCTTCAATCTACAGAGTGTATTTCTTATCTCGTGATTGATTGATATTCATTGACAATATTTTAGAATAATTAATTAGAGAGGAATTTGAAATACTTTCTTTTCTTGATAATTTAATATGTGATCAACATTCTAGATGTTTTCTAAATATATCTTCACCCTTATCTTGAACTATCCTTGGTTTCCATATATTGTCTTTAATCAAAATATCTTCAAACACTGTTGAGACTTGTTGTGCAATTCGCTTTATCATGTTGATCATCAATCTTCAATGTTCATATTTGTTTGATCACTTTGCCAATGATCTTGATCCCCTTGAGATTAGATATAATGTTTTCACACCATTCCAAACTTGATTTGCTTGATCAATTGATACTCACTCAATAATTTGAATTTTACTTGTCATGTCATTCTTCCAATTAGGTCATCTAATGTGTAACATCCCGATCGAATATTACGAATTTAAATAATAAAATAGAGAAATAATACATCAGCGTCATTTATTAAAACATCATTTCCCAAAATTGCGGGAAATTTAAAACTTTATTACGTCATTATGAAATACCTTAAATCCATAATTAGAAAACTCCTTACAATATCAAAGTCTAGTAATATAAAAATTTATAATTTATTCAAAAACATAATGAAATCTGGTAAAAACTCCTCCCAGTCAAGCCCCCGCTCCGGCTCTATGCCTCACTAGATCCACCTACAACATCATCTGCTCGTGTGTACCGCGTACACGATCATCGCCAAACACAAGCAGATAGGGTGAGCTAATAATTAAATAATCATATATATAAGACATTTATATATCAATACAAGCATACCAAAGGAATTCCATCCTTTGATTTCATGTCACATGGCCACCACCATGTTACCCGTGTTCTACGTCTTCTAATGAGTACTTCAAGATGTCTTGCTACCACACCTACCAGCCACAACTGGTAGAGCACGTGCAGGAAACCATGCTACGGACCACACTACGTAACGCCAAGTGGAGTTCCCAATACGAATAACATTCGTAATGTCCCAAGACTATCAAACTTGTCAGCTCAGTACTAAGGAGGGCAATCTAACTGGACCCATCCATACGCGCCACAACATGCAAACTCACACCGGCAAAACTCGTTAACCCGAGCCACAACTCAAGAGTTCCTCGTGTTCATCCGTCATCTTGAGCCACAACTCAAGGATGCCATTCCGAGCAAAAACTCAAGGAATGCCACATGTTTAACCCTTATCCCGAGCCACAACACAAGGGATACGTTTCGAGTCACAACTCGAGGAACACTAGCAAGACGACCTTCGAAGTATCACCAAAGCCTTGTAGACCACACACATCCAAAGCAAGCAAAACAAAGGCTTAATCTGTGGATCCGAGCCACAACTCAAGGAATGCCACGTGTTTGACGGTTATCTCGAGCCAAACGAAACATGCCTCTAGATCGCCTGATGGGGGACACATGTCGCCAGGCGCCAAGCGCCTCTGATCCCTCTACCTCTACAGGTATCGCCTGGCTGGACGACCCTTACCGTCAGGCGCCACGCATTCTAGTCGCCACTATGAGTGTAATTATCGCGTGGTAGGCAAACCCCACTGCTAGGCGCTACACCAGTACTTACACAGTACTGGTTTTTTAGTTCTGGTTCAGGCACAATGACTCACACACCATCCACATTACCACTCATTCCGCGAATCATAAACTGAGTCACTTACTGTATGAATTAAGTGAGTTAGCATACTCCTTTTCATACACCTTCATTCCCTAAATACATTACATTTCTTTCTCATATTTTATTACTCGTTCAATTCTTATTTAAAGGCCTTATTTCATTAAAGTACCACCACCTATGAAGCTCATTTACTATGTCACCAATGATTCATACTTTCCAACATGATCCTAACAATGATTTCATCACCAAGCATTACTCTCCAATATTTCACATACTCATTCATACACATGTAAGATCAATTTGCCCATGAGTTACAATCAATAACTGAATTTCTCTACCTATGCTTAACTTAAACTAGCCACTACACCTTCTTATAACTCAATCCCAATCTCAACTGCCTATCAATACATTAAAACATGTAATCTCGGTCCCCTTCTTTTAATCACGCTTTTCTTTCTAACCTCCAAGGTATTTATAATAGCATATTTCAACTCTATTGTCAAATAACCCCAAACTGATTCCCACTCTGAATTTCCCTGTCTGCACTGCATGTCACAATCCACCATGGCAACTATACTAATATGGTGCCTGGCGGTAGCTACGGTGTCGTCAGGTGATTCATGCAATTCTTGGGAAAAACCCAGAATTCCCTTTTTTGTATGCGAACCCTGACATGTCCCGAATTCTAGTTTCTCCAAGTTTTTGACTTAATAGTCTACACTCATGTGATTAAGTTCATACTTCATTCATACCCTCGTAATACACAAAAATTCAATTTATCTGCCTCATTTTAATATGATCAAAATCCAAAACCCCCAAATCTGAAACCCTAATATTCATCTTTGGTTAATTCCACTTAACTCTTGCTCATCTCATTGAAATTCCACTATGATCCCTTTTTCCCAGATTCCCATAATCTAGTACAACGTTTCCACTAATCAAAATCAATCTAGAACTCCAAGAACATCAAAATCGAGCCAAAATTGGATCGCGCCACCTGGCGGATGCTTATCACCACTAGGCCATTCATCAAAACCCAAAAAACTAGGTTGATTAGCTTATGTCGCCTGGTGGCACAAGGCTCACTGCTAGGCGGTTCCGCGTAGGAACCTAGAAAACACACAAAATAACATGAATCGCCTGGCAGCAGTTCATCTTTCGCCAGGCAGTTTCTGGAAAATTCCCAGAAACTACGAATTTAAGTAGAATCAGGCAAAGCTTAATCATAGAATTATACATACATCATGCAAAAGACTATTACAAAATAAATTTACAGATTCCAGCTCCCCTAACCTGGTTTCCTTGCTAAAACTTGAGAATTCCAAGGTTCTTCTTGATCAACAATGGCTTCTCTTGCTTCCCCTCTTTTCAACTCCTTATCTCACTGACTATCACAGTTTTAGCTCAGAACTCTCTCTCCCTTTTGTGCACCACAATGGCAACCTTCAACCTTTCTCTTTTCCCTCTTAATTTCTTCCTTAATTGGTTCTTAATTAAGGTTAATGGCCAAAAACGAAAATTGGCATTAACATGACCTTAATTATCATTCAAGACTCATTTAGTGGTTGTTTTTCCAGCCCCTCTTGGCTGTCCCTTTGTTAGCTAGGGTTTCTGGCTTTTCACCTTCATGCCAAAAAGAAAATTAGCAAAAAGAAAGCTTCATTTGTCTCTACTAAGGTTCAAACCCATAACCATGCCAATGTCAAGTAAATGCACAACCATTCAATCCATTCATGTTTTATGATAATTCCTATAAATATAGGATTATATTATCACTCCCTATGTTCAATTATATTGTTAAAATAATGCACAATTAAAATAACATATAAATGGCATACGTAGGACTTGGACCTAAGTCCTCTCACAAAATAAAGTACTCTCAACCAATTCAACTGGTACTATTCCTTGTCACAACAGTCAATATTTAATGCCATAAAGGCTGCCACTACCCGCATTTATTAATTATTTATTTATTTAATTAATTAAATTTCGCGGGTCTTACATAATGGAAGTGCTCGTCTAATAGTTATTTCAACATTGTGCTTCATAAGTTGACTTTGACTTGTCTAATTGATACTCATCTAATAGAAGTATTCAACATTAAGCTCATTAAGATTACTTTGACTTATCTAGCGTAGAAACTTGTTTAATGCCTTTGTGAATTAGCGTTTCACTTGTCTAACATCGTATTAACTTGTTTGATTGTATTTGTCTAATCTATTTTTCTACTAGTATTGACTCATCTAATATCTCATTGGCTTGTCTGATAGATACTCATCTAGTATCCTTTGTGTGCTTTTTGCATTGACTTCTCTAATGCACTATGTTGACTTGTTTGCTTGCTTACCTTGACTCGCCTGATGCTTCTTTGACTCATCTACTCTTGTTAGAAGTCTAGAACTTTGCTATTTTAGATTGACTTTTTTCGTCAACATGGTCGTCTAATGCCGCATCTTACTCTTTACATTGTTTCAGTTGTGTGGTCCTTAAGCTCTGACTTGTTGTCTTGATTTGTCTAATGTATTCAACTTCACGCAAGTTGTCTAACACTTGTGTAGAACCTGAATTCTCTGATGGCTTCATTGTCTAATCTAGCCTTCCACTCGTCTACCCAATGCTTTCAACTATGTTCATCTAAGCCTTGTCATCTCATATGTTTGCTTCTTCCTTTCAAGTTGTAACTTGTTCTTTGTTGTGTTGTGCTTGTCCTAAACTCATTGCACACACATTAGCTGAACAAACATATGTATATATACATTCACATTCACATGCAGATCATGCACACATTCTTGCCTTATTTAATGGTCATGTTCACATATCTAATGATGCTTGTTTCTTGATTAACCCTTTTTATGTTCAGAGATTTCCTAAAATATTGTTCTAATCATTCTTGGCTTATCTAGAACATGTTTACTTATCTTTGTTTGTTTCTTAGCTAAACCCTTACAAACTTAGACTCATCTATAGGGTTTTCCTGCATCTACTGCTAACAATCTCCTCTGGTGATAAATCATGATCATCACAAATGGAGACCACAACCACAAAATAGAAGGGTAAGCTAACGTAACGAAGTAAAACATCAATTTTGAGAATAAACTTCGAAAGTGTTTAAAATCCCAAAATATCTAAAAATAAGAATATCTTTTTCAAAAAATACTTGTATTCCATTAAAGTAAAGCATATGAAAGTTCACCAAGTTAGACTCTTAGGAAAGAGAGGTGAGTCACAAATGGACAAACTTAAAATCTTTGTCTTTCCTAGCTAGAGTCTTTTCAAGATCATTTTTCACTAGTCTCAATAGTCATTCAAAAACTTAGATAATTGAAAATAACATACCAATAACTTTTAAAATGAAATAAAGCATTGACTCGCATATTTCTCAATCTAGAGACATTTGTCCTTTGACATCAACTCAATAGAGTTCTCTGCCCAAAGACACCAGTCCTCTGGCTTTAACACTTCAAACCTGTCTCAAGTAAGCCTCGATTTATAAAGTTCTCAGTCTACAAACATTTGTCCTCTAACATCGACACTCGAGAACTAAGTATCAAACACTAGTCAATCAAGTTCTTTGCCAGAGACATCTATCCTCTGGCTTCGACACTCCAAAGACCCTCCACCAAAAAAAGCACACTCAAACATAGATCGTAATGTTCTTTGCCTAGAGACATTTTTCCTCTGGTTTAAAACTGCCATTTAATAAAAAAAAAACTTTTTTAGAATAATAATTTCAAAATCAAAACTTTCAACATCTTCACCACCAAAACCATATTTTCATCATCAAATAAAAAAAATATACAAAACTAAAAAGAATCATAATCTACTCAGCTTCACAACACACATACAAGTAAGAAAGTTTGCCTCCATCACTACCTAAGATACTCACAAACCCTTATACCCATGAAATTTTATTTAAACTATTTTAAAAAATTATAAAATATCCTTTTTTTAAATAATTGCGATTATCAATGGGCACTTGTGGATTTTAAAAAATTTGCAGGTATTTTTTAAACGGGTACCTAACGGATAAAAGGGTGGGTTGCAGAAGCATTAACCATGCCTGACCTGACCCGTTGCCATCCTTACTTATAACATCTAACAATATCTAATAATATCCTTTTAATTGAATAATTTATTTACCCAATCATATATCTTAAAAGTTCTTTTAAATAAAATAAATAACTAATACATTATTTTATCTGCTATCATAATCTTTTAAATAAAAAAATTTTCTAAATTTAATAATTAACAAATCAATAAATCTTTTAAATTATATTGCTAATAAACCATTATATAATTGACTTAAAATATACTTTTTACCTCATTTATCTATTTTCCTAATTACTATAATTTCTAAGGTCTAATAGTCAATACTAGGGATGACAATATGAGCCTAGCCCGTCAGGTCGGCACGGAGGTCCCCAAAAAAAAATACGTGGGATGGGCTAAGGTTGTTGGTAAAATCATATCTGTTTGATATATCTTAACCAAGAAAGGGATCTGAACTGGTTATTGAGTCTTTCACTTATTTAAATTAAATTTTGAAAGTTTCTTTAACCTTTATGACCCAATTAACCAATTTTACAGTTCTGTGTTAATGGACTATGTAAAGCAATCAAGAAAGATGTAAAAGATGAGAGAAACAAAAAATACAACAATTTTTATACTGGTTCGATTCAAAATGAATCTACATCCAGTCTTCTCCTAAGTAACCCACTTAGGAGGATTCCACTAAATCAATAGAGTTACAAAAATTACAAGAGCATCTATATATAATTCAAGACCCTAAAGACTAAGGAGCATGATCTACAAATCAAGAACTCCCCCTAGATGCAATGCATCTACACAATTGCACCTAGACCTTCACTTTACATAGTGAATCAACTATGAACAGAAATACAATAAGAAAGAAGCAAGGAACGAATACACCTAGTGGATGTGCAGATTTGTCACTTGATCCTAGATCCAAGCTTGACCCATCAAGGTTGAATCCACCATCAATCTTCTTGAATGTCCCATTGAATGATCTCCCAATAAAGCACAAGAACTCGGTGTAACTTGATCTTAGAAAAAGAAGTCTCTCAGTTCGTTTCTCTATAATTCAGTTATTTTCTCTTTGTTTTAAAACTGATTTCAAAACTATTTTTATACCAGAGTTCTGATGTAGTAATTAATGGATTAGGTATTTACCTAATAGATTATCGTGAGTGTATTTTCACTGCATCAGTGCAGTGCCTTAATATAATCTATTAGTTAAGTATTTAATCCATTTACGAGTTCTGCTTTTGACACATTCAAAAGTTTGATAGCTAATTTAATCCAATTCAAGCTTCTTTTATATGTAATGCTTGATCTACAACATCTAATGTACAAGCTAGAAAATCAGGACTAATCCTAAACCAATGATGCACATGATGCATAGCCTTGGACATCATCAAAACCATCTTCACTTGAGTTGAACAAGCTCCCCCTTTCAAGAATCTCCCCCTTTTTGATGATGGTAAAAATGTGTCCTGCAAAATAGAGACAAGACAAACAACCTTTCTCCCTTTTTGGACATTAGCAAAAAGAAACAGAGGGGTGTAACACAACCAAACCAGCACATACCAAAGCTATCACACATTAACAATACAAAAGTATGATAGTATTAACAATGTAGCAGGTGAAATCAGTAGCACAGGTTAACATCAGAGTGCAGACAACCATAAATCAAATTAGCATTGTAATATCTGTGTAAATCAGCAGTGCATAAATTAATGGAAGTGTAGAGCAAATAGAAACCAAGACCAATGGGATGGATAAACAGATCCAGCAACAGGAATATCAGAGTGCATACAGGCAGTTAAGGATTACAGTACAAGCAGATGACTAATCTAATGAATTATGTAGTGTTCAGAAGCAAATGAGCCATAGCAGGAAAATGATAATCGATTAGAGAATGACCTAATGGATTAATTTAGTGAACAAACATGTAGTAAATTCAAAATATGGGAGTACTTCAACCAACAATTATACTTAATCACAATAGAAGAGGAACTTTTCACCTTGGCAATGCCTAAAATTTGACCTTTGTTATTATCACCTCTTGTAACATGACCATTAATTGGCTTTGTAAGATATCTTGCAGAAGTTCTTCACATCTCCTTTCATGTGTCTTGAGCATCCATTATATAGAAGCTACATTGCTTTCCTTGCATCAAGACACAACTGAAACATAGGTTAAAGAGAAGATGCATGTACCCAATTGAACTTGGGTCCTTTCATGTTAGTGGTTTGAGGTGTTCCTTTAGGTACCCATTTGCACTCTCCTTTAGGAACCCCATAATTTCTAAAATAGTAGGAATTTGATTCATGTCCAAGTTCAGAACAGTAGGAGCAAATAGAAGATGTTAATTTACTCATATTTAGAAAATTTCTGGTGCCTAATGGATTAAATTTGCCACTGTAACCTATTCCTTCTTTGTTAAGCACACTCCTTTGAGATCCTAACACTGCATCAAGGTTTGATCTTCCCAAGGTGAATTTTAAGAGAGTTTTCATTAGGTAATCTATCTTTTCTAGCTTTCCTGGGTATTTTTCACATTGGGGAGAGCTTGTGTCATCTTTGGACCTAGAGTGTTTCTTAGATTTTTCTAGTTTTTCAAGACTTGTTATCAGATTTTCATTTTCCTCTTCTAGTTGTTTTACTTTACCTTCAAACCATTTAATTTCTCCTCTACGCTTATTATTTGACTTTTGCAATTTCGTGACTTCCTTATGCAATTCATTACAAGCATTAAGTAATTCATAGTAGTTATTTTCATCATCATTGGAGTTGAAACTACTCACACTGCTCTTAGAAGAGCCTATTCTAGCCATAAGATAGAGGTTAGTTTCTTCCTTAATGCTTCCATCAGATTCACTAGATGAGTTGGAGTCACTGTTGTAAGCTTTCCTTTTCTTCTTGTGCTTGTCTGCCTCACCTTTCTCTTCTAGTTTTTGCTTCAACTTGAGGACAGGGCATTCAGGTTTGATGTGTCCCATTTTTCCACACTCATAGCAGGTTGGAATAACATGTTTTTCTTGCTTCCTAGAGGATCTTTTAATTTCTGCAAAATTACTGTTAGTTTTATTCTTGTATTTCAGAAATTTTGAGAACCTCTTTACTATTAGTCTCAAGGCTTCACTGTCGGAGTTATAATCATCATCTGCATATCCAACCTTTTTGGAATTAGATTTTGCAGCAGATTTTAGAGTCTCTTTAAGGCTATAGTGTGCCTTTTTTCTCCATCCTCTTCTTCCTTGAGTCTTCCAAGCTCTAATTCATGTTCCCTCAATTTTCAAAAGGGAGTGGCTATTTTCATGCTAGTGAGATCTCTTGATTCAGAAATAGCTATGACTTTTGGCTCCATGTCCTATTTAAGATCTTCAAAATTTTGATATTGAGTTCCCCTTTGTCAAAAGTCTTGCCAAAAGCTAGGAGATGATTTACTATATGTGTAAATCTTTTTTGCACATCACAAATGCTTTATCCAGCCTTCATTCTGAACATATCATACTCCTAAATGAGAGTGTTTTTCCTTGCCCTTTTGACTTCATTTGTGCCATCATGGGTTACTTCCAAAACATCCCACATTTCTTTGGTTGATTCACACACAAATACCCTGTAAAATTCACCCAAAGTTAGTGCAGAAGATATAATATTTTTGGCTCTAACATCATAGTGTGCCCTTTTATTCTCATCAAGAGTCCATTGTGAGAACTCTTTGGGGACAGTTTTGCCTTCCACAACTTTAATGGGTTTAAAAGGTCCATTAACTATAACATCCCAAACCCCTTTGTCCATTGATTCAAGAAAAATTTGCATTCTAATTTTCCAAAAAGGGTAGTTTTCACCAGCAAATAGAAGGGGTCTGTTGTTGGATGCCCCTTCAACAAAGGTTTAAGATGTATTATACATATCAGGATCTTTCTAATCGACTATCGTGCAATTCACCAGCTCTGGTGCCAATTGTTAAAATCAAATCTCTCTAATATATCTTAACCAAGAAAGGGATCTGAATTGGTTATTGAGTCTTTCACTTATTTAAATTGAATCTTGAAAGTTTTTTTAACCTTTATGACCCAATTAACCAATTTTACAGTTCTGTGTTAATGGACTGTGTAAAGCAATCAAGAAAGATGTAAAAGATGAGAGAAACAAAGAACACAACAATTTTTATACAGTTCGATTCAAAATGAATCTACATCTAGTCTTCTCCTAAGTAACCCACTTAGGAGGATTCTACTAAATCAATAGAGTTACAATAATTACAAGAGCATCTATATAATTCAAGACCCTAAAGACTAAGGAGCTTGATCTACAAATCAAGAACTCCCCCTAGATGCAATGCATCTACACAATTGCACCTAGACCTTCACTTTACATAGTGAATCAACTATGAACAGAAATACAATAAGAAAGAAGCAAGGAACGAATACACCTAGTGGATGTGCAGATTTGTCACTTGATCCTAGATCCAAGCTTGACCCATCAAGGTTGAATCCACCATCAATCTTCTTGAATGTCCCATTGAATGATCTCCCAATAAAGCACAAGAACTCGGTGTAACTTGATCTTAGAAAAAGAAGTCTCTCAGTTCGTTTCTCTATAATTCAGTTATTTTCTCTTTGTTTTAAAACTGATTTCAAAACTATTTTTATACCAGAGTTCTGATGTAGTAATTAATGGATTAGGTATTTACCTAATAGATTATCGTGAGTGTATTTTCACTGCATCAGTGCAGTGCCTTAATATAATCTATTAGTTAAGTATTTAATCCATTTACGAGTTCTGCTTTTGACACATTCAAAAGTTTGATAGCTAATTTAATCCAATTCAAGCTTCTTTTATATGTAATGCTTGATCTACAACATCTAATGTACAAGCTAGAAAATCAGGACTAATCCTAAACCAATGATGCACATGATGCATAGCCTTGGACATCATCAAAACCATCTTCACTTGAGTTGAACAAGCTCCCCCTTTCAAGAATCTCCCCCTTTTTGATGATGGTAAAAATGTGTCCTGCAAAATAGAGACAAGACAAACAACCTTTCTCCCTTTTTGGACATTAGCAAAAAGAAACAGAGGGGTGTAACACAACCAAACCAGCACATACCAAAGCTATCACACATTAACAATACAAAAGTATGATAGTATTAACAATGTAGCAGGTGAAATCAGTAGCACAGGTTAACATCAGAGTGCAGACAACCATAAATCAAATTAGCATTGTAATATCTGTGTAAATCAGCAGTGCATAAATTAATGGAAGTGTAGAGCAAATAGAAACCAAGACCAATGGGATGGATAAACAGATCCAGCAACAGGAATATCAGAGTGCATACAGGCAGTTAAGGATTACAGTACAAGCAGATGACTAATCTAATGAATTATGTAGTGTTCAGAAGCAAATGAGCCATAGCAGGAAAATGATAATCGATTAGAGAATGACCTAATGGATTAATTTAGTGAACAAACATGTAGTAAATTCAAAATATGGGAGTACTTCAACCAACAATTATACTTAATCACAATAGAAGAGGAACTTTTCACCTTGGCAATGCCTAAAATTTGACCTTTGTTATTATCACCTCTTGTAACATGACCATTAATTGGCTTTGTAAGATATCTTGCAGAAGTTCTTCACATCTCCTTTCATGTGTCTTGAGCATCCATTATATAGAAGCTACATTGCTTTCCTTGCATCAAGACACAACTGAAACATAGGTTAAAGAGAAGATGCATGTACCCAATTGAACTTGGGTCCTTTCATGTTAGTGGTTTGAGGTGTTCCTTTAGGTACCCATTTGCACTCTCCTTTAGGAACCCCATAATTTCTAAAATAGTAGGAATTTGATTCATGTCCAAGTTCAGAACAGTAGGAGCAAATAGAAGATGTTAATTTACTCATATTTAGAAAATTTCTGGTGCCTAATGGATTAAATTTGCCACTGTAACCTATTCCTTCTTTGTTAAGCACACTCCTTTGAGATCCTAACACTGCATCAAGGTTTGATCTTCCCAAGGTGAATTTTAAGAGAGTTTTCATTAGGTAATCTATCTTTTCTAGCTTTCCTGGGTATTTTTCACATTGGGGAGAGCTTGTGTCATCTTTGGACCTAGAGTGTTTCTTAGATTTTTCTAGTTTTTCAAGACTTGTTATCAGATTTTCATTTTCCTCTTCTAGTTGTTTTACTTTACCTTCAAACCATTTAATTTCTCCTCTACGCTTATTATTTGACTTTTGCAATTTCGTGACTTCCTTATGCAATTCATTACAAGCATTAAGTAATTCATAGTAGTTATTTTCATCATCATTGGAGTTGAAACTACTCACACTGCTCTTAGAAGAGCCTATTCTAGCCATAAGATAGAGGTTAGTTTCTTCCTTAATGCTTCCATCAGATTCACTAGATGAGTTGGAGTCACTGTTGTAAGCTTTCCTTTTCTTCTTGTGCTTGTCTGCCTCACCTTTCTCTTCTAGTTTTTGCTTCAACTTGAGGACAGGGCATTCAGGTTTGATGTGTCCCATTTTTCCACACTCATAGCAGGTTGGAACATGTTTTTCTTGCTTCCTAGAGGATCTTTTAATTTCTGCAAAATTACCGTTAGATTTGTTCTTGTACTTTAGAAATTTTGAGAACCCCTTTACCATTAGTCTTAAAGCTTCACTGTCAGAGTTATAATCATCATTAAAGTCATCTGCAGATTCTACTTTCTTCAGTTTTGCTGCAGATTTTACAGCACTCTTCAAGGCTATTGTGTGCCTATTTTCTCCATCCTCTTCTTCCTTGAGTCTTCCAAGCTCTAGTTCATGTTCCCTTAGTTTCCCAAAGAGTGTGGCTATGTTCATGCTAATGAGATCTCTAGATTCTGAAATTGCAGTGACTTTGGGTTGCCATGTCCTATTTAAGCTCTTCAAAATTTTGATATTGAGTTCCTCTTTGTCAAAAGTCTTGCCAAAAGCTAGGAGGTGATTTACTATATGTGTAAATCTTTTCTGCACATCACAAATGCTTTCTCTAGACTTCATCCTGAACATCTCATACTCTTGAATGGGAGTGTTCTTCCTTGCCCTTTTAACTTCATTCGTGCCTTCATGGGTTACTTCCAAGACATCCCACATTTCTTTGGCTGATTCACACACAGATACCCTGTAAAATTCATCCAAAGTTAGTGTAGAAGATATAATATTTTTGGCTCTAACATTATAGTGTGCCCTCTTATTTT
>Ga0209389_1000251_pt1 | contig 34563 bp, 18 predicted proteins | sample CowpearedBW_FD_187526 | JGI IMG/M metagenome (GOLD analysis project Ga0209389, IMG submission 187526) | Root nodule microbial communities of legume samples collected from California, USA - Cow pea red BW (SPAdes) (version 2) | ecosystem: Host-associated > Plants > Roots > Nodule | place: USA... | reverse complement strand
GTAATATTAGTTTAAAAATGGTTAAATTTAAAACACGTTAGATTTAAAAAATTCACCTAAAAGTTAAAGAGTAAACGAAGAAAAGAAAAATGTATATACCAGGAAGATAGATTCTTATATATTATTTAAAAATTTGTCTATTTTGAATTCAGTTTTGATGGGAATGTCATGGCAGAGTGGAGAAGATTTGTTATAACCATTATTAGTAAATAATAAATAGCACTTTCAATTACCTGTGAAAGATTTGCATTTCTGAGTGATCAGAGAGAAATGATTTGATTTGAGGACGTAGTACATCACTAATAATGGGTTTGAATGATTTTTTTTTTAAAGAAATTAAAAGGTTTTATGACAAAAATATAGAATTGTAATGCAATTTGTCATTTTAAATATTTATTAAAACAATTTAATAAAATTGTAGTATTTCAAACTTCACCTAAAAATAATGACTATGTTTTCATCAATGTTATCCAAGTTCTATTTTTATGTTTGTTGAGATTACTTTTTTAATTAGTGTTTATGTAACGTCTCATTTAATCAACAATCATATTTAAAGGAAACGTCACGTAGGATAATATAGTAGTGCTATCTTGGAGTATAAACACTACTCCTTACAATATCCAAGGCACACAATGATGTTAAAATTAAACAAGATACAAAGTTCAACAGTAATCAAATTGAAATTTAAATGACAAGCTAATACATGAGTCATAGCCCCATAATAAAGCCCAAAACAGTAGAATCCAGCCTAGGTGGGCTATGCAGCGGAACCATCACCTCCCTGTTGGCCACGAGTGTTTCTCGTATCTGCTCACATAAATAAATTGATGATCATCGCAAAAAGAGAAAACCACACATACGGAACATACAACAAACAACAAAAGGGTAAGCTAGAGCGGAAAAAGTATTTATCATACAATTATATACTCTTACACAGTCAGATATACAGACATCATCCAATCATGTTATCACTTGTAAACAATACATTAGGACTCAGACTCGACTCATCCGGATACATATAATTTAGTCGGATTCAACGGATGCTTGCACTTGTGGTGGATTTCCCTACTCTACCAAGCTGCTCACCCCCGAGCTAAGTGTTACATTGTCTCAACCCCACACACAAGGTTAGCCCTTAATGGATTTCAGGCCTCCAGCTACTCTCACCACAAGAGTCAGTCCGCTCTATGTGAGACTAACTGACTCCTTAGAGTGTCAGGATACAACCTTACCTTGAATGCTTACCAAATTATATAGATAGGGCACCACCATGAACTCCCACTAACAGGGGTCATGGAATTACGTCCCGACCACTGAAGCACCACCATGAGGTCTCACCTAGAGGCTCATGGAATTACGTCCTAACCACATACCAATCATATTCAACCAACCAAGTACTATTTATCATGCATATAAATCTCATGCCAACCTTTATAATCAATCCTCATTCATATTCCATGTTGAATCCATTCCAACTCATCCTTCCCAATCCATGAATATAGAAGTGTATTTCATACCGACGTCATGCCACTTTGATAACCAACCATCCCATTTAAATCACATGCCAAGATCATACCAAACCTATAATTTACAACCCATGAACCATATCATTCATGCATAATCATTCTCCTCATGCTTTTAATATAACAATTCAAATCAAGCAAGTGTCAACCATCCAAGAACAGAGAAACAACAAAATATCAAAGTACCCTCGCCCAGCTCCTCGCTCAGGCTGAAGGGTCTCGTTCAGGCGAGCTCCCTTTGCCTAGGCGAGAGCTTGAGCAGAGTGGAACAGTGGCTTACGCGTTCTCTCGCTTAGGCGATGTAACATCCCATCAGGATATTACAGATTTTAATAAAATAAAAAAAATATAATAAAGACATCGCATTTATGAATAAATCCTCATTTCCCAAAACACGGGAAATTTAAAACTTTATTATTTTAATAAAGCATCCATAATCCATATTTATAAAAACTGAAAGTCTAATCAAAATAGGCCATGAGCCTTTACAATTTATTTCAATTCAAAGATAGAAAACATAAATATAAAAATCCCATGATATCCCCGCTCCGCGGCTAAGCCTCACCAGCACCACCTGCATCAACAACATCTGCTCACGTGTACCGCGTACACGATCATCGTCACACATAAGCAGATAGGGTGAGCTTAACAATTAAAGCATATAAAATCTGTATACACATATACAACATATCAATATAAACAACACAATCATCCCAAAGGACTTCCATTCTTTTAATTCTTACCACCTGGCCACAACCAGGTTATTCATGTTCTACATCTTCTAGTGATTACCCCAAGGTGACTTGTTGCCATACCTATCGGCCACAACCGATAGAGCACGTGCGAGAAACCATTGCTATGGATCATACACCGTAATGCCAGGTGGAGTTCCCAAATACGAACATAGTTTGTAACGTCCCAAGACTACCAAACTCGTCAACTATCTGGTGAGGAGGGCAATCCATCTAGACCCAACCGTACTGGCCACAACCAGCACACTCACATCGACAACACTCGCCAACCCGAGCTCAACTCAAGGGTTCCTTGTGTTCATTTGCCATCCCGAGCTCAACTCGAGGGATGCCATTCTGAGCTCAACTCGAGGAATGCTACGTGCTTAACCCCTATCCCGAGCTCAACTCAAGGGATACGTTCCGAGCTCAACTCAAGGAACACCAGCAATCCCACCTTTGAAGCACCACCAAAAGCCTTGTAGATCACGCACATAGAATCCAACATCTCAAGGCTGCAGCATCAAAATCGCCCAGCGGGGGACACATACCGTCGGGCGCAACTGCTTCCAAACCGCCTAGCGGGAGACACGTACCGCCAGGCGCCTAGCGCCTCTACAACTCTGTCGCTGCACCTACCGCCTGGCGGAGATAACCTTACCTCCAGGCGCCAAGCTTTCCCAGCCTCCCTTTGTTTTGCATCTATCGCCTAGCGGAACGCTCTATGCCGCCAGGTTCCATACGTACAATTTGTGCTCTGAATTCAAGTTATCGCCTGGCGATTAATATTCCCACTGCCAAGCGTCATATCAGTAGATTATAGACCTATGAGACTGGTTTAAGTTCTGGCTCACCTCCCCAGACCCTCCCTCACGGTTTCATTCAATCCAATGTTATTGACTTGTCTTATTCGCATCAAGATTGTCTACACTGATCTAGCATCAGTAGCATTTCCGATCAAAGAGTTTCTAAATTCCATTAGATTTGAATGATCATCAAGATGACTATTTCTCCCCAAGTTCATCATATGTCTTTCCCTCAATTAAATCATTGCTACTTGTCATAGGACTGAACCACTGCCAATGTCTACTCCAATTCCTCATGGTCAGACTTGCCTCAACATTTTAATCCTTTCAAAGGTCTAACAAGCTTACTTGAATTCTAACAAGCTTTCAAATTATTTATCATGCAATTACTCTAATCACACGACTTATCGAGTAAAACTCCCCTAAACTGGAACCCTTGCTTCAACTTGACTAAAGCTTTGATCCTTTCTTCCTTAGCACAACAATAGCTTTGCCTTTGCCCTTCTGTTCCTCTTAGCTATTTGTCTCACTCACTAATGTAGTGTTTTCTCTCAGAATACTCTGCTATACGAAAACCTCAAATGACAACCCAACCAGAAACCTTTCTCTCCCCTTAATTGGTCACTTTAACTTGGTTCTTAATGAAGATTAATAGCCAAAACGAAAAAGTATCATTATTTCCACTTAATGCTCATTGAATTAGTGTTTTTGGATGGCTTTCCAGCCCCTTGTTGGCTGCCCAAGGATTTCCTTTAACCTTTCCAATTCTATCCAAAACTAACATTAGTAAAAAAATAAAGTTTGATTTGGTTTCTCCCAAGATTTGAACCTTTAAACATGCTAATGCCATGTCAATGCCAAACCATCATGCCAAATCATATTTCTTGTTAACTAATATAATTTAGATATTATCTCATATGAAACATGATCAAATATATTATTAAAACAATAATAATTAAATAACACATAAATGACATACACAGGACTTGAACCCAAGTCCTCTCACATAATTAAAGTACTCTCAACCATTTGAGCTAGTACTTTTTCATGTCACACCAATCAAAATTTAATACCATAAAGGCTCTTTCTACCCGCATTTATTAATTAAATTCCACGGGTCTTACGGGTGAGACATCCTCGCCTGAGCGAGATAGACTCCAGCTCAAAATAGAAGCTCGTCGCCTGAGCGACATCTTGCGCAACCAACATGGGCGAGTTGCTGCAGATCTCGCCTAGGCGAGATACACTCGCTTGGGCGAGAAAACCAGAACCCTCCATTGTTTCACGTAGGCCAACAATAATATTCCATCGAAGTAAAATACAAATTTCATTCAAGACATTACATACACCATGCATACATCAGAAACACTAAAGAAGCCTAAAAATAGTAAAGAATCGATTTAAACCTAGTAACCCTAGCTTCCCTTACCTGGAATTAGCTGGTATAGGACATCGATACCAATCACGAAGCACAACAGCTCTAAGAATAGGCTTAGAAGCTGGAAAAATAGCGGAACAGATCTTAAGATTAGCTCACTACAAAACCCTAACTGGGAAAACACGAAAATATGCCAAGGAAGAAGTGGTATGGGATGAAGAGTAACTCACGCTGAGCAGGAATGAGCTTGAGCGAACTTGACAGAGGCTAGGAAATCAAACCCTAATAGAGCACAGTTTTTGGAAGAGAAGAGAAGGGTAAGGCGGCTGTTTTCTGAAAGTGAGAAAAGTGAGTGGGGTTAGGGTAGTTTAGGGGTTTAAACTCCCTGTGGGCCTGTCCTAGGCCCAACTGGTTTGGGGCAGCCCCTTTAAAGTAAGGGCATAAAATAAGTGGGCCTTACATTCTCCCCAACAACAAAAAATTTTGACCTCTAATATAAAGACTTACTAGGTAAACAGATGTGGATGTGACTTCCTCATATCCTCTTCTAATTCCCAAGTAGAGTCACCTGTCCTCCGATCCCAGATGACTTGATAAGATGAACTGGTTTTTCTCGGCGTTCCTCTACTCGACTATCCTCTAAAGCAATGGGTGGTACTTCCATAGTGAGATCTTCCCTGATCTGTACATCCTCGATCTCTAATACATGAGATGGATCAAACACATACTTCCTCAGCTGTGACACATGGAACACCGGATGGAGATTTGCCAAGTGAGGAGGCAAGCAATCTCATAAGCCACCGGCCCTATCCTCCTCGATATCAGATAAAGACCAAGAAACTTAGGAGAAAGCTTCCTTGAGCGGAGAACCCTTCCCATACTAGTGGTTCAGGTCACTCTCAAGAATACGTGATCTCTAGTCGCGAATTCCAAAGGTCTCCTCCTGCGGTCTGCATAAGCCTTCTGCCTACTTTGAGAGGCCTACAACCTATCCCTCACCATCCTCACTTTCTCAGTGGTCTGCTCTAATAACTCTGGCCCAACCAACACTGCCTCCCCATCCTAATACCAACATAATGGGGTCCTACACTTCCTACCATAAAGAGCTTCATATGGCGCCATGCCAATGCTCGCATGGAAACTGTTGTTGTAAGTACATTCTATCAAAGGTAAGACTTCATCCCATGCACCCAAATGGTCCAGTATGCATGTTCGCAACAAGTCCTCAAGTGATTGGATCGTTCTCTCAGACGGACTATCTGTCTAAGGATGATAGGCTGAACTCATAGTTAGCTTGCTACCCATAACACTCTACAAGGTCTGCTAAAACCTCGATGTGAATCGCGAATCCCTGTCTGAAACTATGCTCGAAGGTACTCTATGCAGCCTCACAATCTCCTTAATGTACAGCTAGGCCAACTTGGCCATAGACATCCTCAAGTTCATCACCAAGAAATGAGCACTCTTGGTTAGTCGGTCCACTTTAACCCAGATGGTGTCATGCTCCCTAAAAGTTCGTGGCAAATGGGTCACAAAATCCATGGAGATGCTATCCCATTTCCACACTGGTATCTCCAGAGGCTGTAGGTTTCCACCGGGTCTCTGATGCTCCACTTTTTCCTTCTGATAGGTCAAACAAGTAGACACGAATTGTGCCACATCCTTCTTCATCCCCTGTCACCAGAAAGTTTCTTTGAGGTCCTGATACATTTTAGTCATATCAGGATGCATGCTAAGACGACTCTTGTACTTTTCCTTGAGGATTAGCCTTTTCACCTCAACATCATCAGGCACACACACCCTGCCCTGGAACCTCAGAATTCCATCACTACCCAAAACAAAGTCCTTCGCTTCATCTAACCCAAGCTGTTCTCTCACCCTAATCAAGCTTGCATCTAACAACTATCTCTCCCTAACAGAGCCCAAGAAATCACTAGATATAGTCAAGGTACTACACCTAATGAACTCGGATCCCAACTCCACCTACAACTTCATATCTCTGAACTGCTCTAGTAGCTCCACCTCTTTTATCATAAGATGCGCAATATGCACAATCTTTCTACTCAGGGCATCTACTACTACATTTGCCTTGCCCGGGTGATATACTAGCTCAAAGTCATAACCTTTCAAGAATTCCATCCACCTTCTTTGTCTCATGTTCAGCTCTTTCTGATCGAATAGATATTTGAGGCTCTTGTGGTCACTGAATACACGGAACTGAGCACCATAAAGATAGTGCATCCAAATCTTCAAGGCAAATACTATAGCCACCAATTCTAGATCATGAGTGGGGTAGTTTCTCTCATGCACCTTAAGTTGCCTCAAAGCATATGTCACCGCCTTCTTCTCTTGCATTAGTACACAACCAAGCCCTAAGTGAGAGGCATCACAATAAACCTCGAAGGGTTTTCCAACATCGGGAATCACCAGGATTGGGGCACTCGTCAACCTTCCCTTGAGTTCTTGGAAACTTTCCTCACACTTGTCTGTCCAAGTGAAAGGTTGGTCCTTCCGGGTGAGCTATGTCAGAGGTGCGACTATCTTGGAGAATCCCTCTATGAATCTCCTATTGTAGCCAGCTAAACCCAGGAAACTTCTGATCTCGGTTGCTGACAAGGGACTTTCCCACTTAACCACCACGTCAACTTTTGCTGGATCCACTGTAATCCCCTGTGCAGATATCACATGGCCCAAGAATTGTACCTTGTCCATCCAAAACTCGCACTTGGACAGTTTGGCATACAATTGCTTCTTCCTCAGAATACTAAGCACCAACCTCAAATGTTCTGCATGTTCCTCCCGAGTCCTGGAGTAAATAAGTATATCGTCTATAAAGACTACGACGAACTTATCTAAGAATGGCCAAAATATTCGGTTCATGTAGTCCATAAACACCGCTGGAGCATTGGTCACACCAAAAGGCATAACCACATACTCGTAGTGTCCATATCGAGATCGGAAGGAAGTCTTCTGTACATCATCCGCCTTCACTAAAATCTGATAGTATCCCGACCGCAAATCTATCTTTGAGAAAACCGATGATCCATGCAGCTGATCCATCAGGTCGTCTATTCTCGGGAGAGGATATTTATTCTTGATCATCATCTTGTTCAGCTGTCTGTAGTCCACACACAGACGTGAACTTCTATCCTTCTTCTTTACCAACAACATTGGTGCTCCCCAAGGCGAAGTACTGGGTCGAATGAATTTTTTCCCCAAGGCGAAGTACTGGGTCGGATGAACTATGCTCCTCTATTTGGTTCTTGAGCTCTACTAACTCCGCCAGAGCCATACGGTATGGGGCCATCGACACCGGACCGATTCCAGGCACTAGGTCAATAGAAAACTCCACCTCTCTATTAAGAGGAAACCCTGACACCTCATCTGGAAACACATCCTCAAACTTATGCACGACTGGTATCACTGATGTCCCTCTCCTTTCTCTACCTCTATATGAGTGAAAATTATGAAACACTGTGCGCCACATTAAATCTCCTTCATGACTCCTTGAGATGACAACAACTCGGGCTCCTCCAAGTTGGGGAGCTACAACGTTTTCTCTCGACTGTCTATAAGAATGCAATTGGCAGAGAGTCAATCCATCCCCAAGATTACCTCCAACTCTTGTAGAGATAGGCATATCAGATTCACCTTTCATTTGCGCCTTTCCACCTCCACTGGACATCTAGCACACAAGGACGATGTCCTGACCAAACTCGATGTCGGAGTAGACACTACAAGTTCACACTGCAACTCACACACCAGCAGACCCAACTTTCTCACACATACATCTGACACAAAGGAGTGTGTCGCTCCAGAATCATATAGCACACAAAAAGCTTTTCCAGCTATCATACAATCACCTATAACAAGGTTACCTGAACCTGCAGCCTCTACTCCTGTCATGGCGTAAACCCTGCCCGTCGCCTGAGGCCTGTTGCCTTTGTTCCTCTACTGGTGCTGGGTAGGAGTCTGTACTGGAGGCCGTACCACTACTGTAGTAAGGGAGGGAATATCTTTGCCAAAGTGGTCTTACTTGCCACAGTTGTTGCACCTGCGATAACCCTCCATGCGTGGGCAAACGTTCCTCAGATGAGGGCCTCCACATATGAAACACTATACTCGGCCCTATTGGGGAGGAAAGCTCCTAGACCCCTGGGGCTGATGGTGGGGTCTATCATATGGTCTCCTCCGCTCCTCATGTCTCAGTTTGAACCCAGATGGTCCACCAATCCTCTGTGGTTGTTGTGGTAGGCGCTGGCCTTCTACCTCATTCTTCATTTTCTCCATCACTCTGGCCTTCTCCACCAGGGCAGCAAAATCCTTGATGGATAATGGGGCCACTATCAAATGGATATCGTCGCGGAGGCCATTCTCGAACTTGCGACATCTCCACTCTTCATCAAGCGGCACAGTGTAGAAACGAGTGAGGTGCTTGAATTTCTCAGTGTATTCTGCCACTATCTTCCCTCCCTAAATCAATTGGAGGAATTCCACCTCCTTGGCATATCGGACGCTATCCGGGAAGTACTTAGAAAGGATTCTCCCTCTAAAGGTCTCCCAAGTAACCGATTCCTCCCTTTCTTCTAGGATGGATTTCATGCTTATCCACCAATGCTCTGCCTCACCGGTGAGCATGTATACCGCAATGCCAACCGGTTCTCTGCCGGACACATCTTCGCATCGAAGATCCTCTCTATATCCTTCAGCCATTGGTTTACGGCATCAGGACTAGTCTTGCCATCGAATTTCACTAGGTGGTGCTTCAGAAAGTCCTCTAGACTCCACTCCCTGACCGTAGGTCGTGGCTCAGGACCAAATACAGGTGCAACTGTCTTGTTCTCCTCCAGCTGGCGGAGGACATCTATATGCTGCCGGTGGGCATCCTCAATAGCTACCCTCACAGCCTCTATCTGCTGCATCACCAGCTATTGCTGCTCAAGCGATGCTGCCTGTCGCTGCATTTATGCTTCGTGTTGCTGCATCATAACTGTACTTTGTTGGGTCATCGTTGCCACCATGGCTTCTATTGCTCTGGCGATATCCGGTACATCGCCTTGAGAAGATTGGGAGTCCCTACGAGGAGGTGCCATAATCACTGGCACATAGAAAACCATTTGTCAGATTGATAAGATAAGAAACTTTAGCTGAGGACACTAGAAGGACACCACAAAAGCTAAGCGGACACCCAAGTCCACAGACCTAAGGAATGACCGCTCTAATACCTTAAATGTAACGTCTCATTTAATCAACAATCCTAATTAAAGGAAACGTCACGCAGGATAACATAGTAGTGCGGTCTTGGAGCATAAACACTACTCCTTACAATATCCAAGACACACAACGATGCCAAAACTAAACAAGATACAAAGTTCAACAATAATCAAATTGAAATTTAAAGGACAAGCTAATACATGGGCCATAGCCCCACAATAAAGCCCAAAGCAGTAGAATCCAGCCTAGGTGGGCCACGAGTGTTTCTCACATCTGCTCACATCAATAAATTGATGATCATCGCAAAAAGAGAAAACCACACATACGGAACATACAACAAACAACAAAAGGGTAAGCTAGAGCGGAAAACATATTTATCATACAATTATATAATCTTACACAGTCAGATATACACACATCATCCAATCATGTTATGACTTGCAAAGAATACACTAGGACTTAGACTCAACTCATCCGGATACATATAATTTAGTCGGATTTAGCGGATGTTTGCACTTGTGGTGGATTTTCCTGCTCTACCGAGCTGCTCATCCCCGAGCTAAGTGTTACATTGTCTCAACCCCCACACACAAGGTTAGCCCTTAATGGATTTCAGGCCTCCAACTACTCTAACCACAAGAGTCAGTCCGCTCTATGTGAGACTAACTGACTCTTTAGAGTGTCAGGATGCAACCTTACCTTGAATCCTTACCAAATTATATAGATGGGGCACCACCATGAACTCCCACTAACAGGGGTCATGGAATTACGTCCCAACCACTGAAGCACCACCATGAGGTCTCACCTAGAGGCTCATGGAATTACGTCCTAACCACATACCAATCATATTCAACCAACCAAGTAATATTTATCATGCATATAAATCTCATGCCAACCTTTATAATCAATCCTCATTCATATTCCATGTTGAATCCATTCCAACTCATCCTTCCCAATCCATGAATATAGAAGTGTATTTCATACCGACCCCATGCCACTTTGATAACCAACCATCCCATTTAAATCACATGCCAAGATCGTACCAAACCTATCATTTACAACCCATGAACCATATCATTCATGCATAATCATTCTCCTCATGCTTTTAATATAACAATTCAAATCAAGCAAGTGCCAACCATCCAAGAACAGAGAAACAGTAAAATATCAAAGTACGCTCGCCCAACTCCTCGCTTAGGTTGAAGGGTCTCGCCCAGGTGATAGGGACTCTCGCTCAGGTGAGCTCCCTTCGCCTAGGCAAGAGCTCGAGCAGGGTGGAACAGTGGCTTATGCGTTCTCTCGCTTAGGCAAGACTTCCTCGCCTGAGCGAGATAGACTCTCGCTCAAAACAGGAGCCTGTCGCCTAAGCGATAGCTCGCATAACCAACATAGGCGAGTTGTTGTAGATCTCGCCTAGGGGAGATACACTCGCTTAGGCGAGAAAACCAGAACCCTCCACTGTTTCACGCAGACCAACAGTAATATTCCATCAGAGTAAAATACAAATTTCATTCAAGACATCACATACACTAGGCATACATCAGAAACACTAAATAAGCCCAAAAATAGTAAATAATCGATTTAAACCCAGTAACCCTAGCTTCCCAGGACCTCGACACCAACCACGGAGCATAGCAGCTCTAGGAATAGGCTTAGAAGTTGGAAAAATAGCGAAATAGATCTTAAGATGAGCTCACTACAAAACCCTAACTTGGAAAACACGAAAAATATGCCAAGGAAGAAGTGGTATGGGATGAAGAGTAACTCACGCTGAGCAGGAATGAGCTTGAGCGAACTTGATAGAGACTAGGAAATCAAACCCTAGCAAAGCACATTTTTTGGAAGAGAAGAGAAGGGCAAGGCGGTTGTTTTATGAAAGTGAGAAGAGTGAGTGGGGTTAGGGTAGTTTAGGGGTTTGGACTCCCTATAGGCCTATCCTAGGCCCAACTGATTTGGGGCAGCCCTTTAAAATAAGGGCGTAAAATAAGTGGATCTTACAACTTAAGTAGACTGTAATTAGAGAAACATTCAACAAACATTGATTGCAATTGTTTTGGAAAATATTAACCCACAAAATTAAGTAGATATTAATTGAAAAGTTATCCAAAAACCTACCATTATTTTAAATGTAATTGATATAAATAACAAATAACCTAAGTCAATAATCATTTAAAAAAATATTTATTAATAAAAAATGTTAAAAAATAACTTTTATCAATGTCCAAAGAAAGTCATAACTTACATCATCCTAAAATAAATATTATTATTGTCGTTAAAATTAATTCTTGATGAGCTTAACTAAAACATAATATTGCCTGCTTTTACAAAGAAAACTTTAATTAATATTAATAAAAAAATCATTTCGAACTAAGTTAATAAAATAATAACTTTGATTAACATCAATTAACATTTATTAAGCTCGACTTTACACTAAAAAAAGTAAATTTTAACATGTGTTTATTGTTGAAGGTTATAATTATTTTGGGAAAATTATTTTGTAGACAATATGATAATACCATGAATTATTTATATTTAGTTGTTCTCTTTGGTTTAATGGTGTTTTTGAATTCCGGAAAAATCATATTTCTTCTAGATAAACCTCATTACAACATTTAAAAGATCTTTTAATCTAACTAGACATGTCAAAGTGAGCTAACCTGGCTTAAATGGGTTAGCTCACCACGAGTCGGGTTAAAAATGAGTGAGTTCAACCCGGCTCACCTTATGGTGAGTGAGAAATTTTGCAACCCGGGTCAACCCACCAAGGGTTGGTGGGTTAAGTGGGTTGACTCACCAACCCACATAAAAAAGAAAAATAATTATTTATTTATTTAATTTTAAGTATTCAAATATTTAAATAATTTTTAAAACAACACATGAGATGAAAATCACAATAAAAATCAAGAACGAATGTCTTCATCATGCTCATCAACAATATATGATGAATTATTTCCAAGAAAGTGTCAATACAGTCCAAGAAAACATGACTAACATTACATAGTTTCTATCATGCTATTCAACAAAATATAAATGAAAAAACTACAAATTTTTGTCATGCTAATTTAGAAAATTTTATTCATAAGACGGTTGTTTGAGTAATTTAGTATAAAAATAATAGTTAAAGATTAAAGTATCAATATATATAACTTGATAATCAAATTAATTAAACATTCAAACTATTCAAATATTATTGAGCAATATTCTAGCATTTTAAAATATGAAATTGTGAACCAATATAATTAGGAGTAGTAAATAATTATAATAAAAAATTAAAAAAATTGTAAAAAAATGTTGATGGGTCAACCCACCTTCAAAACGGCTCGAACCCGTTTAACCCGTGGGTTAAGTGAGCCAAGTTCAATTCAACCCACTTTTGAAAATAATGATTTTTTCTCAACCCAATCCGACTTGAACCTGTGGTGAGCCAAGTTGGCTCACTGGTTGGAACTCATTTTGACATCTTTAAATCTAACCAAATGGTTTTATAACATGTTGATGATGAGTGATCATTTATAAACACTTGTGTGCAGAGTGAAGAACTAATTTTTGAGAGCTTTTTTGGTTCAAGAGTTTGGTTATTGTCTCTTATACTCAGTGGCGGATCTTGACCAACATTGTTGGGGGTGCCCAAATAATACATCCAAAATTTATACATTTTATTATTGTCACTAACACAATAAAAAATGAAGTATAAGAAGAAAATTGAGAGACATAAATACCAAAAATGATTTATCAATATACCTATTTAAATAATCTATTCTTTTATTCTTCATCAATATACCTATTTTTTAAAAAAATACTAAAAAATGATTTATCATAATCTAATCAAAAATTGAGAGACATAAATACCAAAAGAAATTCGATGATAATCAAACCACACTTAAAATTCAATTATAAAAAACAGTGTGTACAATCATTTTCTCTTCTATGTTGATAAAATAAAAAATTAATATAAAACAGGCTCATTAAATAAATTATTAAACTAATATTTCACTATCAAGTGATACAAAAGAGAATTACCTTCTTCTTTATTTCTTTGAGAATGGAAGAGAACAGTTGAGAGATGAAAGCAAAAATAATTGATTTTTTCTCTTCCGAAAGAAAAGAAAATAGGTAAGAATGGAAGATGAGAACAATTTGTAAGAAATTCAAGGCATAGACATATAAAAGAGACTCATTAAATAAATTATTGAATTAATATTTTCTTCCTCGAGGATGGAAGAGAATAAAGGAGAAATAAGAGAAAAAATAATAGATCTTTTTCTTTTCAGAAACAAAAGAAAACAAATGAGAGTTAAATATGAGAACAATTTATGAAAAACACAATCTATAATGAAAACAAATAATAAAAAATATCTTGATAATTCTTTTTAATCTTTATTCTTTATTATATTATTTATTATATTTTATTATTTATTAGTATTAATTATTGTGTTTATAAAAGAAATAAATATTTGATTTAATATTTTTATCACCAGGCGCTAGGTCCTTGACTTTTGAGCGTTAGACACCACCTATTTTTCTAGTCTGTGCAATTTTCGTAAAACTACATCTCTCGGTTCGTTAACCGTTCGATTTAGCTGAAATTTTGACAGCGGGTTCATAACATGTTTCTCTTTAGTTTGTACAGTATGATTTGAATTTGGATGCCTGTAGTTGGAGATATATGATACGCATGATTGCTGGTTTGGAGGTTTTTAAAATGCATGAGTGGGAAGCATGGTTAGGTTCTGTTGTGAGTCTCCATGAATTTCAATGATCCTTTGGGTTAGTCACATGTTGAGAATGGGTTTATTGTTCAATGCATGTCTATCAATATAAAGGAAATTGTTGCATAAGAGGTGTGAAGTACTATATTAATTCGCATTGGTGCATATAATCATGTGCTTAAGTTGTTAGAGTGCTACTACTTTATATTTGATATGAGCATGTATTATTCATAACTTGAAATTGAATGCTAGCATGGATTTAAATGGTGGAGTATATATATGAATATATATAGGGGTTGTTGCATGTGATATGTGGTGAATTCTATTAATAATTGAGTAATGGTATGATCTCAACTGTGAACCCATTGGGTATATGAATGTATTGAATTGTGATTCAGTCATGCTAATATAACTGGATAAGTGTCGTTAATGTTTTGGATTGCTTGTGAATTGTTTGGGTTCACTGAGAACTAGTTTCTAAATGTCAAAAACTAGTAGTAGTGACACTACTAGTGTGGCTCCAGGCAATAACCACTAAGATAGTGGCTTTGTTTGTGTCTGGTGCCTAGCGGCGAGAGCGTTCCTCCAAGCGGTGTGCGTTGGCATTTCGCCTAGCGGCTTATAGGCAACGCCAGGCGATAACACATAAGGTAGTGTGCTTTTTTGGCTTGTGTTTTGCGTGTTTGTGATGTTGGGCTTGCACCAGGAGATGTTTGATTGTGTCATGAGCAGGTAGGTTCACGACTGGTGGTGAACACGTGATAATATGAGTGGGGAGTTTCATATTATGATACTCTCGTGTGAGGATATGAGCGGGGAGGTTCGTATGTTTTGTGCTCACACTTAAGGGTTGCTGCGAGTGGAGAGGTTCGTAGTTGGATAGATCACGTATGATGGACTACGGATGGGGAGGTTCGTAGAGTTGGACTACGAGCGGGGAGATTCGTAGAGGTTGGACCACAAACGGGCAGGTTCGTGGAAGTAAGATGTGTCTTGGGTCCATGGTCAAGTATTGGTATGGTGTGCTTGGAATAGTAGTTTTAGGTGCATAATAAGATTTAGAGTTTTACACAACTTGTGGCTTGTTTCTTTGGATGTGCATTGTCTACGAGACTTTGGTTGATACCTTAAGGATGAACTTTGTAGTGACATTCCTTGAGTTGTGGCTCAGAATGCTATCTCTTGAGTTGTGGCTCGGGATAGAGGGTAAACACGTGGCATTCCTTGAGTTATGATTCGAAATGACATCTCTTGAGTTGTGGCTCAGGATGGTGAATGAACACGAGCATTCCTCGATTTGTGGCTCGGATTGGCGAGTGTTGCCAGTATGAGTGTGCAAGTTGTGGCTCGTATGGATGGGTCCAGAAAGATTGCCCTCTTCAGCGTTAGCCGATGAGTTTGGTAGTATTAGGACAAATACGAACTATGGTTCGTATTGGGAAAATGAGGGTTTGTGTCATCATGTAAACAGATCAACAGTCTGCTACAAGATGTTAAGTCATGAGTGGATGTTATTGACTCCATTTGCTTGAATAGATTTTCAATTGCACATTTAAATTCACATGCTACTTCAGCAAGGTCGTAAAATTGCTTACACAATGCATCATATCTTTCCACATTTGGTTCATCCTTTTTACTGTTGTAAGATACTCTTATGCAAGTATGTCTTTGACGAATGAGTTTGCTCTACATTTTTAGCACATATTTTGCTTGAACAATTGTAACTCCCTCATGTCCAAGAACCAACAAGCAATGCATTCATAATATACCTCTAAACTCAAACAACAAACAACAACTTCTAATGTCGTGAGTTATGGGATCAAAATACATTTCTTGAAACTTGTTTGCATTACTACCATTTCACATACACTCCTTTAAGTTTTTGTATTTGATTCCAAACCATTTAAGATCACATCTTTTACAACATAATTAATCCTACACTTAAATTCATTCTTAACTTCACCAAATTTAGAATGAGTATACTTACATTGGAACTTGTCGCAACCGAAATCGCGACGAGACAACAAACCAAAAATAAAATATTAAAACAAGATATTTGGAGTCACCACCATAGTTTATTCTAGAAAACTACGGAAAAACCAAAAAGATAAGACAATGTCTGCTAACAAATCAGATTTTGGGTCCGGAAGTCAGTTACGCGTGGAGAAGGTATTAGCACCCCACAACGTCCGTCCTAAGACGGTACCTTTAATTAAATGTGCAAAAGTATTTGGTTTTCAAAATATTTATTTTCCTCTAAAAGTATAATAAAAGAAAAGAATGTACAAAAGAGCCAAAAATAATTTTTTGATTTTTTTGGGCCCGACGAGGATTAATTTTCGCTCCTATGTATCTCCATGTGAATAGAGAATCAGGGTTACGTAATTCTTTATGAAAAACTATTTGAGAAACTTTTTTATTTGATTTTTTTATAATTTTGAAAACTTTTTTTTATGTTTATTTTTGGAAATTTGAATTATTTGGAAATAGGTGTCATGCGACGCAAGCGGTCGAATAGACACCAAAAATTGAACAAATAAAACATTTTTTTATTTTAGATTTTTATATGTTTTTATTTTTCTGAAAAAAAAAATTGGAAAATTGGTGTCACGTGACACAAGCGGCTGGACAGATACCAAAAGAAATGAAGAAAAATATTTGTTTATGATTAAAAAATATATAATGAAAAATGAAAAAAATAAATCAAAAGAATTAGAAATTGGCAATGACGTACCTTCAAAATTTTCGATATATGTTCTCTTCCATATCAATCCCACCCTCTTGTTTTGCCAACAAAGGTAAAAAGGAGGTGTGTTTATTTGGTTGGTAATGGAAGAGAAAGAGGAAGTGTAGCGAATATTTTTTTCTTTCAATCATGACAGAGTGCGTATTTATACTCACGCCTTGCAATATCAATGCAATCTTAGCCTTAATTGTAATGAACAATAATAGCAGCACATTATGGTGATCAAATCATAGCAAATCAGAGCACAAAATCAATCAAGATCAGTAATATTGATTATAATCGTTAACAAATCAGAGCACAAAAATCAATCCCAATTAGTAATATTGATTCTAATTATATGAAGAGATATTGTTTTTAATTATTATAATCATATCACTAATTTATATATTAGAACAAAGGTAGAGTTGTTAGGCTCATGAAGAGGAATATGATAATAAATTAGGCTCTTCCTTTTTTTTCCTTTTTTTTCTTTTTTCATCTCTCTTTTTTTTTTCTAAAATTAAAGTTTGAAAATCTTTGAAGAAAATTTTGTTTCACATTTTTTTATTTTCCATTAACTAAAAAGCTTTTTTTTATTTTTTATTTTTTATTTCTTTTTGAAAATAAATTTATCCATCCGGATAAAATTGGGTGTTGACAGAACTGTCTTTCAATTAGTGATTGAGACCCATAAGGAAGTGTCATATTCAATGATGCAAAGTCAATACTCTTTCTCGGCCTTTTGTCATAAGGCATTGTCGTATTGCACAATAAATTGTTAAAGTGTGGTAGTCAAATTAATGAATCCATCAAAAAATACATTCTCACTTTGTTGTGTGTTGCATATGTCAGCCCAGAAATCATTCTTCAAGTAACATGGAACACATCTCTTTATCTCTTCGACCAAGGTGGAAAGCTAATCGTTATTTTCTAATGCATGACTTGTGATGAAATCTCCCACCCACACTCAAATGCTTCATCGTCAACAGACTCTTACACCAAATGCTTTAATGCTTCTTTAATCACATTGTAGTTAGTATATCCAACCAACTTCTCCAAAATTTTGTTCATTATATGCCAAAGGCACCACCTATGTCGCATTACATTGGTCGGTTACTATCTCATTTGGTGCCTTATTTGACATGCACCTTAGCCACACACTAAACAGCTAAACAAAAGTACTTTTGTCTTCTTTAGATAATATTTTGCAGCCTAGTAAAATTGATTGGTCGTAGTGGTTAATCCCCACAATAGGTGCGAATAGCATGTTATATTTGTTTGTTAGGTACGTGGTGTCAAAGGATACAACGTCTCTAAAATCCTCACATGTCGATTGGCTCTTAGCATCAGCTCGAAAAACATTTCAAATACGTTACTTTTTCAAGTCAACCTCGTAAAAGAAATCATTATTTAGTTGTCTCATTCATGAGAAGTGATTCAACAATGTTTGTCCATCCCCATTTTTTTTCCCGACGCCCATCTTTGAACCTTGATGTAGTTTCTAATGTCACGCTTATCAAAGTCAAGGTTTTCAAAACCTCTTGTATCACAAACTAATGATCAAAAACTCTTATTTATCTGCACTCTTGCCTCTCATTTATGTGAAGAGTTCTCTTAGCATGTATATTTATGTTTTTGTTACCTTTAATTAATCTTGGCTTTCATGGGTTGATATCATTGTTGTATTCATTCACCACACTTTAAATACACCATTTTTCTTTTTTAATAACCAAGAAAATTTGAGTAGGACAATCCTTCCTATAGGTACGTTGTGTCTTCGTTTCTGGAGGGATTGATGAGATATACTTTCCTTCTTGTGAACACACTAACTTCAAGTAGCATATGTTGTCATCAATTCTTTTTTGTAAACTTTTTATCCTGACACCAAAACATGTTCAAATAGCGTAATCCTTATAAATTTTTTTAACATCCTTGTTTGTCTCGAAAGACATCCCAACAATGGAGACCAAAACTTGCTCTAATTCAACACCTTCATTGTTGTAATTAGTAGCTTCCATGTCGTTACACGTTATTTCACAAAGGTCCTCCTCATACAACGATATGTCATCTAGTGGCATTTTGTCAGTCTGTTCTAAGTTTTCCATGTTGAATGTTATGTGTATGTTCGCTCCTGACAGTAAACGTTCAATTACATGACGAAGTCATCATAAATACAAATAAAAATAAAGGGGACTACAAATTTATTGCTAAGACAACCATAAAGGTGAGGACCCATACAATCAAAATTAAAAAAATGAAACCTTTATGCAATCGGTGGTGGGTGAAAAAAAGGTGTTTCGCAAAACCTTGTCAAATTTTAAATGCAAGATGACGTTTTTAGGGAACTACTCAAGGATTCAGAGGAGGAGGAACAAGTTTGAAGTGGTTCATTAATGGTATGAATAAATACTGCACTTACCTCATCTTTCTATGGGCACTGAAGTTGTTGATTGTTGGGTGAAGTAATGACCAAAGTTGACGACAATCCACGGTCCACCATTCAATGGCACAACATTGGGTGTTAGTGGTTATATCACCCTACATTCAATGCCCCATGTGGGGTGGGTAGGAGAGAGGTCTTTCTTTTTGCAATGAAATAGGACGAGTTTAGCCGAAGGGAATACGTGAACAAGAAGAAACTTTAAGGGTAAAGTGGTAAGTTCGTCATACATGTTTTAATATAAATATAGTTACCACTAAATAACATCTTCCAGTGCACGAAACAAATTTTGAAGGAAGCTCATTTTCTGACTTCACAAATCTTTTACCATCCAAGAGGTAAATATTTGGTACATTAATTCCACTAACCACATCGTTGCTATCAAGTTCGAAACACCTTTGTTCTTTTTATTCACCTTATTTAACACAATAGTTTTTCAATACACGAATTGTTTGATAAAGGATTGATCTCTACCAAGGATGATGGCTCATGGCACATGCTTAGAAGAAAGGGAGTTCCTTGATCTCTTCCTTTGCTTTTATTTTCTTCAATTTAAAATTCTATTAAGTTGGTTTGGTTGACTATTTTTAAGTTGACTTGTTGACTTTGACTTTGGGTTGACTTGTTGACTCAAAGGATTAGCTTAACCTAAAGCCAACATGCTAATTGAAAATTAACTTATTTTATAGGTTCATTAAGAGGTTGGACAAGGAAGGACAAGTGGCCTATTTTGATGGCTTTTGGAGAGCACGTGTGGAGGAAAGAGAAAGAGCAAAGCTTTCTAGAAACATCTAGAAAGGATGACCACATGCCTTGGCCTCCAAGAAGTCTAGAAACATCTAGAAGGAGCATCCACCTTGCCTTGGCCAAGAAGGCTTCTAGAATGTGTCCATGTGCTCCTTTGTTGACCTACTTTCTAGACTCTAGGTTTTGTTATTTACATTATAATCCTTTTTAACTTATTTGTTTTTGCCAATGGCCCCTAGATAGTTCTATTTAAGGGGACCTCTAACACTTGTACAAGGGTTTAAAATTTTGGAGAAATTAAACAACTTTGTGTATCAACCATTGTGAGAGTCTTTCTCCCTAGGGAGTGGAGTTCTTTTAAGCCTTATCTTGAATCTTGATTCAAGTGGCGACACACATCCACTCATCTTCAAGGTTGCCATGGCTTCTTCTAGCCTAGCCTTGTAGTGGTGTGCTTCTCGCATTTTTATCATTCATTTCCTTTCCATTTTATGCTTTCTTCTTTCTTTGTGTGTGTGAATTGGGTTTTACTCTTTTTATGTATTGTCCACTCTTATTTGTTTTGAATCAATCCATTCTTCTCTTCTCTAGAACCTTGGAAAGGAACCTTCACATCTAGATAGTTTTCTATCTTAATGTCCAGTGGGGATTTCCTTGGTTTTCTTAATCAATCATCACCATATTCAATAATATTCTAAAAGGAACAAGATAATCCTACATCACATGAGAAAAAGAGACGTTGTGATTTTGGGACCCATACGAACAAGAAGAACAAGGATGACTACGACTGCGAGACATTATCTTCAACAAATCCCTTTATCTGCTCAGTGATGAAGATGAATAGGAAAATGGAGGTTGGGGCAAAATGAAGTTTAGGGCAAAAAAATGAAGACCTCCATTTAAAACAAACCACTACACACGTAACACAAAAAATGCCATAGTACAATTTAGATTTGTGGCACATTTCAGTTATCCTATGCCACATCACCTTATTCTTAATGGCGTTTGTGAAAAATTAATCGGATGTACTACATTGATGCCAATTAACAAATTTGTGTACTAAATTGGCACAAACATAAAAGTGGATACCATTTTAAAATTTTGGAACGAAACTAGGTATGTTTCGAATAATTAAGCATTAAATCAATATTTAACTTACTAATTGTGTAAATTTCCTCCTGTAAGATTGTTCTTACAAATGAACTCCATCAATCCTGAACAAGCCTCCACTGCTATACACCAGTCCTTTCCCGAATGGTTTAACTACTATGTAAGTATTTGTGTATGAGATGTCCATATCTCGTTATTGACTTCCTATCTTCTAACTTGTATATGTGTATGCAAAATATAGGTTAACAATGAAATGAATGAGATCACAAACCCAAATCTAAAGGCATTAGCAGGGGAACCTAGTTCACTTGCAACATCATGGAACATGTACTTTGTTAATGGGTATAAGTTTCATACAAAGCAATAGAGTGAGGAAAAAAAACCACGAACTGTGGGGTTCATGTAAAAGGTGTAACAGAAGGAGAAGAGGATGCCTTCTATTGTATCATTGAGAACATTTTTGAGTTGGAATACGAGAAACTAAGTAAGAAAATTCCTCTCTTTTATTGCAGATGGTTTGATCCCACATCGAAAAGTGGCACAAGGATTCATTCACAACACAATATTGTAGAAATCAAGATGAATGTAAAAATATGCTATACGATCTATTCATTCATCCAGAAAAGTTAGACAAAGTGTACTACATCCCTTATCCTGCAACATGTACAAGTTTTCATGGTTAGTGCGTAGCAATCACAAAAAAGCCAAAAGGTCATGTTGAAATAGATAACTTAGAAGAAGAATTTCCTTATAGAAATGCCAAATGTTGTACCAATTCCAACAATCGAACGATTACAAGGTTTAATTGACTCCTCAACTCTAGAATTGATAATTGATGTGTCATCGAAATATTGGAGGACTATGATGAACATGTACATGATTCCTAAAAAGAGGATGAAGATAGAGACGAAGATTGAGACCTTGACAATATAGATGATTAATTTAGGTCTATGTTATTTCTTTGCATTTCTTATAAAGAATTTGATAAATAAAGAAATTTATTGCAAACTTAAATTTTATATTCCCTTTTGTAGGAAACATGCCTAGAATGTGAGGAAGGGATGGTAAGGTCATCCTATAACATTTCGGTCGGATATTACGGATTTAAATAATAAAATAGAGAAATAAAAGCAAAACCTCATTTATTATGAATTCATTTCCCAAAACGCAGAAAATTTAAAACTTTGTTTACATCGTAAAATAACTTAAAATCCATACTTATAAAATTTTAATACAATATCCAGGTCTGATAATATAAAAGTTTACAATTTATTCAAAAACATAATAAAACTCTGGTAAAAATTTTCTCCCAAACTAGCCCTGCTATGGCGCTATGTCTCACCAGATCCACCTACAACATCATCTGCTCACGTGTAACACAATACATGATCATCGTCAAACACAAGCAGATAGGATGAGCTAACAGTATAAAATATACACACACATTGTATATAATTTATTACACATCAAAGGAACTCATATCCTTCAATTCCACACAACATGGCCACCACCATGTCACCTATGATCTACGTCTTTAGGTGAATACCTCAAGATGTCTTGCTGCCATACCTACAAGCCACAACTTGTAGAACTTGTGCGGGAAACCTACAGACCATACTTTATAACGCTAGGTAGAGTTCCTAATACGAACATAGTTCGTAACATCCTAAGACTATGAAACTCGTCAGCTAAATACTGAGGAGGACAATCTATCTGGACCCATCCGTACGAGCCACAACTCACACCTCACACCAGTAGCACTCGCCAACCCGAGCCACAACTCAAGAGTTACTCATGTTCATCTGTCATCCCGAGCCACAACTCAAGAGATGCCATTTCGAGCCACAACTCAAGGAACATTCAGCAAACCGACCTTTAAGGTATCACCAAAGCCTTGTAGACCACGCACATCCAAAGCAAACAAATCACAAGCCCTGCCTCTGCATTATCGTTTAGTGCTGGTCCAAAGCCACCAGGCGAAACTCGCTTCCAAACCGCCTGGTGAGGGACACGTGCAGCCATGCGCCAAGCGCCTCGAAGAACACTGATGTTGCAGACATCACCTGGCGAGACCACCCTCACCACTAGGCGCCACACGTTCCAGTGCGCCATACCCTCGCACAGTACTAGTTTTTAAGCACACAAAACAGATTGCAACCCCCAATCTTGGTATCCAAACTAATAGTAATATCTACCAAGTTAATTGCCTTAATTCTCACGGGTTTAGCTTCCCCCCAATTTTCCTATTCCTTTTTAGATTCACCAATCCAAGGATCTTAATAATTTGAGTTGCTTCAGATTAACCTTGCTCACCCACATGTGAACCCCATCATAGGATAACACTCCAAGATGTTCCAACTCCCGTTATTAGTAGCATTACTCTCAATTGAAGTTCCAATCTTAGTAGTTTACTCAACTATAATCAATACTCCCAAATAGTTTTCCTATCATTTCAATGATCACAACAATCCTTAGAATCATAATTTTCTCCCACTTTCAACTGGTTACTTACAAAAGAGTCTCCAGAGTTTTTCATCTTATTCTGTCACAAACACATGTCTAACCAAAGTGTCATTAACTTAGTCTGCACTGTCTACATCATAACAATTCTTCTAACTTACACTTAAACCTCAATTTAATCTTATCTAAAGGATATGCATATATCACGACCTTAGGTTGTTGTCTGAGTCTTCCTCACTTCAATTTTCTTTGTAATCAACTTCTCAAATTGACCAAAATCACCATTTCTTCATAGCCACGCAGATCCTATTTTTTCTGCGCTGGCGCCTGGCGGCCCAACTCGTATCGTCAGGCAGTTCATGCCATTTTGAAAATTCCAGAATTTCCAGAATCTCCAGCACCTGCAAAGCCCCTACCAAAAGTTCCCCAATGCATTTCCCTGCCTATCTTTGTCGTTCCACAAGTGATCATGATAATAGTGGTACCATTATTCAACTTACAATATATCCAGCAACAATTCCAGTGCAAATCAACAACAATTACACTCAATTCATCAAAACCCCCAATCTTCCAACCCTAAAAGATGTTCATAGGAATTTCATCAAATTAACTTCCAATGTCAACCTAATTCAACAATATATGACATCTGATAATCAATCAACCGATATAGCTTCTCGGTTTCCCAATCAGAATCAACCTAGACATCCCGAAACACCAAAATCGAGCCATTTTTGCTCGTGTTGCCTGGCGACTATTCATCACAGCCAGGCCGTTCATCAAAAACCCAGAAAATTGTGTTGCTCAACTTGCGTCGCTTAACGACACATCGCTGACCGCCAGGCGATTCCTCACAGGAACGTGGAATTACACTAAAATTGGCATAAGTCGCCTAGCGTATTTAAAGGCTCGCTAGGCGGTTTCTGGAAAATTTTCTAGAAACGCGAAATTCAAGCAACAATAGAGAATATTCATACATAAACATGCCATACATGATGCAGTTAAACATGAAATTAACGAGGCTCAGCTCCCCATAACCTGGGTTCCTTGCTTAAGTCTTGGAATTTCTCAAGCCTTTGTGTACCAGAAAAAGTCCAACCCCTTGTCTCCTTCAAAGCTTGTTTCCAATCCTCTACACTTGACCTCCAACTCGCTCTCAAATTCCAATTTCTAGTGCAATTGATTAGTATCTCCTTAGAAACCATCTTCCTCTCACTAAACTTCCCTTTACCCCTACTTTCAAGCCTAGTTTTAATTGCCTTAATGACCAAAACGAAAATTGACATTAAACTAGACATAATGATCATTCAATGGCTATTTTGCAATAATTTTCCCAGCCTTCTTAGTTTCTCTCAGACGGCTAGGGTTTCCCTGCCCCTCAAATTCATGCAAAAAGAATTTTGGCAAAAAAGAAAGTTTAATTTGTGTCTACCAAGGTTCAAACACACAATCGTGCACTTATGTCAAGTCAATGCACAACCATTGAACCAATTCATGTTTCGTGATAATTCTTATAATTCTAGGATTATATTATGACTCATCACGATCAAGCATATTATTAAAATAATAACAATTAAATAACACACAATTGGTACACATAGAACTCGAACCCAAGTCCTTTCAACACAACTAAGTACTCTCAACCACTTGAGTTAGTACTTTTTCACGTCATTAAAAATTAACTTTAATTACCATAAAGGCTCTCACCACCCGTATTTATTAATTAATTATTTGTTTAATTAATTAAATTTCGCGCTTCTTACACATCTGCCAGGCCAATATTGGTTTGGCATGCATAGAGCCTTGCATGGTCGTCTTACCATTTAACTTGTCAATATTCATTTTAATTCTCAGTCCTAGCTGACAACCTCTAACCTTTCTAGTAGCCAACAACCTCATATGTTTGATTCCTCTACAACCTCCACAACCCCACGGTCTAGGATGTTTGATTTCTCTACCCCATCCACAAATCAACATCCTAGTATACACTATTCCTCTATACCATCCACTAGTCAACAACCTAGAACATCTAATTCCTTTCCCCCACACGGGCAGACAACCTATGCTCTCTCATTCCTCTCCACCCTTCTAAGGCCAAAATGCTACGATTTCATACGCTTCTTCACACTCTGGAGTGCCACATATTACTCCTTTTCACTCCTCTACTATAGTTGGTTAGACTATTCAGTTTGGCCCAAATCATATAGTTCTCATCCCAGCTCCTATAGGTCCTGTCGTCCAGACCGCACCTGATGTGACCCCAATAAGACTTATAGCATTGGGCTAACGCCTAGGCCCATTTCTTTTAATTTCTTTTATTTTTAATCAAATAAATGATTATCTAATTTGGTTTTTTTTTTAAATTGTAGCTATTTTTCACGCTGCTCAATTCTTCACAATACCAATGTTTCCCAACCAGTGTGCATAAATAAGTGGACTGAGAAGCCTGCTTTAATTCTTAGCATGGATCAACAACATATTAGAAGCCCAAATCACATTAGCTATAATGAGATGTTGTTGCCAACGTTTTTCATCACGTGTTGGACTTCCGGATGATTCTGCCAGCAACCATTTTGTTTCAAAGCCAACACTATGTGGCAGCATCAGGGATCCCAATCTTCACGTGTGTCAACACGTATTGGGCTTCCAGCCCAATTCCTCCAGAACTAACTACAGCCAAACTCTTCCTTTCCGGAAAGTGAATCAGCCCACTTCGTGTGCGTCAAGATTCAGAATTCCTTTCACGCGTGTTTTCCTGAAGCACGCTTGCTAGGGTTTCAGTACTATATCTTCACGCCTCTCCCCATCACGCGAGCTTTCTCTTTTAAAGCCCAACCTCTGTTAGGGCTAGGGTTCTATAACGTTGTCTAAACCATTCTTACGTTTTCGTCATTAGGAACCTTGTTAGATGGCGTTTCTTCGTTTCCAATTGCTTTCTCACGGCTGCCCTTCAATATATAAAAGGTGCAGGCCATTTCATTGTAAATAAGCTTAGATGAATGAGATAGTGGTTGAGTTTTCTCCCCCCATTCGTCAGCTCACCTTTCACCTTAGATGAGGATTTCTCCTCCTAGGGTTCCAAACACACAACTGTGTGCATTTCCGTGAGAGACGAGAGTGCACCGAACCCCAATCGAGTATTTCACTGCGTTTTCAATTGATTCCACCGAACGAATCAACATCTAAAAGTCGATCCAGACGTTCATCGTCGAACGGAGCAGATTTCCACCGATTAACGACACCAACAGCCTCATCACCACATCCTTCTCTCCAGACCTCAACTGATGTCCTAGTGGACCCCTCCCCATCTATTGAACCTCTATTGAACCATGATTTACCTATTAAGGAGGTGCAACATAATGAACATGGCAAGGTCATTATTACACCAATTGGTAAAGGGTAAGTTTTCTACGTTATTTAATTTTCTTTCTAATTGATGTACTTAAAAACAAAAAAATGTGTTTCTTTCTTTTTAGGTGGACACTTAACCACCATGGCAGTGAGCCAATTGGCCAGGCAATAAGGACACAGTTCAGGGGGCTATACCATCATTATGAGGAGGTTCCTAAAGATGTTCAACTTAAATGGTTCACATATTTTAAGGTAATAGAATATATTTTTTATGAGCTATGATATTATATAAAAGTTATAATTATATTTTTCTATTTTTGCAGTGCCATATTACTTGGGCACCTGAGAACATGTGGCATATTCAAAAGGTATATGAGGCGAAAGTTAGAAAACCCCTTTGTGATATGCTCACCAAAGCTAGGACCAAAATGAAGAAACCTAATTGGATGGGTGAAAATACTTGGTCTTAGTTGTTGGACTATTGGGAGAGTAAAGAGTTCAACGACATATCCTTTCAGAATAAAACAAATAGAGCATCAGGTAAAGGTGGAACAATACATTCTACAGGGCACAAATCTCACCTTGAGATTGCATTGAGACTTGTAATTTTTCTTTAACACGTCTAACACATTTGCTTACATTATTGAACATTCTATATGACTGAATATAAAATCTTACTAATTGCATAACTTTTATCAAGAGCGAAAACATGGTCGTCTTGAATCCAAATGAGTTATTTCTTGTCACTCATATGAAGAAAGACAATGCTTGCGTAAATTCACATGCACATGAAACATATGTAGGTTGTCGATAGTTGGTTTAGTTTTCTTTTCTTCATATAATTCTAACAATTTTCAAATATTATGAATAAATAGGAGACATATCATCAGCGTGTGCGGGACATGGAGATGGATAGTTCTACAGGAACTACAACAACAAAGATTCAATGCTAGAAATATGTTATTGGAGGGGAAAGTAGAGGTAGAGTTTATGGCACAAGAGACTTAGCTGCCAAAATTCATCATGGTGTGTCATCTCTCACTCAGCCTTCTACTTTAGCCTGCACAATTCATCATGTACAGGCATGACAATTGCTTGAGATAGAGAGGCTTCTAGAAATAGTAAAAGAAGCCACTATGAGAGCTGAACAAGCCACTATGATAGTTGATGAAACTGATAAGAAATTTGTTCTCGTTCAAGAAAGATTGAGTTTGATTAAGCAACAATTAGCCATGATGTTAGAGAAATAGGTTGTGGACTCTTCAACAAGCACTAGTCGCTTACATCCACATTATGATGAAGACTTGGATGATCAGCTCATCCCTATGGTACATCTTTGTCTTTGTTAAAATTGTGTATTCATGTTTTAAAAATTTACTTTCTTAATTATATTTTAAGATACTCATTAAGTGGCTTTAGAGATTACTCCCTTACATTTTAGTTTTTCACTTTTTAGGTTTCACTTCAATCCTTTTCTCTTCCATTGTGGATTGCAACTTGGATGAGCATTGTGGCTTGATCGTGGTTGCTACTAGATTTTATATGCTTAGTATAAGCTAAGTAGTTAGGCTTAGTATATGTTAAGTAGTAAACTTTAGAATGTAATGCCAATGTGACTATAATGTGGCTGTAATGACAATGCCAATAGACTCGTCTTATTTTGATCTTAGACTTATGGACTTTGTATAATTCTTGTAATTTGATCACATTCAAGTCACAATGCTCTTAATTTTTTTTTGCAATTTCTTGGATATGCTTGGATGTAGGCTTTGGGATGCTTGAAATGATAATGGATTCCTGGATTGTTGTTCGAATGCATGTTCTTGAATTGGATGCAGTCTTTGGGATGTGCTTGGGAACAAATATTTCATTTCCAAATTCGCAGACATTTGCGTCAGCCAAGCCCTCGCTAAGTCGACGCCAACAATTTAATTTGAATATGTTGCGTCCACTAAGCCCACGTTATACCCACTCAAAGCTATTTTAAACATTTTTTTATTTCCATCTTGAGTGGGCTTAGCCCACGCATAAAAAATGATTATTATATTCTGATGTGTTTTTGTCGGTTAAGCCGACACGAATTGATCCGTAAATCTCCATCTGCTTTTGACCTTTGAATCTAGGAAATTGGCATGGTACACCATACAATCACTAGGCCGATACGATCTTCCTCCTAGTGTCAATTTTGCTCGTATTTGGTTTTGGCTTTATAGCGTCTTATTTGGGCCGACGCCAAAAGGATACATTCTTGTAGTGTTATTATATCAAGCAAAAATCAGAACAGTTAAATTTGGTAAGCACATGAAGCTAGAGTTGATTAAGTGCAAAAAAACAAGTTCAAAATCTTACCCTCAAATTGGAAATGCACTAAACTAAGAAGAAAACCATCAAAGGAATAAATAAAGACCTAAGCAAGCTCTAAAGGACTAAGCAAACTGAAAAGATTCTCAACAGTAGAAGAAAACCCTTCAGAAGAGGTAATACATCCTCTTAGTGAAGTGTAAAAAAGGTGAGCACAAAAGCAATCCTACACATATGGAAAGATCATATACTAACTGGAGCACTTAGGCGTTGAGTGAAACATTCGGTGAAAACAAAGCAACTTCACTCTATAAATAGAGAGAAGTTGTAGTGATTTAGTAGGTTGTATTAGATAGAGTTTTATATAGTAAACAATGTATTATATGTTGTTTGGATTCATATTAACATCTTACTCATCATGAGTAGCTAAGCTTCTTTGTGTTGGAATTGAAGGGCATTATAATCTCTTTGTCTCATATATGCAATTATATTTCATTGTTTTCCATTTGATTTAGTTTTATGCATAGTATTTGACTAAAGAGGAATCTTTGTACTTGATTATAGATTTTTAGTGGAAAATACTTTCATTATCTAAACTAAATGAAATTATCCAAAGACAATTGTTGCGAACAAAGTTGTGTTTTTGGCCTCCACTATTTTGAATCCTAATGTATGAATTTAGTAAATTCAGTGCAAGGAATTTATTAAAGTTGTTTGGATCGTTGGATAACCATGATTAAGGAATTAACTTGGTCTGGCCGAATGGAATAGGGAAAACTAAGATATCATTGTATGTATGAGCAAGAGCTGCATATTAGTTTACTACCACTATTCAGTTCCAACACTTATTAGAACTAAAAATCACAATCATTATATTTAGTCTTTATCTTATTCGATCCATATTTGTGTAAACTTTAATTTGTTCTTTGTGTATTTGCTATTGTCATATCTATGAAATTTTGTGTAAAAGTAATCCATAACTATCAATATACTTTATAGTCTTGTGGATCAATTTGACAACTCCTTTTTTGGTTGTACTACAAGTGACTTGGTTCACTTGTTGAGATTACAAATCAAAACCAGATCATAAATATAGATGCATTAAATGCTCTTGACATAACATTGAATGCATATGACTTATTTTGCATGCCTCTAGAGAATGATAAAGCTTCACAAACCAAGGTAGGCTTCTCTCAATCTTTTTTAGTAGAGCGTAGGCCTGAGCACAACTGAAATAACTTCAACTCAAATAACTTTGAAAGAGTAATACCTACCTTTTCTAAAAAAGTTGTTTGCATAAAACTTTCAACACATTATTCTTGAAGGAACGAGGAAGTATATAGTCTCTATAAGTATAAATAAAAATTTATTAAAGTTTGGCATGTATTATAAAATGTTTAAAACTATATAATCACAATCTTTTCAAAAGATGCATGTGTATGACACTTTGCATTTGTCAAGCACACTTTAAACCGTGCTTGTATATATTCAGTCACATATGTATACTATTAGGTTAGACTAGATACTTCACATTATTACATAGTCTAATTAATACACAGAAAATTACGTTTTACATTTGATTATAAATACACAATCAAAACCAAATACGAGGGTCAATTGAATTTCGATCTAACACTATATAATAAATGAAGCCATACTACTTATTATTAATTATCTTCATAAAAAAGTTAGTATTAACTATCAAAACTGTACATAAATATTTCTATTTCAACAATTGTATTATTCATTAAATATATTTGCTAACGTTAATCCGCAACTTTAAATAGTTGGGTTGTGCAACACTTTATTCATCATCCCAAACTTTCCTTGTTGGGTGTGGAACAAGCAACCCAGAGAAAGAAAATGCAAGCTTCAATGGCATGCAGTCTTCATGTACATGGATTTAATCCTCTGCAGTCCCACACCAACCATCTTCCTGAAACAACCCTTCGACTAAAACCTCCCTACTACGCTTTCACTCAACCCAGATCACCACCTTCTGGGATAACACTCAGGCGCAATTTCCAACCTCAACCACTGCTAAACCTTTGCACACCAAAAGTGTCCAGTTCCAAAGTGAGTCCACTTCGATGTGGCATTTTGTCGAACATGTACGGTGGAAAAGAAAATAGGGGTGTTGGGGAGTGGCTTGTGGTGGCTAGTGAGGTTCTTTCAACAGCATTTCCATTGTGGGTCTCAATTGGGTGTGTTGTGGGGTTGATGAAACCCAGTTTCTTCAATTGGGTCACTCCCAAGTTGACAATTATGGGACTCAACATCGTCATGCTTGGCATGGGCATGACTCTCTCCATTGATGATCTTCGTGGGGCACTTGCCATGCCTAAGCAAGTTCTCTATGCTTTTGCCCTTCAGTATTCGGTCAGTATCTGCACACAGTGATTATTTGGAGTTTTATCAGTTCATAATATGATTAGTATCATCCACTTAATTCTTCAACAACAGTTCATAATTACTACACTTTTAAACTGTTAAAACAGATATTAAATTCACTTATACATAATGATTTTACAGTTTTTGGCTTCGCGCCCTCTGTTATTTATTATATTTTAATGATTGAAATTTATTTATTTTTTAAATAGGCAAATTAAAATGACTAATTTTGAAACAAAAAAGTCGCAATAGTTTCGATTTTAGCTTTTTAATTATGATCTAATGGGTTTCATAATGAAATCTGATTCAATTGTTTGTTTAGTTTCAATTAAATTGGTTTTCGATTGTTTTTAAAGAGTGTATGATTGTTAAAGAAAATTATAAAATCCATAAATTAGCCTAACATGGTCAAACTCAAACATTAGATTTTGTAAATAACTCTCACCGTGTTTCTAAATATTGATTTAAATTCTGAGTTGGAGATAATTTTTTAAATTTTCAAAGAGCAAATACAAAGTAAATTTATAGTTCATACGAGTTCTGAAACATAAAGTGTCTAATTATGAAAAAAGCATTGAATGGTTTTAAAAATATATATCTTGAATAATTATTACAATAGATACACAGTACAATTAGTTTGGTTTGCATTATATCGGATTTTAATTCAGAAAAAAGATCATTTTTTTTAATACAGACATTTGTGATATTACGAATTTTTTTGCTTCAATTGTTACTGTTTGCATTAAATTGAATTGGTTCATGCATAAACCGTCTAAATTGAATTGCTTGATGAACCCCCAAATTTGACTATGAATTTGAGCTGCCTTTTAATTCAACAAAATTCCTTTTATTAGATTTTGTATTGTGTGATATTACCACGTAGTTATTATATTCAAAACTTTTGATAATAATAATTAATTAAAGAATATATATTTTTTGAAAAATCTTTTATTGTTTTACAATTTTATATTTTAATTATTATTTTTTAAATTTAAATAATTATTCATAATGAAAAATTATTTAGTTTAATAATTTTAATAACTATTTTCTGATTTTAAATAATTATTCATTATAAAAAAGTTATTTATTATTTATTATTTTAATAATTATTTTTTTAATTTTAAATAATTATTCACAATAAAAAATATTTACACAATATTATTTATTTTATCTATAATTATTTATATTTTTTATTTTTTCAATTTTATCTATTTAGTTATTATTTTTAAAATTTAAATAATTTATAGATATTTGAAAAAATACGAACACATGTATTCGACTAGTGTTGTACATGTGTGATAAGGTGTGATAATTAGGGATATCAATGACGCGTGTATAGTACGGGTAGTAGTTTCCCCATACCCTAACCGCTACATAAATATTCGCCCTATACCCGTATCTATATCCGTGCAGGTATTTGTTATGCGGGTATCCATATAATTTTTTAATATCTGCAGGTATTTACAAAAAAAATAAAAATAAATATTTAACGACATATTTTAATCATAAATTCAAATAAAATACAATATATAACATTCATAAATTTCAAATAAAGTCCGGATAACCCATTTAAATAGTATTGAATGACAGTTTACAAAGAAATAATATTGTTTAAACTAATTAATAAGAAAATAACTCATTCAAAATCAATATGTTAATATTTTAATCACATTTTTTTTATGTTTTTAAATTTAAATTAGAGTATAGCGGGTACGGGTATCCACGAGTACGGATACTATAATACCCATACCCACCCCGCTAACATGCAGATATAAAAAATACTCATACCCATTATCCACGAGTATCCATTTATAATATTCATTTCTCAACCGTTACGAATTTTATCTGTGAATGTCCATGGGTACAAATTTTTTTGACATCCCTAATGATAACGCCTATTATTATTATTATTATTATTATTGTTATTATTATTATTATTATTATTGTTATTATTATTATTATTATTATTATTATTATTATTATTATTATTATTGTTATTATTATTATTATTATTATTATTATTATTATTATTATTATTATTATTATTATTATTATTATTATTATTATTATTATTATTACGGTTTGAGTGTGAATAGATAATTAAAGTACTTTAATTAAATATTTGTAATTAAATTATTCTATTGTCTGTCATTATTTTTACTTTTTATGATTATGTAAATATTAATCAAAGGCTAATTATACTTCCAAATATCAGTTGTCCATCTAAAAATGGAAACTCAATTAATTACTCATAAAAATTATTAAAAGTATCGTAAAATCAAATAAAACTAAAATTCCTATGCAAAATACATAGGTACGAAAATCTAGTTATTTGGAAAAAAACAAAAGGTTAAATAATTTTTTTTATTTTGTTTTTTATAATATCTTTTAGTTTCATTTCACTATTATAAATTATTTTATTGATACTATTTTTTAAAAAATGAGTCAATTTAATTTTTTTAATTATGTCAAATTTGTAATGAGATACGTGACATTTATTATTTATGTACAGTTTCATCATTGTTGTCAAAAGTCAATTTCGACAAATAACATATAGTTTGTCATTCATGTAACGTATTACTAACACTTTAACAAAATTAACTTATTTTTTTAAAAGATGTGAAAGCAAATTGAAAATATTTAAAATACATAAAAAAAAGTTTTACCAAAAACAATAAAA
>Ga0209389_1000246_pt1 | contig 34812 bp, 21 predicted proteins | sample CowpearedBW_FD_187526 | JGI IMG/M metagenome (GOLD analysis project Ga0209389, IMG submission 187526) | Root nodule microbial communities of legume samples collected from California, USA - Cow pea red BW (SPAdes) (version 2) | ecosystem: Host-associated > Plants > Roots > Nodule | place: USA... | reverse complement strand
ATAAAGAGAATAGGATAAGTCATACATGTTCGAAGCGTCCGTACTTACTGGACATACTGCTTCATAATTAATGCAGTCGCTTGGGAATAAAAAAGTTAAAATGAAGTACGAATTAAAAAAATGTTAAAAAGAATTTAAAATATAACAAAATATTAATTATAAAATGATAATTATAAAATGATAATTCGTAAAATCATAATTAACTTTTAAGAGGTTAATAAGAATAAGAAGAAATAAAATTCCACCTCTTGAATAAAAAAATTTAAACCAAAAAAAAATCAAAGCTTTAACAAAAATAAATTTGGATAATGAAGATAGAAGAAGAAGATAAACAAAATAAAAATTTGGGTAAAGATAGAAGAATAAGATGAAACACATTGAGAAACATCAACTGTTTGCTTCGAAAAACTGAAATCTGGCAGTGACTAATGTTATACGCAGTTCATTCATGAAGAAAAAATTAAAGAACACACATTGACATGAAGACTGACGGTTTTTTGGTCTTCAAGAGGCTTGAATAAAAACATTTAAAACACAAAAAAAAGAGAATCAAAGATTTAAAAAGAAGAAATCTAGGTAAAGGTAGAAGAAGAAGATAATATGATCAAAAAATTTGAGCAAGATTAACTATTTCCTTCGAAAATCTGAAATCTGGTCGTGACCAATGTTATACTCAGTTCATTGATCACCAAAAAATTCAAGAACACACATAAAACAAAAAAATAACAAATGCGAAGATGTTAGAGAAACACAGTGAGATGAAGAATAGAAAAAAAGCAAAACTCCAAAGAGATTTGTAGAGAAAAAGACTAACCGTTTTTTGGTCTTTAAGACTCTTGCATGTTTTGGAACTCTTCATTTCAAGCCTCTAAGTTCTAAAAAATAGCATCAACGAAATCTAGGTTAAAATATAAGAAGAATGAAGAGTCAGTTCATTGATCACCAAAAAATTCAAGAACACATAAAACAAAAAAAATAACATATGCGAAGATGTTAGAGAAACACAGTGAGATGAAGAATCGGAAAAAAAGCAAAAATCCAAAGAGATCTACAGAAAAGACTGACCACTTTTTGGTCTTTAAGACTCTTGCATGTTTTGGAACTCTTCATTTCAAGCCTGTAAGTTCTAAAAAATAGCATCAACGAAATCTTGGTTAAAATATAAGAAGAATATGACGCTGAACCAAAAACAAAATCTAGGTAATCACACGAAACTTTGCCGCGAAGAAAAATCGGATGATAGAGAAGAAGTTGAAACCGTACAACGAAACCTGGGTAAAAATAAAAGAAAACATCAAATGTTTAGTTCAATCAATTGAAATCTGGCCGTGAACAATATTCTACTTCGTTCATGCATCTGAAAAAAATTCCAAAAAAGATAAAAGGTTAGAAAAATAGGAAGACAAAGAAGAAGCTGAAACAATACAACGAAACATGCGTAAAAAAAGATCAACTATTTCCTTCAGAAACCTGCAAAAAATGAAAGAATAGAAATAAAACAAAGTAAATAACATATTTGAAGATGTTACAGAAACACATTGAGATCAAGAATCGAAAAAAAAGCAAAAATACAGAGAGATCTGAAGATGAACATTATGTGGAGTCCATGGTGTTTCGATGGCCTGAGAAAGAGAGACAAAAATCAAAAGAAATTCAAAAGAAGATGAAGAGTTTGAAGGTGTGAAATTGAGAATGAGAGACGAAAAGTCAAAAAGAGAGAGAAGAAGTTTAAGAGAGAGAATTGAATTTTTTTTTTATATTTTTTTTTGAAGTGTCAAAATGATGAGAATGTGACATGTTAGCTTTCTTTCTTTTTGTACATAAAATTTTTTGAATTGAAGTGTGTGATATATATTATTTAATTGAAAAAGTTGCTATTTGTTAGTTCCCATTTGTATATAGATATAGATTCTTATATAAAGCCCAATATTTGATCATTTTGGGTTCTTTGGTCGGAAGAGGGGTTGGTCTTTGGAGTCCGAAAGAGAATTAAGAACAAGTGAAGTGTAAGAAATTATACGTTAGTTGTCTCTGTTAACGAGGAATATATACAAAATATAAAAGAGAAAATTTAGATTGTCACTACAATTTTGACAAGCTATATGTTTTTTTACTAATGTTTAGACAATTAATATTATAGGATATTCTCAAAATAATAATAATTTATTTAAAGTCATAATATCTATTAGACTCACTCAGTCAAGGTGGGAGGTTGACAAATGTTTAGACTGTTCAGAAAATCATCAAAGAGTATGCATAAAAAGTTTTTTTGTGAAAATATAAGCAATTTGATAGCGGGATGAAACATGAAGAACACAAATTTCATCATGAGCAACTTTTTCACGTTCAAAGTGCATGTCCATTTAAATGTGTTTTATTTGTTGATGTTGATAATTGACATTATCATATTTTTGTTTTATTTATTTTTATATTTTATTTATATTTTATTTTTGGATTTTATTTGATATTTTAGGTTTTATTGAATAAAAGTGGAAAAGATAAAAGTGTTGCACTTCCCTTGAACCTCAATGGTGTCTTCTTTTATGTATTTCCTCTTCTTTGTCAACAAATTTTTCAAAAATTTAGCATATGTCGACATTTGTTGTATTGCTTCAAAGAGAGGAATTTTGATTTGCAATTGCTTGAAGATCTCCATGAATCGAGCCAACTGCCTCTCCTTATCTTTCTTGGATGGTACTAGAGGATATGGAAGTATTTTCTCCATTTTTTCTTCTTTTCTTTTCTCTATCTTCTCCTCCTCTTTTTCATTTTCTATTTTTTTTCCTTTCTATTCTCATTCTCTCTATGATGCATCGATACTTCACCTTAGGTCACGTATCCGACACGTGTTCGTGTCCGATACTTTAGGATACTTTATTGTTATTTATCAGTGAAGTAGTGAAGTATCTAATTTTAAAGTCATAGTACAATACAAGAAAATCTTTGAATAATGACAAATTTTAGTGACAAAAAATAATTAGTCATTATATAGTGATCAATTTAAGTACCAATTTAAAAACTAAAAATTATTTGCAACTAAAATAGTTCAAAAAAATTATAATTGGTGTCTAAATTGGTCACTAACATTAGCTATCAAGATTTGGACAACTAAAATACTTGGTCTCTAATTAGAAAATTAGTCTCTAACATATTTTTTGTTACTAAAATTGGTCACTATTTGAAAGTTTTCTTATAGTGGTATTTTTACAATGACAATCATATATTTATTATGTTTTTAAGAATTATTGTACACTTTTCAATATTCATATAGTGCGCATCTATCACGTATCGTATCATATTATTTTTAAACTAAACGTATCAACGTGTCAGATACGTGTCGTATCCGATACACGTATCGTATTTGTGCATCATAGCATTCTCTCCATTATCCTTCTCTTCCTCTTTTTTCTTTTCTTTTTCTTCATACACGTTCCCATTTCTAGTTATAATAGCATTGCAACGCTCACTTGGGTTTACTTTAGTGTTGGTTGTGAAGTTCTTCTCAAATTTCTCTTCTACTTTCTTTGCCAATTGACCTAGTTGAGTTTCCAAATTATGAAGTGAAGCTTCTACGGCTTTTGTGATATGAAAGACACTTGCATGAATTCTTAGAGTGTTTCTTCCAACTTTGTTTGCCTTTCGTACAAGGGGGGTTGTTGTTGTTGCTGCCTATTAGATGGTCTAGCTTGTCCCATGCTAGGATGAGACTTCCATCCTTGATTAAAATTTCTAGAGAAGAATCTTGATGAGATTGCAAGCATGTTCAAAACTTCAACTCCAAAAATACCAAAGGTAGGTGGAATTTGTACTTCAACAAACCGTTATAAGAATGAATGTCCTAGCTTAATAGGAACTACTGTGGAGGCTTGTTCATCAAGTCCTCATACCTACTTACATGTTCTTAAAGTAATAACACTTACATTATGCAGGTTGACCACAGTTTGTGCATGTAGTTGACTTGATCCTTGATTAACTCTCTAGCAACTTGTGGCATTTTATCCAGAAGAGATCCTCCGCTTGTCGCATCTGCCCAATGTTTATCTAAAAAACTCATTCCTTCATAAAAGTATTGAATGAGGGAATTCTCTTGCATTTGATGCTTCGAACAAGATGCACAAAGTTTGTTAACCTTTCCCAATATTCACTAAGGGTTTCTCCTTCTTGTTGCTTAATTCCTTAAATTTCTCTACGAATGGCGGCTACTCGAGATGTAGGGAAATATTTCTCAAGAAAAATTCTTTCCATAATTGCCCAATTAGCGATTCTTAACGAAAGGTAGTACCACCAATCCTTTGTCGTTACTTGAAGAGAAAAAGGAAAAGCTCTCATTTTGAGGGTTTCTAGCACGATCGTGGGAGATCTAAAGTTTTCACAAATCATAAGGAATTGTCTCAAGTGTTTGTGTGGATTCTCTCCTAATAACCCATGGAATTGTGGCAAGGCCTTCAGTAGGCCAGTCTTGAGCACACAATGCCCTTCTGGGTATTGGAGGTTGTTGTTTATGATGGGATTGTTGGATGTGGCCAACTATCGGATGGTTCTCTCCTCCATTATGTTTGGATCTGGATCAGAAGATGTGTTTGTGAATAAAGAGGATGAAAGTGGTATTGTTTTTGTAGTGGCTTCAAATGTAGAAGGTGTTCCCTCAATAACACACCCGAATTCAAGTCTTCTGCGTGCTTTGCGCAAGTTCCATTCAAGTTTCGGATCAAATTGATAGATTTTTCCCAGGTTGGCTCGGGGCATGCAATACGTAGTCCGCCTAAAGACGTTCTTCTCTTTTTGATTTTCTTTCTTGTTAGTTTTTTGTAGAAAGATTTCAAGAAAGAAAAAGGTTAAGATGTTGTTGGGTGCACTCCTAGGGAATAGAGGCGTGTTATAGTGGACAACTTAAATACTAAGTCTTTCCTAGCCAGAGTTTTCCTAACTAATATCAAAATATTTCACAAAAGAAATTCTTAATCAAAACAAAAATAGAAATTTTGCTAGAAATATCTAAAACAACTAACGAGTACAAAAAAAACTAAAATTCTATTACGTATATGCGTTAAAAATAAAAAAAAATAAAAACAAAATGAATGAATAAGAATCAAAATAAAGAAAATACTAATTGTACTCCTCGGTAACGATGCCAAATTTGATATCACTGTCGTTAAGTGATCAAATTAACACTACTCAACTCTAGCAACTTCAGTATTGTCAAGTTAATAGTGAACCAACTAGACAGGGTTAAGCTAACCCTAAGTCATATGTCAACAAGAATAAAATTGATTTTTAATATTTGATTCTTACAAAAGTCTATCCTAATGTAGTTAAAACTAGTAACTATGAAAATATAGGGTTTTGATATGCAAATAATAAGTGACATGCAAATAAAAGATTGTAAACACAATAATAGAAGATAGGTCAATTCCACTACTTTCCCAAAATAGGATTCATCATTGGTTTCCTAAATATTATTGTTAAATTAATTATTGTTGTTGAATTACAAATCAATCAATGTAAAGTCTCAATTCATTTGGTTGCATTCTCAGTTTTAATCAAAGTACATTCTCAATTAAAAGTGAGAATTTTTAGATTATCCAGAGTAAATTCAATCAAAGTATAGTCTCAATTAAATTTTACTATGCCTAATCATGTCTATTCCTTTGTTTCCTCACCAAATAGAAAACTTAATTAATCAAAGTAAAGTCTTGACTAATTTTAGTTAACTTTAATCAAAGTAAAGTCTCAATTATTGGCAAAAACGTATTTAATCACATGAAAGATTCTAAATAAAATCAAAGAAAAGTTTCAATTGAATTTAAAAACTTTAACTCATGATTAGCACGCATTTAGATTTAAAATCATTTTTTCTATTCGATTAAGAAGTAAAGGACATAGATGAATAAAATCCACAACAATAATCAAAAGAACAAAAAAATTATTTTAATTTAATCTCAGAATCTATAATGAAATTATGGTAGAACTAACTTTAAAAGCTTTGCCCTCCATGGATTAGATGGAATACATGATAAATGATGAATGAAAGAAAAAGATAAAAATAAAAAGGATGGAAAAATGAGAGATCTGGTGGACGGTAGCTGCCAAAACTAGAGAGTTGCTAAGTGTCCCCCTTCTGCTCCCTTGGGTCTCTTTAAATAGGCATTGATTGAACTTTCACCTTATATTTTATGTTGTTGAAATCTTTTATCTTTTGATATATAGTCACTTTGGTTCTAGAAAGTGGAAACTCGCCAAAGGTAACTTGGTTGTGGCTAGTGGAGAAAAATCATCCAAACTATATTGGACAAAAGCTTTGGTTGCTAAAGACATTGTGAATGCCATGGATATGGAGTCATCTTTGTGGTACTAGAGGCTTAGTCATATAAGTAATAAATAGTTGAATTGTTTAGCTAAAATAAATGTTCTTCAAGGGATAAAAAGTGCAGAATTGGAGAGATGTTCTCATATTATGGATGGTAAACAAACCAGAGTATCCTTCAAGAAGCATTTGACCTCAAGGAAGTCAAAGATGTTACAATTGGTGCATTATGATGTTTGTGGCCCATTGAAGGTAAAGTCATTTAGTTGGTCACTTTACCTTGTTATCTTTATTGATGATTGTTCTAGGAAGCTATGGGTTTATGCACTTCAACTAATGCCACTCTGATAGGGAAAATAACAACACAACCAATTTACTAGATAATGCAGCCAATATGATTTCTCCTAACTTGCAAGAATCTATGATGAACAACTATCAAAGAACAACAATAATAAATCACCACAATCACAAATAAAGACACTAAGATTTTTAACGTGGAAAACCTATTCAAACAAAAGGTAAAAACTACCGGTCGTCCAGACCAAAGAAATAGCTTCACTATAATCAACAAGAGTACAAATGAGTCTCAATCAAATGCCCAAATTAGTGTCAACACCCAACCAAATAGCAAAGCAACAAAGCTTTCAAATAGAGAAGAACAAAGAGAAAAAAACCTATAAAATCACTATTGTAGTGCGAAATTAATTTCTAACAACTTAGACCTCGTATCGACGATCCAACCTGTTAGCATGAAGAAAATGTGTTTTGAACCTATTGTAAAATTGTCAACACGATCCAACAGTTAATGAATCTGTAGTGCCGATTTTACGGTGGCAACTCTATGAAAAACGTGAACAGATCTTTCCATCTACCTTTCTCTCAATGTGTTAGGATTTTCAGTGGATTTTGTTGTTGTGTCTCGCTTTTTATTTTGTAGCTCCCTCTCTACTAGGTTAAGTGAGACATGAACTTCTCAAGTTTTAGGTCTTTTCTCCACATAGGAAGGGAGCCCAATACCCAATAAGGTTTGTCTTAGGTTTTTTAGGTTATTTATCATTTATTTTTTGTTTATGTTTCTTGTGATGGAGTGAAAAAGTTTATCTTTTTTTAATTACGGAAAAAGTTATCTCTCTTTTATGACAAAATGGTACTCCAAAAGCCATTTTAAATCCATCATCTTTAAGCATGCACAATTAGAATGAATGAATATATGATAATTAAGGAGGATATTGATGTCTAATGCTAAATAATAAATGTATAAACCTAGAACAACATATTAATAAGAATAAGAAGGGCCGTTTGAGCATCAAGGCCTAAAAGTTCAACAATAAAAATTAATTAAAATGAACAAAACATAAGTTGACATGAGTAAGATAAGTTATAAATTCGGATAAAATCTTTGCGCTTATTCAAATCATTACTTATTTATTTATTTTTACACATGCAAAAATATTAGGCCAATTCCATTCTTTCATACAAAACGAATGGAGTTGGCCTAATATTTTTTCTGTTGTAATTGGTATGTTGTAAAAAAAATGAAATAGTGGACATTCATTGATGCTAACTACAAAAAGAGAAAGAGGGAGCAACTCTTTTGGTGGTAACAACCTAAGGTTCAAACAGTTTTCAATTTGCATATTTTCAATAGAGATGAGATGTTGTCCATCACCATTTAAGAAAGAAATGTCTTTGATGCACAAAGACACAAGAGAACTTGGAAGCATTATTTGCTTTTCCATCAAGGCATTTATCAACATCCAATTTCGTCCGGCTAAATAAATAATAATAATTTATTTTTTCAAAAAATAAATAAATAAATTTTTTCTTTGTCTAAATAATAATAATAGAATAATAATAATAATAATAATAAATAAAAAGAAGAAAAAAGAGACTGTTTTAATCTTTTATGTTTTTTCTTTTGAGGCTTTGTTTCTATTTTAGCCACAAATACTCTATACACTCACACCGTTTGTTCTTGCAACTAACAACAGTCCAAAATTTTATTTTCTCACCCCTACTCTATGCTTTGTCGTTTCTACTCCAAATCAAGAAGTTAATCTAATAATTAGAAACAAAATTTGTTCTAATATTTAGAATCATTTATTTTGATTTCGTGCTTTGATTTTATGATACCTTTTTTTCCAGATAAAAAAAGTAATAATATGTTTCTCAAGAATATCTTCTTCTAATTACAATTAATTTTCGTGATCACCTTTGATTTTATACTCTGTTTTTTTTCTGTATGATTTGCTTCCCATAATATTTAGACCAATTATTGCCTTTTAAATTTCTTGGTAATATTCAAATGTGAGTTTTTTTTGTAAGATTACGCTAGGTTTATAAGACTATATATAAACATATCAAAAGGAGAGAAAAAAAAAAGATTTTGGGCATTCCCTCTTTTATAACCCTAAACACATCCATTATCTGGACTCTCTCTCTCTCTCGGCCAAGACCTTCACTTTTTACGACAGCTCCAATAAAGTTGGTTCATGTGTTTCAAAATCAAATTTAGGAGTTGGAACCACAGTGCATCGTTTGTGTGGATCTTCTTTTGCTTGTGAGTGGTTACGAAGTGCATAAGTCAGGTTTTTGTGCCTTATCCCTTTTTATTGTTAACGCCATATCAGTGATGCTATATTTTGTGTTGTTGTTGTTGTTTAATTGTTAACGCCATTCAATGCCTGATTATTTGTTTGTTTGAGGCTATGGTTGTCGGTGTTGAGATATGTGTAGAAAATGAAGATGTTTTGGTTACATTGATGGTTGCCTTCTTTGCTTCACTTCCAGTGCATGTTTTTTTGGGCTTAGAACGTAAGTTGATTTTTGAATAAAGCCATGAGTGGGTGGGTCCTACTGTTGGGTATGAGTGTTTTAATTAATTATCTGGATTAATGCTTTATTGCAATCATGCTTTGATTAGTGGTCCAAGCTACGCAGTTATGATATTTCCATGTGGGCCATTCTTTTTTTTTTCCTTCTCGCATGACATAATAAAATTATGGTATAATGCCATGCCAAGATTAATTCACTTTTTGCATGCATTTGATTTATATTTGAGGGAACTTTTCGTTTTCTTTCTTATGGATTTTCCATATTAAAAATGCAAAGCTAATTGGGGATTAATGTTTTCCACGTATGTTATTATGATAATAAATAAATTATGTTTGCATACTTTTTAGTATGCGTGTATAGTTTCTAGATCCATTTGAAAAGGTATTTGTTTTCTTTTTTTATACGTAGTTTTTTTTTCCTGAATCTACATAAAATAAAATGATGATTAAAAATAATCACATTTACGTGCTAAAACATATAAAAAAATAGAAAATATACAATTTAAGAAATAAGAGTTTTTTTTTACTCTAAGTGTTTATTCGATCGTCCGCACCGCGTGACACTTATTTTAAAATTTTTCTTTTTCTAAAAAATTTATATATAAAAAAAAGAACTATAATGAATAAAAATAAATTTCTTTTCTTATTTTTGTTTATCTTTAGTGTCTATCCAGCCACTCGTGCCACATGACATTCGTTTCCGATATTTCAAAATACCAAAATCATAAGAAGACTTTCACATACAAAAACAATCAAATCAACACATTCTCAAAATAATCATAAAGAACTACCTGACCTTGATTCTCCATTATGAACGAAGATACGTAAGAGTAAGAATTAATCCTTGTCGGGCCCAAAAAACAAAAATCTTTTTTTGTTTCTTTTGAATTTTCTTTGTCTTCTTTATTTATTATTATTTAGTTGTTTTTTTTATAAAATAAACTTTTAAAGAAAACCACATCCATATTTATATTTAATTAAAGGTACCGTCTTAGAACGGACGTTGTAGGATGCTAACACCTCCCCTACGCGCAACCAACTTCCGTACCCAAAATCTGTTTTCGTAGACCTTACTCTTTTTTGATTTTCCATAGTTTCTTATAATAACTATGACGATAACTCCAAAAACCTCTTTTTTTATTTGTTTTTTTTAGAATGTCATCTCGTTGCGATTTTGGTTTCAACAACATCTACAAGAGAAATGTTTGCAGACATGAAAGCTCTCATAAACACTCAATTCTTGAAGTCCAATGAGGGTGTTAATTTGTTTTGGCAGACACTTGAGATTCTCACATGTGTCAACATAAAATTTATGCAGATTGGGTATGGGCAACCCGCCTAGAGGGTAAGATTCCAACTTAGGACAGCTTGTTACATGGAAGAATTTGAGATGTGAAAGTTCGTTAAATTTGGAGCAAACATTTAACTATATAACAATCTATATTAGCTTGACATGGAGTCTTTCTCAATGGTATTGCTATGAAATTTTGTAAACCTTGCATTCTTGGAATCGCGTAACACTCTGACTCGGATGCTATTAAGATACTTAGTAAAATTCATAAATTTCAAAATCATTTATTTAATCTCAAAATCAAACTCAAAATCCAAAATGTAATCCATCAAATACATCAAATAAAGTAACTATACATCACTATAAGAATGTAGGCTTTTTTCGCTGGCCAAAAATGGATGCCACAAACACAAAATCGACAATCAGAAGATGATCGCGTCGGTCCAGCGATGGCCACATGGACCATGCCTATTCCCTGGATTCAAAGCTCATTTGCGTCGTCTAAATAGAGACGCACATTTGCTGCTTACTTATCATCGGCTTAACTGACGAAAACATATAAAAAATACAATTAAAATTCATATGCATGGGTCAAACCCACGTACGTTGGCGTCAACCATAGGCGGGTTTAGTCGACGCAAACAATTTTCACTAGCGTTGCCTTGCGTGGACTTCACCAATGCAAATACGTGCTAAATTTGAAATGAAAAATTTGTTTCCAGCACATCCCAGATCCTGCACAATAGTAGAACCTACACATCTAATACAACTATATCCAGACACATTTCAAGCAATCCAATCCACAATTCAGGATATCATTTTATTCATTTAGAATTATTCAAATAAAATCCACGAGTCTAAGATCCAAATAAAACAAGTCTTGATATCGTCATTATAGTCACAATGGCCTTTCACTCTAAGTTTTCCTACTTAGCCTATAGAACCTAGTAGCAGCCACCACCAAGCCACCTCCAAGCCACAATCCACCTTCATAAGATTCATCTTCATAAACCTAGAAATGGGTATCTCATGGACATTGAACATTTGCTAAGTGAAATGATAACCAACAAATAACAAATAAATCAATGAAATGATAAAGGCATTACAAATTGAAACACAATAACTTAATGGTATATGATTGGGTTAGTAGGGACAACAAAGAAAAAATTCAAGATTTCTTTCACTTGAGATGACCTAAATGCATTTAAAAGAGGGAGTTGAACTGTCTTCTGAAAGGCCCTTGTAGCCTCCTTTGAAGACAAGCTTCACAAGATCAAGATTTATTTCATGTGATATGGTCTAAATTCTGATCTTCACAACACAAAAAGAAATTCTCAGCAAAAACTTATTCCGAAAAACTAGTGATCAATCCAAATGAAGACATCCTCACACGAAATGCCAAGAATGAGCTCTGGATATGAAAAATTTCCAACATAATAGTCATCAAAATTTCAAAAAGTCATGGCAAAAATTTGTGGCGTTCTGATGACCCATTTATAAACATAAAGCAACCACTTCTTTTGAAATTTTAACACTCATCATTATTTTAAGATACTCAAACAAAATGGACAGGAAACACCGTATTCTCCAACCAATTAAGCACAACCAATCACTTTTATCAACATGTATATCACTTCACAATGGCATGAACATCACATTTCCATCAAAATACCAAAAATCAGAGCAGAGGCAAACTTCTCCTTGCATGCCCAAATATAATCCCAAAATATGCAACATCACTTGCGTCCATATAAAAAACTAAATGCCTATTGTAGTTAGACGACTAAACTCATACATTGAAATAGAAAAGGCATAACAGTGCATCTTATTGTTATATTGCGTCTGTCACTTCGACTTTATGAAAGTGAATTTACGTGGCAGAAAAATTGCATCACACGCTTAGTTCATAAACTAGTGGCTTAACACCTTTTCCTTACACTTTTAACTCACAAACATTCAAAGAAATTCCTCTGTTTCCTAGAAAGCTCACCAATTCAAAAGCCATTTCGATCATTGCATTTTCCATATGGAAAACCTCTTTTTCAACTATTTCATTAGATATTATCTTCTTTATTCTCTCTTGCTTGTGCATGGAAAACCATTTCCATGCAATGAAACACCCTACCCCTTTGTGTGCAGAAATTACGTTGAAACATGGACATCAATAATTTCAAGGATAAGCGATACAAGTTGGCTTGGGAAGATTGTTTGGAACTCTATGCAGACACTTTATCAACTCAAACGCTTAGTGAACTCGAACAACCTAAATGACAGGTTGACTTGCCAATCACCAAATATGCCAAAATGGTTTCACTAAACTCAACCTTTCCTCCCACCTGAATGAACTGCTTCCTTAACATGTTAAACAATTTCTCCAAATTGCTAAGCAATTCCTTGTCCCTTTGTAAGGCTATGACTTTGACATCATTGTCATCGACTTTGATTTCATAGATGGTTCCAAAGGTTGGAGACAAGTAAGCTTAAAGAGGCTCGTCTAGAATTAGATTAAAGTGAACAATAGAGCAAGTAAAATGCACTTTATCTTTTCGCTCATTGCACTCTAATATACTAAATATAGAAAATAATTTGCTCTGTTGGTTTCAAAAATTAATATTAATCGAGGCCGAAAGGAACAAGGATAAATCAACCAGCTTTTACATTTGTATGGCCATCATGCTTCAAAGTGGACAAATAAACTCTTCAATTTAAACAAGTGAACATCCCAAAACTCAGTTTCAAACATCTGAAACTTTCTTCCCCTCATTAGAAACAATTTTCCTCATCTATATTTTCACACAATTTTATAAGCCACTCAACTCTCAATCATTTCCAGTTATGCATCTAAGAAAATACCCAAAAGTTAATACTTATACTCAATCATAATATCAAAACATCAAATAATTTACAATTCAATGCATATTCAAATTGCAGTAACTCACGCACCTCGGATTCAAGATTTTAGCTCAAAGCCCATCCACCCAAAACGCTTATTCTGCAAACCTAATTTCGACCCACAACCAAAAAACTACTCAGTCAACTTGAACTCAATCAACAATGTAGTAAAGTTCAATCAACAAAGTACGATCATCGACTTGGATGCGAACAAAAACCCTAAACCGCACCTCTGGAAAAATTATTCATCACTAAGAAGAGAGATTTTGCATTACGTTGCTGACGAGAAGTTACCGGGTGAAGGAGCTCGTCGACGCGCCCTCTCTCGCTAAAACATCTACGCTCGTCACTGTAGTCGTCTTGCAGGAGTAGCTTGTGACGCTGTAGAACCAAGTGTCGTAGCAGCAGGTTGCTTCATTGAAGAAGCTGGTTGGAGTTTCGCCTCGTTGAGTTTCACCCATTGTGGAAGAAATACCATGCATGAGGGAAAACTACATCTCACTCAAGCGAGGGTGAAAAACTGAAGAGAGCGAAAAGGTTAAGGGGGAAAAGTGAAATGTGATGTTTTCCCCTGTACTTTAACATAAAATTTATATATTTTTTACTTGTGCAGTGTATATGTGGCCGGCCGATGCAAACAAATTGTTAAGGGTCGACTATATTACGATAGTTATTTGATGTGTTTGCGTTAAGCCGACGTGAAGCTTCAATTTATAATTTTTTACATTTTCAGAAATAGTCGATTTTTTTTGCTATTTAAATTTTTTTTAACGTCGATTTTGTGTCGGTTTTCATCGTTTTGTCCAACATAATTTGTGATGCACACAAGTCCAACGCCATGATTTGGAATCTAAAATAGTGTATTCTTGTGATGCATTGAATTCAAATATCCCTAATACATTATTTTAAAAAAAATTTCACTAAAACATCAACACGTCTCCTAATCGTTGTGCATCCATCTACGTATGCTTAATCATATGCTCTTGTATAAAAATACAATCATCACAATCATACACAAACAAAATAAGAGTGAGCAAACATACAACGTCAAAATATCATAACTAGAATACACATCAATCATAATATAATTACTCACTCAAATCTTACATAGTCACAGTGACTCACAACTTACTAATAAACCCTCAACTTCCCATTAATCTTCTAACAAGCTCCGACTAAATATACAAATTTTCATTACTCTAGCAAAATATAAAACTTTTTATTATTACTCTTCTCAAGAGCCTGGACGAACTTCTCGAGTACCTCAACGAAATTGACGTATAATACAACTATGCAAAATTACCCTAGCTATCTTTCGTCGATTCGCTACACCACACACAAACATACATTCATGTTTCCAAACAAACGCATATCATCATAATCATACTAAATAACGTTTGTATCCCTAAAGTATTTTCAAGTAAATAAAATACAACAAAATAGTACATCCAATTCCTAATAAAATTACATTAATTTTATTATTATATGATATCTTTAGCTTTCGAAAATTTATATTAAAACAATTTAAAACTAAAATTTCCAAATTCTGGTACAATCTACTACTCTGTTGTATCCATACTATAGGTTATCCACTGCCCTCAATAAAACTTCACACTATCCACACCAAATCACTAAATCCGAAACCCTCTGCTTCCGTTTCTTATAACATGGGAAAAAAAAGCTCCTAATAAATTTATAGAATCAAAACATCACTGGGGTTGACAAATAATAAAAAAACAAATCCTCAAATTAATTTCTTTTCTTTTTCCGCAAACTTTTGCTCTCTCCACCCACTAAGGATCCTCCTCCATGTGTCCCGAGGGTCTATGTAATTCTCCCTCTTTTTCCAGCTCATCACCGCATGTTACATGTTCCTCAAACTGCTCCTCTATTTCTTAATAATGAGTTGTGTTATGCCGCTTGATTTATACATTTTTTTGTTTTGCATTAGATTTCAGTATCTTTATCAAATATTCATGAATTGTAACCATGCTTAAAGATGGATTTTGAGGTACCAATTTTTATCTAAGAGAGGCAGCTTCACGTAATTAAAAAAATCCTAAACTCCTTGTCACTGCATCACAGGAAGCGTAAACAAAATTATATGAAAAGTTACCTAACAAACCTGAGATAAAACCTTCAATTAAAAATCGAATATGTCTTCTGGAAATACATTTTTGCTTGAGCTAAGCACTTTAATGAATTAAACCAATTTTCAGTGGTAGTCATCCTTTTTTGTGATAGAATGAAAAACTATGAATTCCACACAATATCTATTGTTTTTTCTTTAAAAGTGTCTTTCTAAACACTCAACATGAATGTCGCAGGGAAAAATGAAGAATGCACATGAGGTTGTTTCAGGAGAGAAAATATAACACATACATGGAATTTAATATACAGTCATTGGGATCTTTCTAGAACACTTTCTTTTGCCAGTAGGAATTGCTTATACAGTATATAAAGTCTATCTCTTCACCCACTATTCAACCCTTTTTATTGGCATTCTTCGTTTTATGACAACTTTGAATTCGTGAAGTACTTTTAAATTTTGCAGGTTTTTTTATCCAGAAACTTCTTATCATCAGATTCTTAGATGCGACGATAATTCCATAAACAACTGTAATTTGTTTTCTTTTTCTTTTTTCAAACAGGTTGACCAGGGAGCAACCCTTGTGGGTTACACAAATTATGTAAGGTCGTATGTCTTAATAGCTTACAGCATTCACAATCTAAGGTCAACGTGGCATAATTAACCAACGGAACCCTTTTTATAAACAACTGTCATTTTAACATCTCTTATCGTTATTGCTTTGCTTTTGAAGAGTTGACTTCAATTCCTTTGATGGAGTTTGCTTCTTCTTCTTCGTCGTCATCTTCATCCTTCTTAAAATCAGAACCCCAGTTCATATACGATGTGTTCATTAACTTTGGGGGAGAAGATATCTGTAGAAAGTTCGTTTCTCATCTCCATTCTGCCTTTTCACTTTCTCAAGTCAAAACTTTGATTAGCAAGGAGAATCCGCAAGAGGGAATGAAGCTGGAAGAACACATGCGAGCAATAGAAAGTTCTAAGATTACAATAATTGTTTTCTCGAAAACATACACTGAATCTAGCTGTTGGCGTCTTGAGCTTGAAAAAATCATTGAATGCCGCCAAACTTTTGGACAAATAGTTCTGCCAGTAATTTACGATATTGTCCGATTGCATGAAAGCCATCAGAAGGTTGTAAAGGTGTTGGAAAAAGCTACACCAGGAAGCTATTCAGGAGAACAACTGGAGCATGCAATGTCCAGGTGGAGCAGAGCACTAACCAAAGCTGCAGGTATCACTGGTTGGGATTTTAGAGATTTCAGGTAAACAAAATGAATTCTTCGTAGTTTTTTCGTGGTTAAATTTTCGTAATACATTACCATTCATATTGAAGGCACGATGCTGAATTAGTGGATGAAATTGTTAGACGCGTTCAGACATTGCTGGACTATACAGACTTGTCTATTACCCGATTTCCTGTCGGATTAGAGTCCCACGTGGAAAAGGTGATTGGAATTATTGAAGAACAATCCACTAAAGTCTGTATGATAGGGATATGGGGAATTGGAGGATCGGGTAAAACTACCATAGCCAAAGCAATCTATAATCGAATTTATCATCCATTCATCGGTAAGAGTTTTATTGAAAATATTGGACAATTTCAGAATAGAGTAAACAGAATGCATGTTCATTTGCAAGAAAATCTTCTATATGATGTCTTAAAATCCAAGTTTGAGGTGGAAAGCGATAGGGTGGGAAGAACTATGATCGAGACTAAACTTTCACGAAAAAAGTTGCTCATTGTGCTTGATGGTGTGAATGAGTTTGGCCAATTAGAAAACCTATGCGGGAATCGAGAATGGTTCGGTCAAGGAACTGTGATAATCATCACAACTAGAGATGTTACCGTGCTGAACCGACTAAAAGTTAATCACGTGTATAAAATGGATGTTATGAACGAAAATGATTCCCTTGAGCTTTTAAGTTGGCATGCCTTTGGAGAAGCAAAACCAAGAAAAGAATTGAATGAACTTGCAAGAAACATAGTTGCTTATTGTGCAGGACTACCCTTAGCTCTTCAGTTCCTTGGTTCCTACTTATGTGATAGGACAAAGGAAGAGTGGGAAAGTGTATCATCAAAACTAAATGTAAATCCCTTTAATCAAATTCAAGAGAAATTGGAAATAAGTTTTGATGGTTTAAATCACATGGAAAAGGATATATTTCTTGATATATGTTGTTTCTTTATTGGTAAAGATAGAGGCTATGTTACAGAAATACTAAATGGCTGTGGACTGTATGCTGATATGGGAATAACAGTTCTGATAGAACGTGGCCTCATAAAAGTTGAAAGAAACAACAAACTTGAAATGCATCCTTTGTTAAGAGACATGGGAAGAGAAATTATTCGTCAAAGATGCCCAAAGGAACCAGGGAAAAGGAGTCGACTATTGTTTGAAGATGATATAAAAGATGTACTGAAAAGGAATACTGTAAGATTTTGAAACTATTCTTTTAAAAGTATTTCCATTTTTAGTGCCATGCATAAGTTGTTAACTTGCTAGACTCAGCGTTAAGTATTAATGATCAACATATATTTAGGGTTTTCTAAATTGTTTCTCTTTCCTATTTTCATCACAGGGAACAAAAGCTACTCAGGGATTGTCCCTGAAACAGCATTCAACCAGCAAAGATTGCTTTGAAGCTCATGCTTTCAAGGAAATGAAGAGACTAAGACTTCTACAACTGGATCATGTACAACTTACTGGAGATTATGGGTACCTTTCTAAACAACTGAGATGGATTTGTTGGAAAGGGTTTCCTTCAAAATACATGCCAAACAACTTTCATATGGAAAATGTAATTGCAATTGATTTAAAACATAGTTACCTTCAACTCGTCTGGCAGCAACCCCAGGTATTTATTGCATGTTGTTTTCATTTAAAACTCATAGCTTAACTAAAATACTTGGTTCATATTACAAGTTATAATTAGTGCCTCTTCTAAAATTTTGTCTAAAAACTATGTTTGTAGGTTCTAGAGGGGTTAAAATTCCTTAATCTTAGTCACTCCAAGTACTTGAGAGAAACACCTGACTTTTCAGGACTACCAAATCTTGAACAGCTCATTCTAAAAGATTGCCCAAGTTTGTGCAAGGTACACCAATCCATCGGAGATCTCCGCAATCTACTACTGATAAATTTGAAGGATTGCACAAGTCTAAGCAGTCTCCCCAGAAAGGTATATAAGCTAAAATCTTTAAGAACTTTCATTCTCTCAGGTTGTTTCAAGATTGACATATTGGAAGAAGACATAGTGCGGATGGAATCCTTGATAGCTATAGTTTCTGAAAATACAGTTGTGAAACAAGTGCCCTGTTCAATTGTAAAAAGTATTGCATATATGTCCCTACGTGGATTTAAAGGATTGTTACGTAATACTTTTCCATCAATCATTCGATCTTGGATGTCACCAACAATGAATGACCAATATTTGAATACTCCGTTTTGCATGGATATGGAGAATAATGATTGGCGTGTCCTTGCGCTATTGCATAGGAGCCTTGCAAGTCTTCGAAGTATTTTGGTTCAATGTAAGACGGAGTTTCAACTATCTAAGAAAGTGAAAACAATTCTTGTCGAATACCCAGTAAACTTTACAGAATCAAGAATTTCGAATCATCACTTGAGGTTTTCGTTGATTGGAGTTGGAAGTTACATTAAATTCCTCAACACTCTCAATGATAGAATTTCTGAGGTTTGTTCTCTAGCTCTTACCTTTATGCATAGACCTTCACCATTTATATATTAGTTAAGACGACATGAAATGATCCTAATACAATATCTAAAGGAAACTACAAAACTTACCCTTTTGAACACGTTGTTCTATAGTAGCAATGCTTAATTCAAAAATACCCAACTTTAATGATCAACAAGCCAAGTGATCATTCTGCAATTGAATCGTATTTTGTTAGATTCACATTGATCATAAAAATATAGTTGAAATACTTATAATACTTAAATAGAACACAACTAAACTAAGAACAATTTTGTTAAGTTTGATTTGTGTATATTACATTGTAATTTGATCACAAAGCCTATTTTGTTTTCCATGGCTTATCTATTAGGTAAACTTAAACGAGGATAGTCGGGAAAATACAAAAGATAGGAGTGCTTCTTAGTAATAATTATGGAGTTCGTTAAATTGTACTTCGATAATAGTTGGGTAGCTGCCTTATAAGACTAGAAGTTCATTAATAGTATTTTGGTAGTAGTTGGGTATCTACATTAATTGTATTTTTGGTAGTAGTTGGGTATCTATATTAATTGTATTTTTGTAGTAGTTGTATTAAATGTATGTGGTTGAAGGGCCAAGTTAAAGGGCCTATAAATAGTGTATGTACTACTCAAAGTTTCACACAACAAGTCTTAATATAGAGAGTGTTTATCCAGAAAGACTTGTTTATCAACAAATTGGTATCATAGCTTGAGAGCCTGAGTGTCTTAGTGCTTAAGAAAGTGAGAGGTAGAGAATTTGAGCGAGATTGCCAACCTAGCAAACAATATGCCCCTACCTAATTTAATAAAAGGTTTCAGTTATAACAATTGGAGTTAAGAAAGTGAGAGGTAGAGAATTTGAGCGAGATTTCCAACCTAGCAAACAATATGCCCCTACCTAATTTAATAAAAGGTGTTAGTTATAACAATTGGAGTCTATCGATGAAGGCCCTCCTTGGTTCCTGAGAAGTATGGGATGTAGTTGATAACGACCACCAAGAACCAGTAGACATTAAGAACAAACAATTGTCCAACCTTCTCACAAAAGATGTTGAAGATGAAGGTGTGTTGTTGATGATGGAAAGGTCTAAAATCAGTCTAAGTTCAGGGACTTCTCATACCGAACTTGAAATCTCAAATGATGAATACAATAAGGTATCAACGATAAAGATCATTGTTTTGCAAAGGAAAAGATCAACTAGTTGAAAGAGGAGCTTGACAGTTTGCAAAGTGATAGCGTGCAGAAAGAAAATTGAGGAGTTACAGCGAGAGATTATGCAGTCGCGTGAGGCACCAAAGGTTGTTGAGGTTGTAACGTCAAGGGTGGCAAACCCATAGACAAACGTGTTCAAGCTAAAGCATGATACAATATTGAAGATCGAACGTCTCATCGCTCAACACATGGAGAGAGTGTGGATGAAGCTCGATGTGAAACGAGTGAGGCAATCAATAATGTTGATGAAGATGATACAAGAGGCCATGGAGAAGAAACTCAAAGAAAAATATGAGGAGATTAGGTGCTTGGGAAGCTCAATTGGGTTCTTCAAGAACAAGTAAAAAGTCTCAGTGTGGACAATTAGATACGGAGGGAGTTGACACAAAACAATCTGAAACAAGAACTTGCCATGTTAGTAAGGAGAACTAGCATTGTAACGTCCCTACTGGAAATAACTTAAATAAAATAATTAAAAAGATAATTGAAATTCAAACATCATAATTTATTATTCCTAAACACGGGAAAATTGAAAATTATCCGACATGCTTAAAATTAAAGAAACCAATTCATAAAGGTATTAAAAGTTCCAATAAACTAGCAATTTAAAACAAAACATAATTTAAAATCTCTGGTCCAAAGTCCTAAGCTAGCCCTCTCTCTGTCGCTATCCATCAACAACATCACCTGAAATATCATCTGCTCATGTGTGATAAGACACACGATCATTGCCAAACACAAACAAAAGGGTGAGCTCATAACATTTAACATATAAGTTATTAACATAAATATAGACACAACTATTTTATTCTACTTAGTTCTTGGCCAAGACCTTAATACCCCAAGTTTTTTCAACTATGGACTTAGGATACATGATGTTCCCACGAACCTGCCCGCTAGTGGTCCTGCCTCTACGAACCTTTTCGCTCGTAGTTTTGCCTCTACGAACCTTTCCGCTCGTAGTCCAACTCTACGGACCTCCCCGCCCATAGTCCAACACACGTGATCCATCAACTATGAAACTTCCCGCTTGTATCCTCACACGAGAGTATCAGGATATGAACCTCCCCACTCATATCATCACGTGTTCACCACCATCCATGAACCTACCCGCTCATGGCACATCTCCTTATCCAAGCCTCGCATCATAGCACACAAACACATACAAGAAAAACCCACTACCTGCAACGCTATCACTTGGCGCAGCCTAAGCGTTGCCAGGCAAAAATCTTGCGCAGACCCGCCTGGCGGGAAAACCTCGTCGCTAGACACCCCTCAGTCCAGGTACCCCTCTGACCTTCCTATCGCCTGGCGGCCTTCCCCATGTTGCCAAACATTGTACCAGTAATGTGTTAGTCATTGGTTTAGCATCTCAGCCTGGTTGATGTACTTAACAGCTCACCGATGTGTATCATACCAACTATTTACATGTCTTTATTTTGCAACTTAACTCAAAGTTCCAACTATGATATTGTACCTTTACTTACTATAAGATCACAATTGCATAGCCACTTATACTCATGCTAACACTTTAAAAATTTACCATCAACCACTTCCTACATGAATTTAATTCCAGCAGCCAATCCCAATCAAAATACTTATGTGGTAACATTCTAAAATACTTCAAACATACACAACAAATTCGTTTACCAAAACAGTGGTTCCCAACACCCAATTAAAATATTACATCTAACCCATGCTTTCATCTTTCAAACCTATTTTCACCCTCCTTTCATACTCTCTGATTCATCTTAGCATTATTATTATTTGTAGTATGTTCAATTTCCCTCACAGAACCAAAAACGTGCACCATTAATTGAAAAAGACAATTGGCACTACTGTCTCACCTATCGCCTGACAGCACATTCTCGCCGCCAGGCGGCACAAAGTATAGTGGGCAAGCCCATATTTCTTTCGCGCCAACAAAACAATCCAAAATCCCCAATCCCCAATTCGCATTTCAATCAATTTCTTACATGAACTCATACCAATTTTTATCTCTTCTTTTCCCATTCACTTCCACTAAAATTATACAATCGTAATTTCATCCTAATTAGACTCAAGAAATCGAATTAATAAACCATCTCCTCAAACCCTAACAAGGTTACCGCAAATGAATGTTTCCCATTCGATCCCCTAAGATTCATATGCACACATAAATATTCGTGAATTTCACACTTTTCATGAATTCACATCGAGCACATAAACGATTCTTGAGAAACCAACCAATCATAGAATCCAAAGAAATACAAAAAATATTCCAAGCTTGCGTCGCTTGGCGGGCTCACCCTTTCCGCAAGGTGGTTCATCTCGATAACCCAGAATTGGGTTCGTCACTCATGCGTCGCCTGGCGGCATATTCAAAATCGTCAGGCGATTTTTGGGAATTTTTCAATAAACGCGAAAACAAAAGGATTTTGATTATGCAGAGGCATCATATTCATTCATTACAATACGAGAAGAATTACATAGTAGGTATACACATAAAGGAACTCCCCTAACCTGAATAATTCTTGCTCTGTTTGAAAGAATTAGAACTTCTCTTATGCCACCACTATTCTAGCCTTTGTCTCTCTCCAATGAACTCTATCTTCTGGATTCTCACTCAATTCACCTTCGGAATTCCCTTTCCACACGCCCAATTCAGTTTCTCATGTCTTCTCTCACGTTTTCTCTCTTTCTTCTCCAAAAACCACCTTAATTAGACCATTAACTAACCTTTAATGCTTGTTAATGACAAGAAAATGAAAATGGCTTTGAATTGGGTGTTAATGGTCATTCAAAGACCATTATTGGCTACCTTCCCAATCCACTAGGCTGCCCTTCTTGTAGCTAGGGTTTCTCTGCCCTTTCATATTCATGCCAAAAGATATTTTGGCAAAAAGAAAGTTTAATTCGTTCTTAGGAAGGTTTGAACACACAACCACTCAATTACAAAATCAATGCACAAGCAATTTATGTTTTGTGATAACTCCTACACCTTTAATAATTTAATATCACGCACCAAGATAAAATATATTATTAAAATAACAAGCAATTAAATTAACACACAATTTCGCATACACAGGACTCGAACCCAAGTCCTCTCAACACAATCATCTACTCTCAACCAATTGAGATAATACTTTTCCACATCATAAAGACTAATAATTACCCACATTTATTAAATAATTATTTAAATTCCTCAGGTCTTACAAGCATCACGGTAGGGTTGTCCCTAGTAAGTTGAATTCAGGAAGCAACAACTAGAGATCAAAGGAGGTGAAGGAGAATGAAGTGAGCAGAAACATAAACTGAAACCATGGCTTTGTGGTAAGAAAGATATGCAACGAGTGTGAGGATAATCACTATAAGGAAGAAAAAACAAATCAAAAAAGAGTTGAAGTTATTGTGACCAGTGGTGGCAACAAGGTTGACAATTGTAATGATTTATGTGTGCCATGGGAAATTGAGGTATTTTTCGATCATCAAAGAGTGACCAATCAACAAATGGAAAAAGAGCTAGTGCTTGTGGCAAGACGAGATAAATAATAAAAGCTCCATTTAAGTTTATGAAGGAGTTTTGATAGGTAAACTTAAATGAGGATAGTGGGAAAATGTAATGAGTGCTTCTTAGTAATAATTAAGGAGTTCATTAAATTGTACTTTGGTAGTAGTTGGATAGCTACCTTTATGACTAGAAGTTCATTAATAGTAATTTGGTTGTACTTGGATAAATGAATTAATTGTATTTTGATAGTAGTTGTATTAAATGTATGCGATTGAGAAAGACCAAGTTAAAGGGTTTATAAATAGAACATATATTACTCAAAGTTTCACATAGCAAAGTCATATAACACATTGTTTTACGTAGAAAAACTTGTTTGTCAACATTATCAGGATTAGAACAAACAAGAATGTTTGGAACATTAAATATCCATCTTGTTCATATTTGGGATTTTCACGTAACTATCAAATATTACTGAGGTGACTAATTCCATGACTACATTTTTCTCTTGGATTAAAATTGGAATGATAAATAATGGTTGTAGGAGATCGTTTATGTTAAAATTATGCCTGGACACTAGTGTAGATTTGATAATTTACCTCGCCTTATAGGCCTCGGTTATGGCAGAACCGAAGCCTATAAGGAGGCGGTGGCAATTTTGCAATTTCAGCAACCTATATTGTTTCGGTTCTACAAACAACTGGTGCCGTAAGCAGCTTTAAGCCTCGGTTCCTTAAGAACCGAAGCCTATTAAGCAGCTCAAAAATGAAAATTTTAAAATTGGAACCAGCGAGAACACATTTGGCCTCAGTTGCTTTTCGACCGAGGCAATATTGGGCAGATTTAGGCCTCGGTTGAAATAGAAGCGAAGCCTATAACCCTATCCAAAAACCCTAATTTATAAATTTCATCAGCGTCGCCCCCTTTGGATTCGGGTCCCCTTCGACCGAGGCCATTGAGCCTGTTAAAATCCCCAAATCGCGAATCTCGATCACTATTCATCTTCTTCCCCAATTCTCTCTGAGCGAGCGAACCCCAATTCTCTCGTCACTGCTTGGGTCGCGATGGGTGTTGCCGGCGAGATGAAGAACGAAACTGTGGTGGCTGAACTCGCGTCTCTGGTGTGTGCTCGCGTGATTGCTGTTGGCGCTATTCTGGTTCGCTGCTGCAATGGAGGATACGTCTCCACTGCTGCAATGGTGGTCACGAATCTGGTTTGATGTGCAAAGGTGGTGATGCTTCGTCTTCAATGGTTGTGGTGGCAGCGTGAAGATGAACTCTCGATGGTGATGGCAGCGTCAAGATGATGCGCGACTGCGTGGCTGAAAGGTTGGACGTAATGCAGATCTGAAAGGTTCGCGTTTCCGCTGCTGTTTCATTGCTGCAACTGTTTCGGCGTGATGGTTCTGGTTCGTTGCTTCCATGGTGGAGCGTTAATGGTGTTTTGAACGCTGTTGTTGCTACAAGCGCGGTGGTGATGGTTTAGCTGTTGTGCAGGCAACTTGCTCATGGTGGTTCGATGGGGTATGGTGTTGCGATGGCTGCGTGTTGCAGAGAGGATGGAGAAGCGGTGGGTGCCAGCAATGGTGGAACGTGAACTGCCATGGTTGGTGCGCGAGGAAGCTTCGTGGAGGCTGCAAATTTTATTTTTCTTTTAAAAAAATATTGAATCTCTATGGCTTCGGTCTCTCTGCAACCGAGGCAGAAAAAAGATCTATGGCTTCAGGTAATGACCGAGGCCAAAAGGGAGTGCCTTTTGGCCTCACTTTAATATGCCTCGGTTCTTTTACCGAGGCAAAATCTCGAAAATAATCGGGTCCAAAATGGGGTGCTGCACTAGTGGGAATAATTGTAATATTGATACTTTTTATTTAGTTTGTGATTGTATTGAGTTGTTTTGTTTTTAAATTGTCAGTTGTTTGAATATTTTTTATGTTGTAATCATGATTTACCAATATTTCTCATAGAAATATATATATATATATATATATATATATATATATATATATTATAATATATAATTTTTAAGTTTATTTAGCAAACAATTTTGTTTTGTTATTATATTTTATTGCTTGGGAAATTTTATTTAAAGTTAATTATATGATGGTTTATAGAGTTGTAGTGATATGGTATATGCAAGATTAAATTGAATTACATTTGTTATGATTGAAATGAGTAAATTATATGTATTGGTTGTTTGGAATTGTGAAAGTATGTGCGGTGACTCATTAAAAGGTGGTGCACTCTATCAATCTATATTGGTGAGTTTGAGTGTTGACTTCCCTCATAAGACTCTTGGAGAGTAGTGGGGAGTGATCTTCACAATAACTTTATGAGTGATCTTCCCTCGTAAGGCTCTTGGAGAGTAGCAGCAGGCCTTTAAAGCCGTCAAGCAACGCATGCAACCCATAAATCATTTGGCGGGCCTCCCTTACCGCCAGGCACTGCCAGGCGACGCGAGCCTCGTGGTTCAGCTTTATGAGTTTTATGCAGTTTGGGAGAATTAGTGATATCTTGAAATTATTATGCGCGATGCTATTATATGATTTTTATGATCAATTAATGATAAATTGCTAAAGTTGATGCTATTGTGGTGATTGAACAATGTACGTTCATAAGGGTTCTAGGAAGGCTTTTGAGAAATGAATTTGGATATGAGTATGATGTTTGGTGTCAATGTTGGAATTAAAATTGTATGAATGTACTCTAATAGATTGTGTATGAATGTTGGATGCATGATTGATTGAATTTTTGAGCAATTGCATTAGTGGATCACGAATTTGGATGCTTGTGATGTGTGAAATAGGCATATTTTCATAAAAAAATGTTGTTTTTCGTATTTCGCGCAGAAGAGACCGTCAGGTGCCAAGTTCCTGGCTTCTAGGCGTTGGGCGCCACCAATTTTTCTTGTATGCACAGTTTTTGTAAAACTACGTTTACCATTGTTAATCGTCCGATTTAGCTAAAATTTTGACGGCAGATTCATAACATGTTGCTCTTTAGTTTGTACAGTGTGATCTTAATTTGGATGTCTGTAGTTGGAGATATATGATATGCATGATTGCTGGTTTGGAAGTCTTTAAAATGCATGAATAATCTTGTGATAATTTCAAGTAACTACTAATGTGAATATATGTGTGGATACATTATCATGTAGAGTGCTAAATATTGGTTTTAGTGTGATGCATTGGGATAAATGAAGTGTGTAGATACTATTTTGGAGGTAAGTTCAATGTCGCATGAGTTGGAAGCATGATTAGGTTATGTTGTGAGGCATTGTGAATTTCAATGTTCATTTGGATTAGTCACATGTTGAGAATGAGTTTATTGTTGAATGCATGTGTATCAATATAAAGGAAATTTTTGCATAAAAGGTGTGAAGTGCTATATTAATTTGCATTGATGCATAAAATCATGTGCTTAAGTTGTGAGAGTGCTACTACCTTATATTTGATATGAGCATGTATTATTCATAGCTTGAAATTGAATGCTAGCATGGATTTAAATGGTGGAGTATATATATAAATATATAGGGATTGATGCATGTGATATGTGGTGAATTCTATTAATAATTGAGTAATGGTATGATCTCAATTGTGAACGCATTGGGTATATGAATGCATTGAATTGTGATTTAGTCATGCTAATATAATTGGATAAGTGTGTGGTTGATGTTTTGGATTGCCTGTGGATTGTTTGGGTTCACTAAGAACCAATTCCAAAATGCCAAAAACTAGTAGCATTGATGCTACTAGTGTGGTGCCTGGTGGCACGGGATGAGTCACTAAGCGATAGGGGAAAAATAGGGAAGCACTGGGCGTGTGGCGCTTGGCGGCAGGGGTGGTTGTGTTAGGCAGAAATGGTTTGGTAGAGGTACTGGAAGGCGTGTGGCGTCTGGCAGCGTGAGGTGACCGTTAGCCAATCTGGAACCAGTTTTCGCCAAGCGATGTGAATGAGGCATCAAGCGGTTCTAGGTGTTGAATTGGACTGCGGGGAGGATTCTACACAGCTTTGGATGGAAGTCTTGATGCGATACTTTGTTAGTGGCCCAGTTACGAGTGTAACTTGTATTGGGGTAACACATGGGCACTCGAGGTTGTAGCCTAGTGATTTTGGAAGTCTAATGGAGTGTGCGAGATCGTGGCTCGTACGAATGGGTTCCAGAAGATTGCCCTCCTTGGTGATATCCGACGAATTTGGTAGTCTTGGGACAAATACGGACTACGATTCGTATTGAGGAACTTCACTTGGTATTGCGGATTGTGGTCGTGACAAGATTATTCCCACGTGTGGAATATAGGTGGTAGCCTGTAGTCAGAGGGGCGAGTAGACACTTGTGGTAGCAAAAATCGATCAATGTAATAATCAAAGGGTGTAGAATCAAGAGTTGTCTAGGGGAGGATGTGAATATTGGGTTTGAGGGTGGGGTGTCATTGGAGTTATGGGTTTTAAATTATTCAATTATCGTTTATGGTATTTCTTTTTATTTAAGCTCACCCTATCTGTGTGTGTTTGACAATGATCATGTAACTCGTTACATGAGAGCAAATGTTGATACAAGTGAGCATGTGGATACTTAGAGCCGAAGTGGGGCTGACATGGGAGTTTTTACTTGGAAATATTTTTATGGATTATTTTTGTAATCAGTACTATGAATTGTTTTATATTTGTCAGAGTTGAACGTATTTATGAATTTTATCTTTTGGAGCTTATATACTAAAGTTTTAATTTTTCCTGTATTTTTGGGAAAGTACTTCATTAATAAATGAAGTTTATTAATATTTCTATTATTTTAATCTTAAATAAGTAATATACGGCTATGATGTTATACAAGCCCTTGGTGCCTGCTTTAGATTGTATATGACTTTGGACAATTTGCATATGTGATTCAGTTTGGTTGAGTCTATGTAACCTTCAGGTTGATGCATAAAAATAGTTTCCTTCAATTTGCCATTTAAGAAAGCATTACTTATGTCAAGTTGCTTAACCTCCCAATTAAAATGTACCGCAATGGCTAAAATGGTTATGATTGAGCCAAACTTAACCACGAGATTGAAAGTTTCATCAAAGTTTAAGCATGTTGTTTGCTTAAAACCTCTTGCAATAAGTCTTGCTTTTCTTCTTTCAATTGAACCATCTGCCTTGTACTTAGTTTTGAATATCCACTTTGAATCAATGATGATTTCCATCCCCTTGTATGGCACTAATGTCCAGGTTTGGTTAGACATTAGAGCCTTAAACTCTATATCGATGGCTTCTTTCCATTATGGTCTAATATGAGTTTCCTTGACACTCCTTGGTTCTTTGTCATCTTCATTAGCTTTTGATAACCCTGTATATGGTTACTTAGGCTCGTGAATTCCATCTTTGCTTCTAGTAACCGTCTAATGAGTGTTGGTGTTAGTTGGATTGTTTGCAGCTTCAATTTGCCTTCTGTTTTCTATTGATTATGCATATGAGGAACTATCTTCGTCTTTTGTTCTTGCTGTATTGTTATCAACTATTGGTTCATCATGATCTCCTTCATTGGGGTCATCAAGATCTTCTTCATTGGCATCATTGTTGGTGGAACTAGCACTTGAATTCTCTTTTTGAGGCCTTATGGTATTGTTGTCTGGTTCAAGATAATTTTTTGTAATGGTACTTGCAGAATAATTAGGAAGTAAGAAAGATGTAGTGTCATTCAATTCTTTTAAAAAATTTCTTGTGTCAATGATGCCTTCATGGGAAGGGAAGTGATTCTCATAAAAAAATCACATGTCTTGAGATGAAAATTCTCCCATGAGAATTAATGCATTTGTATCCTTTATGCGAATTACTATAACCAAGGAACACACACCTAGTTGTATGAAACTGAAGTTTATTTTGATTGTATGGTTTGAGGTAAGAGTAACAAGTACAACCAAATGGTTTTAGGTTTTCATAGTTAGGTTCTTTCTTGTAGATTAGTGATTATGGGCTTTTATTTGGGTTTATTGATGATGGTAGTCTATTAATAAGATAAACCGCGGTTGAGAAGGCTTCCCACTAGTATTTTCGAGGAATTTTGGCTTATGTTGACAAGGTTAGTCCAAGTTTAGTAATGTGCTTGTGTTTTCTTTTAACTCTGTCATTTTGTTGAGAGGTGTAAGGACAATACATTCTAAATATCATTCCTAATTTTGAGGCAACCTTTTGGACATGTTCTCCACCTCCATCACATTGAATAACTTTGAGTTTCGTGTTAAAATGATTTTCAACCATAGCTTTGAACTGAGTGAAGGCATGTATAGTTTAAGATTTTTGTTTTAAAGGAAAAATCCATGTGAATCTACTAAAATCATCAATAAAATGAACATAATATTTGAAAACAGAAGGAGACATAATAGGGGCAGGACCTTAAACATCAGTATGAATCAAATATAAAATTTCCTTAGCATGTGAGGAAGAGTTTTTGAATGGTAACATATGTGATTTTCCAACACTTTATTGTTAGGATGTCCAAGTTTCCTATGCCAGTTTTCTTTGATAGACATATAGACATAGGAGTCTTTATTGCCACACAGTTGGTATAAACCATTTTTAAGTTCCCATTTTAGAAAAAGTCTTCCTTGTTAACTTGTCCTTCACAAAGCAACAATTTTCACCAAATTCAACTAGTATATTGTTGTCAACAGTCAACTTTAAGATACTCAGTAACTTTTTGGAACATAAAGTACATAATGCAATTTAGATTATTCAATTTGGTGGATCATGAAGCCATTACTTTCAATCTTGCACCATTACCAATTAGTAAAGAATCTGTACCATTATTTTCACCAAGTTTTTGAATTTTGTCACTTTGATGAGTTATGTGATTGCTGGTTCCACTATCAAAGTACCATTTAAAGTCTTGACCTTGATATGGTGAAGCTATGAATGCACTGTGTGTTCCTTGTTTTTCACTTTCAGCAGAGTGAGTCTTTACCGTATATGATTTATCAAATCGATAATAACATTGTAATGCAGTGTTACCAATCCTTCTGCATACCTGACATATTGGTTTTTACATTTTGCCTCTTTCTCTGCCACCTCTCATGCCTCTGAATTTACAACCTCTCCAATCACCTTGAGATCCAAATTTGGTTCCTATAGACTCATTGCCTCTAGACTCATTTTTGGTAGCAAGGTTTGCAGAAGCATTCAGATTGAGGCTGCTGAAATTATTTAGTTGTTCCAATCCGCTTTCAAAAGTTAACAATCGGGTTTGCAACTCAACCCAACTAATGTCAATTTAATCAAACAACTCAACCACCATTGGATTGTAATCAGAGTCCAGACCATTTAGAATCTGAATTGTTAATTCGGAGTTAGAGATATGTGAACCTACCAACTTTAATTTGTCAACAAGATTTTTCATTTTGCCAAGATATTGTTCCATCTTCATGTCTCCTTTTGGTGTGTTGTGAAATTCTGATTTGAGATAAATGATTCTGGATTTGGTGTGTGCACCAGTAAGGCTCTGAGCTTCATCCCAAAGTTGTTTGGAAGGTTCACAATGCAATAATTGAGTTACAATGTCAACTGACAAAGAATTCATTAGCCATCTGAGAATGGCTTAATGTCAATCCTCATACTTAGGATTAATGGTCTTTGTTGTGTTGTTTATAACAAGAAATTATTCTGGACATACAATTGTCCCTAGCATATAACCATCAAGTTTGTAGCCTCGTAGAACAAGGGATTTCCACAGTGGGTAATTGTCTTTGTCCAACTTGACAGAGAGTCAGAAGGAAGGTCAATTTTCTGGTTGGGACCAAAAGACATGGTTGTTTTGACTATGGATCAATAGCTGAAAGCTCTGATACCAAGAAATAGAATGATATTGAACCTGTTTGATTTGCATGATAATGTACTAATTAACTACAACTGTTACAACAAAATCACAATCCTACAATTATGATAATTATGCTAATTGATGCAAATACTTTCCTAAACTAAAGCTAATGGATGATATACAAGAATTGTTGATATTACACAAATAAGGAAAATTAATGTGTGTAATCAACAAATGGAATCACAATCCTACATTTATGATAATTATGCTAATTGATACAAATACTTTCCTAAACTAAAACTAATGGATGATAAACAAAAATTGTTGTGATATTACACAAATAAGGAAAATTAATGTGTGTAATCAACAACTGGAATCAAGGATCATAATTAGTGAATATTTGAATTTTGTCTAACTAGTGAAACCCTGTTTGTAAGGCTTGTGAGAAGCAAGAAGGGTGATTGCTCTATTGATGAGTAATTGTTGGGACGCTACGTGCGAGAGTTACAGTGAAAATATTGTTCCTTATGCTGAGTTCACTAATGGATTGTATTATTTGCATTGATGATGATGCTATGAATTGTTTGTGTGATATATTAATTTCGGTGAGTGGTTGGATGACAAACCGGTAGGTTGCATGATGATTTAAGATCATGTGATCATGCATGGTTGGGTGAGCGGTTATATTTTATTACTAATGGGTGTTGGTCATTATGATGTTTGTTTTTCTTCTGTAACTTACCCTATGTTGTTTGTATTTGTTTGTATTTGACTGCGATGATTGTATCTTTATACAGAAACAAATGTTAATGTAGATGCGGGTGAAGATGCACAATTGTGAGGAGAAGTGTTAAGGTTTAGCAGAGAGGGTCTTTTTGAGAAATACTATAAAATAATATAATAATATTTTTAGTGATATTATAAGGCTCTTAATGGATTTAAGTCTATTGAAGAACTTTTATCAAAAGGGTTCATAAAAATGATTGAAGGAAAAGGGATTGCATGAGAAAATTAGGCACATTGTTAAATAAAAATGCATCTACAATGTTTTAAAAAAATAAATAAAGTTCAAAAAATTTCAATCAACTAAAACGAGAATACTTTCTTAATTTATAATTTTTGTATATATAATTAATATTTTTCAATAAAATATTTACAAATACGAATTTATTAAATATATAACGACTTATCAATTTCTATGATATATATTTTCTAAATATAACATCTTTTCTTATCCTTGTTTCCATGGATAACGACGGAAAAGAACCAAACTTCAATAGTTCTTATTCTCTGCATCATTCTGACCATCCCAGAATGGTCCTTGTTTCAAAATCTTTTGATGAAGACAACTTTTCAACTTGGCGTAGAGAAATGATCATCTCTTTAAATGCAAAAATCCAAATTGGGTTTTGTTGATGAAACTCTCAAGGAACCTTTTGCAGAAGACAAACTAGAAGAATATGCAGCATGGAAAAAATGCAACGACATGGTATTATCTTGAATATTTAATTCTTTGACACCTGATATTGTAGATATTGTTATTTTCTATCACATTGCTTATGATGTTTGGGAAGATATTTAAAATCACTTCTCTCAAAGTCATGCACCACATATTTTTCAGATTGAGAGACACATTGCTTGCTTGGATCAAGATTAATGACAGTCATAGCCCATTACACGAAGTTAAAGAAATTATAGGATGAGTTAGGCTCCTATATTAATGCAACATGCACTTGTGGAGTAGACAATAAAAGGCACAAATTGATGCAATTTCTTATGGGGTTGAATCACTCTTATAGTGCCATTCGTGGCCAACTTCTCTTAATGAATCCATTGCCTGATGTTACACAGGCTTATTCTTCCATCATTCAAGACGAAAAACAACGCCATTTGGGCACCACACGTGACACAATAAAAGCTTCAACCATAGTTGTTCAAAAGAATGAACCAACAACCCTCGTTGTTCGATGCAAACAAGTTCCTCCTTCTCGTTTTAATTTATCTAATCGAAAGTCGTTGCATTGTTCTCATTGTGATAGGATCATCATACAAATGAAACATGTTGGAAGCTACACGATTATCCTCTTGAACACCTAGGCATGGTGTCACCCATAATGTTTATTCTAAGCCCAATGAAAATAGTTAATTTTCAGCAAATAATGTCACCACAACTCTAGTGATGCAATAGTTGCAGTCCACAATGAATGGATTAATTGAACTACAACTCCAACAAATGTTGTCTATTATGCAGGGTATTGCATCATCTCCATCAGTTAATCCTAAGGTCAATAACGTCAATGTTCCTTCAGGTTTGTCACCACTCAAACTTATAATTTATAGTGGGGCCACCGATCACATTCTTTCTTCACCAATCTTGCTTGTCAACAGTAAAGAAAACACTTCTTTACCAATAGTTGTTATACCAAACGGTAACCAAGCTCTATTATCTCTATTGGAACTTTACCTTTACGTCCAATTGTTTCTTTAGCAAATGTGCTTGGGGTACCATCTCGCAAAGTAGATTTGAGAGTTCTTGATATTCACCCTCGAAATCGAAGGGAAATGTTAAAAATTAAATCATAAAGAAATATTTTAATTATTAAAATAACTGAATTAATAAACAATGTTGCATCTTTTTAATTAATTTAATTATTATAAGAATAATAACATAACTATAGGTATTGCATATATTATAGATATTCACTCTTGTATATATTTCTTGTTTTCTTTTCGATACAATACAACACAAAATTCCTTTTTATTTGTTTCCTTCACATAGTTTATTAAATAAAATTAAAATATAGAAACTAATTAGAAATTTGTAGATGAGGTTATGATATAACTCTTTATTTAAATACCTTAGAAATAATATTCAAATTTCTTTAATCAAACTTAATAACAACAAATATTCATTTCAATTATTTATTTATTTATTTAAATATTATATAAAACAATTTCTTAAATTTTTAAATCCATAATTATACACCAATTTAATTATTATCATACATTTTAATATACAAAAAGTATATGCATAAAAATATTTTATATTATATTATCATATAATAATATAATTATAATTATTTTCCTATATTATTAATTTTTTTAATTTTTATAGCATACCTATATATTATATATAATTATAATAATTAAATATATATATATATATATATATTTTAAATATATTTATA